>MPLX02292465.1_pt1 | contig 14221 bp, 11 predicted proteins | sample 1617341 | NCBI WGS metagenome assembly MPLX02 (sample SAMN05944804, study PRJNA350692) | marine metagenome | biome: marine; feature: ODZ; material: water; isolation source: 120 m water sample filtered on 0.2 um supor filter | place: Pacific Ocean | collected 2012-04-08 | depth 120m m | reverse complement strand
TCATGCAATACAATAGGTACCAACCGCTTATTGTGTTGGACAGCGTGTTCTATCTCAAGAGTACAGATCTCGGAGACTACCGAATCAGGGCTAATAATAAAGAGGAAAGTATCTGCTTCCTGAATGCCGGCATAGACTTCGTCCAGCCATTCGGAAGTGGGAGGAATATCCTGCCAGTCGACCCAAGGTTGACGATCTCTGGCTTCCAATTCATGGTGAATGCGTTGAGCGAACTGAATATCTTTACGAGAATAGGAGATGAAGACGTCGGCCATATCAGTTACCCTTCAGTAGAGTTATTGATCCAGAAGCAATTGAACCATATGCTGAACCTGCTCCCTACCAATTTGCTGAACGATCTTAGGCCTTCTGATAGTAACATGATGGAGAATATCCTTCAAATCCAGCGGTTTACCTGCTCGCAGTAGAGGTTGGATATAGGTGCGTAGATATTGGTGCAGTTGCTGTTTAGCATCCCGATGAATGGAAGATCCGTCAGCCATAGCGGGATTATCAGTGACCTGAGCCATATCAGTTCAAATCCAAGACCCCATACGTCTCTTTTTCCTCAGCTGTCAGTTGACGGGTGACTCGGCTGTCAGCTATTTGCAGCAGTTCTTCCATGTCGGTGGTGTAGATTTGGACAATTCCACCTACCTGTTCGACAATAATTCCTGAGTTTGTTTCGCTCATTTATCGCTCCCCGTATCTAAGGCAATTTTGGCAATAATTAATAGTGATTACAGAATTAATAGCGATCACAGTGTTGATAGGGCTAACATTATCCATAAGAATAAATATGTTGCTTGGCAAGATAAGTTCCGCTCAAAGAGAGTCACACTGCGTCACACAGATTTATCGACTTCTGGGCTGGAGTTGAGTATACGGGCTATAGATTGATTATTCAAAACTGAGTCTTTGCTATCTGTATCAGAAAAAAATTGGGCATCAGGCCATCACTGTTGACCAATTGGAATCTCTTGGCGAACAATTTTTTGACTAACTTAGCCGGTTTTATGACTCTTTCGGTTATACAATAATTTCCATCGACAGGAAGATTTCTATCCCTAACCGATAACTGTTCTCCCAGAAATCCCTGCGTTATTTTCATCTTGGTTCGCCTTTTATGTCGGTTTCTAGGGCCAAATTTCCGATTAATACACCATAAGATTTAATCCTTGCTGTAAGAAAACAGTCCTTGCCCCTTCTACAAGGGGCTCTACGTCGCCCACAATGGCCGGTTTGGACATCCCCAAGGCCCCGTACTTAGACTCACCAAAGCGTTCGAAGGGGAGGATGCGCACAACCGGCTCATTCTTTAAAGTAGCCAGAAATCCTCCGATTTTTTCAATCTCCTCCTTGTCATGAACCCCCGGAATAATCGGCACACTGATCCAAAGTCGTCCGGGCATTTCCCTATCCCAGTACCGGATGGCAGCCAGGATACCCGTATTATCCTGTCCCGTCCAGTGGAGATGTTTTTCCGAGTCGATCAGTTTTAAATCGGCCAGCACCAGGTCCAACCGGCCTGGCACAGCCTCAACGGTCTGTTGAGGAACGGCCGCGCAGGTATCCACCGTTACGTGTAGACCCTGCCGGCGCATCAGATCCGCTATTGGCGCGATAAACCTCCATTGCAAGAGAGGTTCCCCGCCGCAGAACGTTACCCCTCCGTCCTGACCATAAAACGGACGGTCTCGCATCACCAGTTCGAAGATTTCCTGTCCGCTCATCTTTTGTCCCACCATCTGGCGGGCGGCCATTGGACAGACTTCGACACAAGCACCGCACACTGTGCACGCCCCGGCCCGCCCATCTCCTTCTGTCGGTGGTCCGGCTCCACCAAGGGGACAGACACTGCTACAGGCCCTGCATTCCATACAGACTTCGGGAAAGAGCATCAGTTGCCGGCCTGGTGTAAATGACTCCGGGTTTTGACACCAGGCGCAACGCAGCGGACAACCCTGAAGAAAGACCGTAGTGCGAATGCCGGGGCCGTCGTGCACCGAAAAACGCTGCACGTCAAATATCCAGGCCGCACGTTCATTTGGTCCTGTCGGCTCCATCGTTTATCCCCCGGATAGAGGCCGTCGACTGGCCGACTCCACCCGTTCGATCACGCTTTCCTGCACTTTAGGAGACAGATTTACAAACTGAGCACTCAGCCCGAACAGGCGGACCATCAGGTGGCGATGCCGGTCCGGGTTCTGCTGCGCCTCACGGAGGGTTTTTCCGTCCAGGAAATTCAGCGACACCTCCATGCCGCCCAGGTCGAAAAATCCACGGATCAGGTTCACCAGCCGCTGCATCCCGTCTTCGCCCTGCACCAGCGAAGGATCGATCTCCTGCACATTGCTCACGCCTCCAGGAAATTTCAGGAAATCGATGGCCGTAATCGATCGTAGCATCGCCGTGGCGCACCCCTGAGGGCCAGCCGGACTGGGCTGGAACGACATCGCCAGCGTCTCTCCCCGGCACCTGCCCGATGGGGTAGCCCCGGTTTTAGGCGCACGGCCGTAGATCAGGCTGGTGGATACGCCAAAAATCATCGGCCAGAACTGACCGCCGTAGAAGGTTTTTTTACCTTCAAAACAGGTGGCGTAATGATCTGTCTCGGCTCTGGCAATGGCATTGAGTTCCGGATCATCTTGTCCGAACCTGGGCAGTCGGTTGATAACATACTGCCGCAATCCTTCGTAACCTTCCCAGTTTGCCCGGAGCGCATCTCGTAACTCATCCAGGGTCACGCGTTCGTCGCTGAATACCAGTTTTCTGACGACATACAGAGAATTGACGATGTCGGCGACACCGTCGAGGGTTACGCCAACCGGATCATACTTGGGCTGTCCAGCCGTTAAATCCACCGCATCTTCGATACCTCCTCGAGATAGCACCGTCAGCCAGGGGCGCGGGCGTATCCCGGGTTCTATTTTTTCATCCACCCGGATGATCTCTACGCCCAGTTCGAGGATCGCCCGCACCCGCTTTCGATATTCTAGCAGGAGTGTTTCAAAGTTCTCAAACTGTTCTGGCACATCTTCCCAGACCCGGTCTCCCGTCACCAGACACCGCCCTCCGTTTAGCACTAACTCCAGCACTTTCGGCAGACTCAGTCCCATGCTCATTGTCCGGTATGCCGACCGCCCGGGGATCATCACCTCTACGCATCCGAGCGGCGCATAGTCCCTCGCATCTGCCGCTTCAATGTCCGTTCGAATGAGAGCTTCGACTGTCACATCGTCGTTGTACAGGCTGGGCCGCCCAAACCCTTTGCGAACAACCCGGGTCACTGTGCGCAAGAAGGCTTCCGGTGTGTTTCGATGTAGCCGAACCGAGAGATCTACCGTCATTTCTGTGGTTTCCATCGCCTCCAGAAAAAGGGTGGATAAATCGTTGGTCGCATCCTCTCCATGTTCATCCACACCGCCCACCGTCAGGTTCACGGAAGGCTGTGCGCCCCAGATTTTGATGAGGAAATAGCAGACTAGCTCGAAGGCATCCTCGGGTGTCAGACGTCCCGAATCGAGATCCGACCTGTAAAAAGGATAAAGGAGTCGATCGATTCGGCCATAGGAATAGGCATCGCCCGGGTTGTCCGTCAGATCGACAAAATTACTGAAAAATATCAGTTGTAACGCCCCGTAAAAATCAGTCGGAGGATCGGACGCAAGCGTTTCACAGTTCGTCGCAGCCTCTTCCAAGCGGGTTTTCAGGGCTGGATCGTCCATCTGGTCTGCCTGTTCTCTGGCTGTTTTTGCACAACGCAAACAATAGATTGATAGCCCTTCAAGGCATCGATCCATCGCCTTTAACTGGTTATGCTGTGGGTCGGTGACGACTCCTTCCAACCGTTCGGCAATTTGCCGGCGCAGTTCACCTATGCCTGCTTCCAGCAGAATCCCATGGTCCGGCAGTGTATGTCCGTTCACGCTGCCGTGGGGATTTGCAATCGCATATTTAGCCAGCCAGGCATTTTTCTGGCGCAGTGGGTTGGCGCCTTGCCGGTCAGTTTTTCGGTTGGCCCACCATTTTAATTCCTGGCGTACGGCCTCAGGCAGCGGCCAGCGTTCATCATAGCCGTGTTGCTCGGGGAAAGCAACACGAACCCGCCAGGCGTCCGGGTCACTGATGCCTTCGTGCACCCGCCTGCGCCGATAGACTGCACCCAGGATTTTTTCTTCGGGCAACACAACCGGCTGGATTGTTTCCAGGACACGTGCCATAATCTCCGCTCGCTTCAGAACGACCGGCAGATCGGACAAATCCCGGTAGACCTGGGTGGCGATCCGGCCTCTTACAAAAGGGTCTGCATCGTCTTCGAACCGCCGCACCCGGTCCCGGAGGATTTCGGTTCTGAAATCTAAATCGAGGCCTTTCGTTAATTCCGTAAAGTCGTGTTCAACAGTCGCCAAGTTCTTATCCTCATCCAAGACAGAGTCCATTGAACCTGAACGGTCTACAATACTGGTGATTTCTGTTAATCTGCCTTCCATTGTCCGAACTCCTTTTTCTCATCCAGATTATTGATCAGCCCCACCCGCCTGATAAAGCCGGTTGGCCATTGTGTCCACGTTAGCAGCTACTGAGGCATGATTCTTTGCCTTCTCCTCTTCCACTACCCACAGGCTAACTGTTAACAACGATAGAAATTTACAACAAGGAACAGTATCTAGAAGCCATTTCAAAACTGCCTCAATGTAATCAGGATGCAAGCAAGGTGAAAGAAAGCTTGGTAGATCTGAATTTCTCTTTCCCAACCAACAACCAATCTTCGGAAGTTTTGCAGCCAGGCAAAAGTACGCTCAACCTTCCATCGACGCCTGTAACGCCGCAATTTGCCACCATCCTCATATTTCTTGGTCTTATTGTTTTTACGGTAGGGACAGATCAATTCAATGCCGCGTTTCAACAGCCTTTCGCGAAGCGGATCACTGTCGTACCCCTTATCCGCTATGATGCGGACAGGATTTTGCCGTGGCCGACCACCACCTTTTCTCGGCACCGCAATCTTCTCAATAGTGGGTTCCAGCAGTTTTATTTCACTCGCCGAGGCCGAATCAAGATGAGCGCCGATAGGGACTCCCTGGCCATCGACCACCACCATCCACTTTGTACCCTTCCCGCCTTTGGTCTTTCCAACGCATGAGCCCCTTTTTTTGCCGAGGCAAAACTGCCATCGGCAAAGGTTTCTTCCCAATCTAACTGGCCCTGTTGGTCCAGTTCGGACAGGAATTTACGCCATATTTTGAGCCAAACACCTTGCTCTTCCCATTGCTGTAATCTTCGCCAGCAAGTACTAGCTGATGGATATCGATCCGGTAAGTCGTTCCATCTGGCACCACTTCGCAAGACCCAGATAATGCCGTCAAACACTTGCCTGTTGTCTCTTGGCTTTGGTCCACCTTTGGCTGAAGGCTTAGGTTTTGGCAGCAAAGGTTCAAGTCTGATCCATTGTTCGTCGGTGACATCGGCCATAAAAAGTTCCTTTTTAGATCCAACTAAAACTATACCTAACTCCTTTAGATGCGCAAGTTTAAATTGTATTTAGTTTTGAAATAGCTTCTAGGGAGATAATAAAGCTGAAAAACAGGGAGAGGAAAAGATGTTAGTATGTCAACGTCTCCAAGTAGTCCTGCATGGCCAATTGGGTCTCACGCCAGATCTCCACCGATTCCCGATATGTTTCCACTACTTGGTTCGGTCTATCGCGCCCTGCCTGCTCTTTCATTTTGGTTGCTATAGCTGACATCCGTTTGGCCCCACAAGTTCCCAGCGCACCTTTCAACTGATGGCTGACCTCTCCTGTTTGCAGCCAATCTTCTGCCTCTATTGCTGCTCTCAACTCGCTCAAACGCAATTCCGTCGTTTCTATGGCCAAATCCACCATCTCTCTTAGAAAGTCCGGGTCACCGATATCTATCAAGTTGTCCGGCTCAAAAAGGGAAACAGATTCTAATTCGGTGGTCAGTACCTGGTCAACTAAGGTCTGTCGTTCTTCAACTGGCTGAAAGTCCGGCCTCAATCGTTCTATCTCGGCTATCAGGTTGTCTATCTGGAACGGTTTGCTCAGATAACCGTCCATACCCACCTGCCAACACCGTTCTTTGGCCTCTTCACTCTCACTAGCCGTCAAGGCCACAATCGGGATGCGTGCCACGTTGCCAACGGCCTGTTCGGCCAGTCGGATCTGACGACTGGCCTCGTAACCGTCCATCTGCGGCATATGCAGGTCCATCAGAATCAGGTCGTATCGATCCGGACGGAATATATCTATCGCTTTTTGTCCATTGGCCGCTTCTTCAATTTGACACCCCATTCGCTCTAAGTGGTGAGTGACCACTACCCGATTGACCTGATCGTCGTCTACTACCAGCACCCGCAAGCCGCTGAAGTCGGTCTCGGCGCTGGTCTCCACCGGCAGGGATTCCGCAGCGAGCTCTACCTCTACTGGCTGCAATGGCAACTCAAACCAGAAGGTGGAACCGACCTCCAGTTGACTCTCAACCCCGATCTGACCACCCATGGTGGTGACGAGTTCCCGGCTGATAGCCAACCCCAAACCGGTACCGCCATAGCGGCGGGTAGTGCCCTCTTCGACCTGGCTAAAGGCCTCAAACAGCCGTTCCCGTTGATCCTCGGCAATGCCGATCCCGGTATCGATGACTTCAAAGTGAACACGCTCTGTATCCAAGGCGGTAACGCTTACAGTTACGCCGCCTCGCCGGGTGAACTTGATGGCATTGCCAATCAGGCTGATCAAGATTTGCCGTACCTTCTGTTGGTCGCCTTCTCGCGTTGCCCATAGATCCGGACTTAACTGCAACTGCAAATATAGATCCTTAGACCTGGCCAGTGAACTCAGTTGGTCCACCACCTGCCGACAAGCAGATGACAGATCGAAAGGTTGGGTGCTGTAAGTCATCTGACCGGCTTCCAGACGAGAGAAATCTAAAATTTCGTTGATCACGCCCAACAGGTGGTCGGCCGAACTGAGGGCCCGTTCCACGTCCTGTCGTTGGATTGGCGCTAGCTGCCTTGGGTTTAACAAAGTTAGAGAACCGATGATACCGTTCATGGGGGTACGGATTTCGTGGCCCATGCGCGACAAAAACCGGCTCTTGGCCTGGCTGGCCTGTTCAGCTTCTCCTCTGGCCTCCTCTGCTCTAGTCTGTGCCAATTGGGCTTCCTCCAATGCTCGATTTAACTGCTTGGTTCGCTGCTCAACTTTCTGTTCTAATTCTTGTTGATGCCGATCTCGTTCGGTCAGTAATTCCTTCAAATCTGACTGCACCGCCTCAATCACGCCGACCAGATCGGCTAACGGCGAAACTGAATTCAGGTCGGGATCATAATCGTTCGAGGATGAATCTTGTTCCTCATGCAGCCATAACATCCGACCCAATTGTTGAGTTAAAGTATCCGTCTCCTGTCGGTATTGGTTGATCTGTTGACGAAGTTGATTAACTTGATCTATAAGATCGGCTTTGCCCAGCTTGGAAAGGGGAACTTCCGGTACTACTGCCACCGTACCATAGATCTGTTGCAGGGCTTGCTCCATGCTATCGACGATGTGGGCCTTTGACTGGCGAAAAGAGAGGAGCAGACTGGAGTAGAGTCTAGCTACGCCTCTGTATCTGACTGGCGGGATGACGAAGCGTGTCCTCGGCGACCGGGTTTCAGCAGATTCGGCCGCTTGCCTAATGGAAGAGGCTGTGGTCACGGTTACCCTTTCTCCTGCCATGATGAGATATTGCACTGGGTAACCCAGTTGTGCCTCTATTTGATCCGTGATCTCTAAGCTGGCATCAAGGGTCTCCAAATCGAGTTGGCCTGAGAAGGTCTCAAAGATGACTTCACCTTCGATCAGATCCTGTTGGCAACTCCACCTGGTCGATTCAACTTGCCACTGCGGCCGACGCACCACCTTCAAGCTTTGCCCTCCAACCTGCATGGTTTCCTGCGCTTCTTGCCACCATTGCAAAAACTTAGACTTATCCACCGATTGTCGCTGTTGTTGATGGATATAGGCCAGGGCCTCCTCTTCGCTGGGGTGTGTACTGATCTTCAAATGGGGGGCCAAGCGTTGCACTGCCCCCAGCATTGCCTTGATAAAGCCGCCGTTCTGGATGATGGCCATCTGACCAAAACAGGGGTGTTGTCCCCACTCTATCCATTGCTGGATGGTATTCTCTCGTACCGATCGATTGATACCGTGACTATAGCGGGTATCGATAATGGCGTGCAGTTGCCGGTCGGGATAGTGCTCTAATACAGCCGCCAACTTGAGATTGACAATATCAATCTCAGCCTGTACATGTTCGGCCGTTAAATACCCGACCATGGTGACCTTGAAGATTAGATTCCCCAGATAGTCGTTCCAGGAATAGGAACTGCCGTCGTCGCTATGATACCTTAATTGATCGAGTTCCAGTTCCAGATCATTATACAACTGTTGAACAGACTCCTCGGAAGGTAAAGGGTTCAGTTGAATCAGTTGGCCGGAGCTTTGGCCTTGTCGATTCTGTAGTTCGGTAATTTCGTGGCTATACGCCTCTCCATCGATCATAACGGAGGTGGTTAGATCACTCAGAAAAGGGAAGACGACAGACAAGACTTTTCCTTCCACCTGATCTTGCTCAGTTTTAAACACTTGCTCCGCCACCGGGTTGAAGGCCAATATCCGTTGTTGGCTATCCAGAATCAGTCCCGCCGCCGGCATCCGCTGAAAAGCGATGCTCTGGTAGTAAGGCAGGTGGGCCAGCAGACCGGTATGGAACAGAATTAGACCGATTAGGAATGGCATCGCGGCCATCAACCAGGGACTGAAATAGAGAAAAGCAACCGCTCGCGCCTGAGTGGGCAAAAAGTGGAGCCCCAGTTGTAGCAACGGAATCGACAGCGGTAGCAACAACCATCCGGCTTGTCGGCGCTGAGTTGGAGACCGGGATTGAAGAGCAGAGGCCAGTAACCAGCCTACGGCTACCAGTTGGATCAACCCAATGAGGCCTACCCAGATCTGCCCCCAGGCCGTCAGTTGAAAGGTGAGCAACCGATGGCCGGCATCGTATTGGCTATCCAGAATTAGCCCCTCTTTTCGTGCCAAACGCAAATAGGCAAAAACCAGTAGAAGTATCACTAGACCAGCACTAAGCAGTCGTTGCCAGATGATCGGCCATGGAGCCGGTTTCAAGGTCAGTGCTAGCCAAAGAGAAAAGAGAATAGAGGCAGAGAAGACAATTTTGCGCCAGCCCCCCCAGAAGAGCAGTTTGGCTTGAGCCTGCGTAGTGTCCGGGTTTTGAAAAGCCAACAACCGATGGACGTTAAAGAAGAAGGCCAGGGCTAAGCAGAGACAAAGCCCGGCCAGTTGAACAGCACCGGTCAGGTATCGGCGTTGCCAGCAGTAGATGGTCAAGCCAACCATCATTAGGGATAATAAAGCAGAAAAAACGGGGGCAGAGAACTCTATTAGCACGATGACGTCTCCAAATAGTTCTGTATGGCCGATTGGCCCTCACACTGAATCTCCAACTGTAGGTTAAGTATCTGTGGTAAATCCATCGGTTTTTCTTATCTGTTCTCCTAACCAGCATCATCGACTACAATGATCACTGACCCTTTCTGGAATCAAATCCAACCTATGCGTCTTACCCACATCACGAACCTGGCGATTCACTATGCCGATGCCAGACCTGCTACGATAGTTGCTTAGGCGGGAAAATTTAGACAAGAGGCGATTTCTCATAGTCGCTCGAATTTCCTTGCATTAACACTGCGGTTAATTACAATTCGTATGACTGTTAGCAACAACTCTCTATCTTTTTCCCATAACTTTGCAATCCGTAGGAAGCAAGACGAGAAATAACGAACAATCGCTATCAATCCTTATACGGTTTTTTCACACCTATTCCCCGGTCAGTTCTCTTGAAAGATGCATTCAACGCGGTCCCGCATTCGAGAACAGACTCTGCCCTTCCTGACGTTGACGGCAACCTCGCACCATTATTCCTGGGCGTCCTAGACTTTGCCCTCCGACCTGCTGATTCTCCGGGTGGCGATAGCCCAACCGTACCATCCGGCGACTGACCTTAGTCTGGTTGATAGCTGAACCGTGAACGGTATGGATATTAAAGCAAACTACGTCCCCTTTCTGTGCTGGAACTGCTACCGAATCCTCTAGGCGGTACTGGTCCGTAGGCAAATGGGGAGTACAACCCGAACCGTCCGCTTGTTGCGTAATGTGTTCGATCGCACCTGCTTTGTGTGAACCGTCCAGGAAGCGGATTTCACCGTTCTGATGGCACGTGTCATCCAGATGAACCAGGACATCCACGTACCGGTTGTCGAGATGCTGGTAAAATGCCCAGTCCTGGTGCATCGGGAATGGATGACCTGTTTCCGGTGGTTTGACATGCATTGTACTGTGATGTAGTTCGACATCTGCACCTAGGAGATCGCCCATTGCATCGCACAATTTATTGTGCGTCACTACTCTCATCCAGGATTCGGAATAGAAAGAGAGATCGTGCATGGCGATCAACTCCGACCTCTTCTCCGTCTCCGGATCCATATATTGCTGACGCCAGGCCCCAGACCAACCGGGACTACGGCTAGCCCAAGTCTCGATTAGCCAGTCCATTTCGTTTGACATCTGATCTATTTCGGCCGCTGTGAAAATTTTCAGAATTCGCAGGTAGCCGTGAACCCAGAAAAAATCGATTTCCGTTGGTGTTAACATTTTCTATCCTCCATTTGAACTAAAAGTTAAGTTAAAGTTATGCCGTCTCTTAAAAAGACCCGCTAACTAGCCCCGTTTCTTAGCGATTTACTTTATGATTTAAACAGGTCGTGATAATCATTTTCGATCCACACCTGATCTATCTCCTGCCCCTCGTCGAGATATTGACTTAGCTTGACCCGTGATTCAGTAGAAATAGTAGTACCTCGTGTCAGAACTAGGAGGTCTGTCGTCGTATGGAGATCCTCGGCTAGTTGATCTCCAGTACGGAGTTGCTCAACCGTCACCTGTATGGGTTCCAATTCTTTCTCTTCCAGTTCATTGCTCTCCTGAAGTAATTCCAAAAACACATTGAGCAGTGCCGGATCGTATTGCCCCTCTCGTTTTGCGTGAGAGTAGGCCTCCGCTTCCAGTTTCTCCATTGCGTGTTCCTTTCCCGTTGGTGATCCGAACTTAGTTGTGTGTCTCAGGTGATCGTAGTGATTGACGATCGAAATAAGCCGGGCCCAGGGATCAATCTGTTGTCTAAACCTTTTCAAGGGACCAGACCCATCCATTTTCTCATGATGCTCACGGATAGGGCGACGAATCTTTTGTCGAATCTGATCTGGCAGTCGGCGCAACAACCAAATTGTCCGGGTAGGATGGGCGTCATATGCCTCTTGTTGGGCTAGACTTAATTGATTAATTGGCAGTCCAAATGTCTCCGGTGGTAAATCGATCTTTCCTACATCGTGGAGTGTTCCCACTATGTTTAAGAGTTCGGGAGGATAATCTTGAGGGCGATTCAATTCTTCGGCTACTTTCTGACACCAGAAACCAACCCGACGTGAGTGGCGCATTAGATCGAGATTAGCGAGTTGCAACATAAAGAGTATTGTGTCGGTAAGGCTCTGGTTTGATCTAGTTTCAGCCTGGCTGAGAGACGCCTCAAGAGAATCACGTGATTCCTGAAGCAGTTGCCGTTCGGCCTGGAGTTGGGTGATCATCTCCTTTTGAGCTCGCAGTTTTTGTCTGTCCTGTTGTTGCCTTCGTTGCTGTTGGTTTTGCAAATACCTCTCTTTCAGCATCTCCATTACCAATTGAGCCAGTTGGCTATTGTCCCAGGGTTTGGGAACAGCTTTGAAGATGGATCCTTGATTCATCATCCACACTAGAAACTCGTTACTGGTTTGCTGAATTAAGGATTCGTCGCCACCGGTTGAGTAGAGGTAGATTCCGATAGCGTCAGGACAGAGCATTTGAGATTGGACAAACAGTTTTTGATCATCTTCAGGCGTTTTCTGCTGACCAAAGATGTAGAGGGTAAGATCGTGATTACTCTCCATCACGCCACGGGCCTGGTCAACCGTAGCGGCCGTTAGGGGCTGCTGAAAACCGAGATGACGAAAAAGGTTGTATAGAGCTTTCACCACAATATCACTGGGATCAAAGAGAAGGATTTTGTCGGGAATTGAGCGACGAGATTTCATTAGAACACGTCCGTAAATAATCTCAATTACTTAAATCAAGAATTTCAACTTTGTCCAGTTCTTTGAATGCCCGTGATAGATTTAGCAGAGGTTTTCATTTGGCAGAAATGGAGCGCTTCAGATAATCGCTTAATTGGGTGGCTTGCTAATTCAGACTAGCAAACCAAAATAAGGAGTCAGCCAAAAACTAATGAGTGTACCTAAGGAGAGGGTGGCTAACCCTTTATCTCAGTGATTACAAAAGGAGAACTTATGAAACGTTTAAGTTTAAAATGGAAGCATAAAATGTGCCACTGTTGCGAACTTCTGCCAAAACCTTTACGTCAGTTATGTTTTTATGTTGGTTAGGAATAGGATGATAGTAGTAGTATATCTTTTTACCTGAATTATAAGCAAAGGTTTGAGTGGAAAAATTTTCAATTAACGGCTGATTCTCTGAATAACCAGGAAACGGACGATATTGGCCAGTTGAGTTCGGATGATTTACTGACGGCGCTGTATTGGAACTTCCCGGCTGATTCGAAGCAAGCGCTGGCTTTCTTCAACCAGGCGGACCGTAGTCAAAACGAAACATTGGATCAATTCACCATTAATCATCTGATCCAAGCCGTTGGTTTTCAGAATGATTCAGCCGCCATCGACTGGGAACAGGCGGCCGATGATCTCAATGATCGGAATCACGACAGTAGCGATGAGAATGAATTTACGGCGACTCTGGTCAAATTAGCTTTTGGTTTTGGTACGGCCGATTCGGGCCTGGCATTGCTATAAGAGAATACCTCCTTGCTCTCGGCCACCGCTGAGAGCAGACTGCTGGTGGTTTCAGCCACGATAGGGGCCACTGGTAGCGTAATCAGATTCAACAGGTAGTTTAGTTCTACATCCAGACTGATGGTTTGCTGTAAGACTATGTTGGTAATCTTCTGCGGGCTATCACTGGTCAAGTTGACCTGCTTGTTGACCAAACCCATCCGGCCCGGCTTCGGCTCTGACGGTGATTAAATCATCCGTAGTGTAGTTGAAGACCTGTTGGCTGCTAGCATCTTTTCAATTGCCCAAATTCAGGTTCCAATAGCCGTCACTGCCAGTCAAACTGGATAGTGGATGAGAACTGGCATCACTGCTGCTAACATCCAGATGCACAATCACGCTCTGGGCTGGGGAAGTCCCATCCTCCAACAGAACCTGACCATAGGTAGTATATGGGACACCAACACCTGATCCACAGGTGGTGAAATGATAGCAACTACCTTGATTGTCGTCGGTCAGATCGCCAGCCGCCACCTTGAAGTAGTAATCTGTTTCGGTGCTTAACCCCGACACCACCATGCTGTGCAGATATTTAGCCGTGCCAGTTTCATCCAGTTGCTGATCCAGAGCGGTAGTGGTACCGTATAGGATGGAGGCTAAAGCAGGTTGGTCGGTGACAAAAGTGATGGTAACACTGGCACTACTCAGGTTAGCGACCGTTACCTGAGTGATTTGACTCACCGGCTGGCTAGACGTTGGAGCCGATAAATCACTCAACTGAATAGAGATTGCCTCAGTCAGATCATCATTGGCATCATCCGTTGTGCCCTGGTCATCTTGTCCCACCACCAACAGTTGATAATCCGTGCCTTCCACTAAGTTCAAGCCACCACTACCCAGTTGGTCGGCCAGAGTATCAACCGTGCTGAGAGTGCTAAAATCCCAAGCACTGGCATCAATCCCGCCCAATGGTTGCACAAACAGACGCACGGACAAGGTGGCGCTGCTAGAATCGATTGTAGACCAAGTATAGTCGGAAGGATCTAGGCTGAGGTCAGCGAACCAGTTGGAACCGGTTTCGCCCTCTGACGGTAGTAAAGGTGTGGCTTCGCCGCTGGTAAAGACCCCTCCTGCGGAGGGGCCAGAGGTAAAATTCAATCCTGACACACATCGAAACCCGTAGTAGTTGTTCGTATTAGACGGAGAGTTGTTGCCGCGGCCAGCTACCCGCAGGAGGTTAGTATTGTAGTAGCAAGTACCACCC
>MPLX02026654.1_pt1 | contig 14224 bp, 13 predicted proteins | sample 1617341 | NCBI WGS metagenome assembly MPLX02 (sample SAMN05944804, study PRJNA350692) | marine metagenome | biome: marine; feature: ODZ; material: water; isolation source: 120 m water sample filtered on 0.2 um supor filter | place: Pacific Ocean | collected 2012-04-08 | depth 120m m | reverse complement strand
CGAAGACAATATTTCATACTTTGGAAATGGCAGTGACGAGGCGCATATGGTTTATAATTTTGCCCTCCCGCCTCTTGTGCTTCACACATTTTACACAAAAGACACGACCAGGCTCAACGAATGGGCAGAAAGCCTTAAACCCGTTTCTGAGACAACGTCTTATTTCAACTTTCTTGACTCACATGACGGTGTGGGACTTATGGCAGTTAAGGATTTATTATCGCACGACGAAATTAAGTTTGTTATTCAGAGAGCAAGAGAACATGGGGGATATGTCTCTTACAAAACCGATAAGGATGGCCTGGACGTACCTTACGAGATTAATATCACATGGTTTAATGCTCTCTGCAGGGAAGACGGTACGGTAAAGACAGACCTTCAGGTCGAAAAATTTATCGCTTCAAGAGCCATGGCCTTAGCCCTTCAGGGAGTTCCGGGGATCTATCTGCACAGCTTCTTTGGTACCCATAATGATATAGATGCAATAAGCTGTCCCGTATCTAAACGTGAGATAAATCGTAAGGAACTTGATTATAATATACTCACAAAAGCTATAGAGGATCCTGATACACTGACATCAAAGATCATCCGAAAACTGAATACTCTTATTAGTCTCAGGACAAAACAGAGCGCCTTTCATCCAAATGGAGCTCAGAAAATTTTGAAAGTCAGACCTGAGATATTTGCACTCTTAAGAACATCTCCAAACGAAGACCAGTATATCCTCTCTTTGATCAATATCACGGATGATGAGATTCAGATAGCAATTCCATTGAAAGAAGTTCAAATATTTAAACAGGAGTGGTATGACCTTATCAGACAGGATAAGCATACTTTTGAGGATGAAAATATCAGCCTTACATTAAAACCTTATGATGTTGTCTGGCTGGAACCTCAATAACAAATTCACCGCAAAGACGCTCCCCGGACAAAAGGCGCCGAGGACAAGACGAGGACAAGAAGGCGATAAAGCGAAGAGAGCTTAAGGATAAAAAAACCAACCGGCAATAAGGGGATTACTCAAAATGATAAAGACTAAAATAATCGCTACACTTGGCCCTTCCTGTGATCAGAAGGAAACCATCAAGCCTATGATCGATAATGGTGTTGACATCTTTCGGTTAAACTTTTCTCATGGTACGCTCGACGTACATGCACAATTATTGGAGAACCTGAATGCCGTTCGTGCAGAGCATCGTCACACGACTGCCGTGATGGGTGATCTATGCGGCCCGAAGGTACGTATCGGACGTCTTCAACCCGATGGCGAGTTGTTAGAAGAAGGAGATGAAGTCATCATTATTCACAGCGAAGAACAGGGTCACGTAAATCGCTTTGGTACAAATTATGAATTTTTCTCTAAAGATGTAGAGACCGGCCACCGCGTCTTTATCGATGACGGTCAAATTGCCCTGCGCGTAATTCGTAAGGACGAAGAACAGACGGTGTGCGAAGTCGTGGTTGGCGGGCCCCTGCACAGCCGTAAGGGAATCAATCTGCCGGACACAAACGTCAGTATACCATCAATTACAGAACGCGACTGGGAATGCGTGGACTGGGCTATCGAACACAAAGTTGAATTTCTGGCTCTAAGCTTCGTCCGGTCGGCAGATGAAATCAATCAATTAAAAGATTATCTTAAGAAAGCCGAAACAGCTATAAAGATCGTTGCCAAGATCGAAACACCTCAGGCGTTGACACACCTGGAAAGTATCGTTCACGCATGTGATGCTGTGCTTATCGCACGAGGTGATCTCGGAGTTGAAATGGATCTGGCAGAGGTGCCCGTCATCCAGAAACGGATTACCCGGATCTGCCGGCGCCTTGGCAGGCCTGTAATAGTCGCTACCCAGATGCTGCAAAGTATGATTGATAGTCCCGTTGCAACCAGGGCTGAAGTCTCGGACGTAGCCAACGCTATTATGGACCTTACCGATGCCGTCATGCTTTCCGGTGAAACTTCTGTGGGTAAATATCCACTCAAGGCGGCACAAACCATCCGGCGCATTGCCGGAGTAACGGAAGAGTACCTCCATCATGACGAACATGCACGCCTCACGACCACTACGAAGGACGAACTGGTCATGACTGCAGCGATTGCACGCAGTATAGATCAGATCGTAGATGATATTTCTGCTCAACTCGTGGCGGTATGGTCGCAAACAGGTACAACAGTCAGATTGCTCAGCAAAGAACGCCTTAATGTTCCTGTTCTTGCGTTAAGCTCTGACCAGCGCACGTGTAATCAAATGAGCCTGCTTTATGGTGTAATACCCAGATGCCAGCCATTGCCGGAAGATAACAATAAGTTCACCCAAATAGTGGATAATTTCATTATCAATCGTAAATGGGCACAGGTTGGAGACAAGATTGTCCTGTTAACCGGCCAGCCAATCGGCACCGCCGGCACCACCAATGCCGTCATAGTCCACACTGTTGGTGATAAAAAATGATTTTAGATTTACGAATTACGATTTAAAAGAAGCAAGAGGAAAGAAGAGTTGCGGGTTGCGAGTGACTAATGACCAATGACTATTGACTAATAACTAATGTCAAATAAAAATAGCGATATAAAAGTTCTGGTGATTAACAGCGGCAGCTCTTCAGTTAAATTTCAGCTTATCAATATGGCTGATGAAAACGTCCTTGCAGGTGGAATAGTTGAAAGGATTGGACTGCCTGAATCGCTCATAAAATTCAAATTTGGCGATAAAGACCTTAACAGGAAGTGCGGCACTCTTGATCACAACGCTGCAATTTCAGAGATTGTTGCCGACATCACACACGGCCAGTATGGAGTGATCGATCACCAGGACGAGGTATCGGCAGTTGGGCACAGAGTCGTTCACGGTGCGGAACAGTTTACAGAATCTGTTTTAGTGACTGATGATACTATTAAACAGATCGAGGCATGTATTGAACTTGCTCCACTTCACAATCCTCATAATTTAAAGGGAATACTTGTATGTAAAGAGCTTCTGCCCGGCGTTCCGCAGGTAGCGGTATTTGATACCGCCTTTCATCAAACAATGGAAGATTATGTTTACACGTATGCACTTGCCTATAGATTTTATGAAAAGTACAGGTTCAGGCGTTATGGATTCCACGGTACCAGCCATTTCTATGTAGCGAACAAGGCGGCGGAAATTGTCGGAAAGGATATAAGCAAGTTGAAGATAATTACGTGCCACCTTGGGAACGGGGCAAGCATTGCGGCAGTTAAATACGGCAAATCGATGGATACGTCTATGGGATTCACTCCTCTGGAAGGCCTGATAATGGGAACCAGATGTGGAGATGTTGACCCTGCTATGGTTCTCTTTGTAATGGAAAAGGAGGGCCTGGGCCCGCACGAATGCGACACCCTGATGAACGAGGAGAGTGGTTTAATCGGAGTTTCAGGCATCAGCTCGGATATGCGTGATCTTATTAAGGCTTATGAAGAGGGAAACGACAGGGTAAGGCTGGCTTTGCAGATGTACTCATACCGTGTCAGGAAATATATCGGGATGTATGCGGTATCGATGAACGGTGTTGATATAGTAGTTTTTACCGGTGGAGTCGGAGAGAATGGGGTCCTTATCAGGAGTATGTGTTGTACAGATATGGAGTATCTGGGTATTGATTTTGATGAAGAGAAGAACAAGAAGGCTATTGGAACCGAAGGAGAACTGACCTCTCAGGATTCCAGAGTCAGGGTGTTATGCGTGCCCACAAATGAGGAACTCGTAATAGCCAGAGATACAGCACGGATAATAGATAATTAAAGAAGCAAGATTCACCGCTGAGGAAAGCAGGAAATTCAGGAAAAAGACAGAAGAACTACTCTTTGGTTTTGATTTTATTACTTCCTGCCATTCCTGCCTTCCTAAGCTGTATTTCTTTTAAAGTTTTTATCTCTGCGCCTCTGCGTTAAATATGTGTCCTATTAATATAAAAGAGCGGAACTGAATATGGCAAAGAATATCTATCTGGCTTCCACAAGTCCAAAGTCCGGCAAGGGAGTAATCTGCATGGGACTGATCAGTGCTCTCAGGGGTATGGTTACTAATGTCGGTTATTTTAAACCCATAGGCCAGAAATACAGGAAGGATGAAGATTGCGATAAAGTGCCAATAATGATCAAGGAGACACTCGGTATTGAAGATGAGTTGAAACAGTTAAACCCTGTCTCGATAAAAGAATTAAATCATTACATTGCAAATAATGATGAAGATAACTTCTTTCGGAAAGTTCAGAAATCTTTCAAGAAAATAGAAAAGGATAAAGATATAGTTGTAATTGACGGCACTGATTATATTGGAATGAAGTCCGCTTTTGAGTTTGATATAAATGCTGATATTGCGAATAACCTGAATGCAGGCGTAATCCTTGTTGAAGACGGATATGGAAAATCTATGGACGAAATATCCTCCGGTGTGCTGACAGGGAAAGAATCATTTGATGAACAGTCCTGTGATTTCCTGGGTGTTATTGTTAATAAAATAGAAGCTGAAAGATTGGAAGAGGTTGATCAGGGCCTGAGAAAAATACTTAAAAGACGGAAAATAGATTATCTGGGCACCGTCCCGTACGATTCAATTTTAGCAAAACCGCGTTTATATGATATCTCAAGGAGTCTTGACGCTGAGGTTTTGTTTGGACAGGATCATCTGCGGAATATAGCAGTTGAAACCATAATTGCCTCTATGGGATTTGAAAATGCCCTGAAGTATATTCATGACGGGGCGCTCATTATTACCGGGGGTGACAGGAACGAGATACTTCTCGGCTGTATAACGTCCCTGGCTTCTCCCTCCTATCCGAATATATCCGGTATAGTTTTAACGGGAGGCCTTTTGCCGAATGATAATATAATGAAGCTGATTGGGACTTTACCCGATTTGCCGATTCCCATTCTCAGTGTTCAGTGCAGCACGATAGAAACTGTGAATAGAATCAACTCTCTTGTTGTACACGTATCTTCAGATGACACCCAGAAGATTGATATCGCAAAGTCTTCGATCTACCGGCATGTTGATTGTGAAAAGATAAACGATAAGCTGAAACTGGACAAGGTCAGAAAACGAACGCCAGAAATATTCAAATATGAGATACTGGAGAGGGCGTGTTCGAAAAAGAAGCGTATAGTCCTTCCGGAGGGAGATGAAGATAGGACTTTGAAGGCTGCTGAATGGGTAAGAGAGAGGGAGGTTGCTGACCTGATACTTCTTGGTGATAAGGATCAGATTGCGAAAAAAGCCTCTGCGTTGGGTGTAAAACTGGACGATGGAATTGAAATCATAAACCCTATCGAGTCTCAAAAGTTTGAGGATTATGTCAATACCTATTACGAGCTGAGAAAACATAAAAATTACACAATGGATATTGCCCGGGACCGGATGCATGACACAATTTACTTCGGCACTATGATGATATACAAGGGGGATGCCGATGGGCTGGTTTCCGGTGCCGTTAACACAACACAGCACACAATCAGGCCGGCATTTGAAATAGTTAAGACAAAGCCGGGTATTAAAAACGCCTCCAGTATATTCCTCATGTGCCTGAAAGACAGGGTACTTGTGTATGGAGATTGTGCAATCATTCCTGACCCTACTGCAGAACAGCTCTCTGATATTGCCATCACAAGCGCAGATACAGCCAAAAATTTTGGCATAGACCCGTACGTTGCCATGCTCTCATATTCCACCGGAAAATCAGGGAAGGGGCCGGAAGTTGAGAAGGTGAGAGAGGCTACCGGAATGGCAAAGAGCAAGAGGCCTGACCTGCTTATTGAGGGCCCGATACAGTACGATGCAGCGATTGATCCGGATGTCGCCAGGATCAAGCTTCCCGACAGCAAGGTAGCAGGCAGGACAACGGTATTTATCTTTCCTGATCTAAATACAGGCAACAATACTTATAAAGCCGTGCAGAGATCTTCCGGGGCAATCGCCATAGGCCCGGTACTGCAGGGACTGAAGAAACCGGTAAACGATCTCAGCAGAGGATGCCTTGTTGAGGACATCGTATACACCATAGCCATAACGGCAATTCAGGCACAGGGGAAATAGTCTTTTAAAAAACCTCACCGCAAAGACGCAAAGAACGCCGAGGACAAGAAAGAAAAAAGGAATGACGATTTATGATTTAAAAAGCAAGAAACAAGAAACCCGTCTTTGCGCCTTTGCGGTGAGAAGTCAATATTCAATCTCTTCAGCCCTACGGGTCTCTTGCTAAACGGAAGCCTGTGGTGGTGAATTTCTTGAGGTCTGGATCAAAATCATTACGGTCGACCGTGCGAAGGTGGTTTGGTGGTTTACTAATCCAGGCGCCGCCGCGTAAAACACGAGTTAAGCCGTCAGACGGTCCTTGAGGGTTTTTCGCGGGACTGTTTTCATAATAGTTCCTGTCATACAAGTCCGAGCACCATTCCCAGACATTTCCCATCATATCGTAAAGGCCTAGTCCGTTTGGTTTCTTCCCTGCTACAGCATGAGTACCGTCCTTGACGGAATTACTATAGTACCAGGCGTATTCATCAAGTTCAGATTCTTTGTCTGCCCCGGCCCATTTTTCCTTTCCGCCTCCGTTTCTTGCAGCGTATTCCCACTCAGCTTCCGTGGGAAGACGGTAATTCATACCTGTCGCCTTATTCAACTTTTTTATAAAATCCTGAACGTCGTTCCAGCTTATCCTTTCAACAGGGCAGTTACCGCCTTTGAATTTAGCAGGATTATAACCTATTATGTCAGTCCATTGCTTCTGGGTCACCTCTGTTTTCCCCAGATAAAAATCGTCCACGCACACCGTATGAACAGGTTTCTCATTTCTTTCTGCTTCCACATCACCAAAGATGTTTCCCATGTCGAAACATCCGCCTTTTATATACACCATATTGTCTTCGGTTTCACCGGCGGCTTCAGTCCTCTGATGTTTTGATTCTGACGACCGTAGTTTTGCGTCTTCTTGTTCGTCCTTTGCATCCACTACCAATGTAACCGCCTCTTCGTAATATTCCCCATCCTTTCCTACCAGTGTGAGGTAACTGGTGAGGCTTGATAACGAGTCATCGTAATTCCCTGTCTTGAAAAGCGCCTTGCCGTAATGGAAATGAAATTCGCCGGGAAGCTTTACTCCCAGTTTCAGCGCCTTCTCAAAGCCCCGTACCGCATCTTTCCATTTCCCCGCCAGGATATCTTTTTCTGCCGCACTGATTAATATGTCGACTTGTATCTCTGGCGGCAGTTCCTTTTCCTGTGCAGACACGACTGGCATAACAGCGGCATGCACTGCCATCATTAATGCCACGGAGAAAATACTGCTTATTACAGTTTGCCTGATATATTCAATTCGAATTGTATACATATCACAATATTAGTTTTTATAGTCTAATTTGTCAAACAAATAGGTGTGGGACAATGGTACAAAGAACTTTGCTGTTCATAAAAGAGTAAATCCACTCTTCTACTTATATCCAAAGCGGCTTAATGCTGCTTCATCTTTTCTCCAGTTTTTACTGACCTTGACCCAGAGGTCCAGATAGACTTTTTTTTCTAATAGTTCTTCAATGCCTTCCCGTGACTTCTTTCCTATTTCCTTCAACATGCGGCCTTCTCCACCGACAACAATCAATTTATGACTCTCTTTCTCTACATATACCGTTGCAGAAACATAATCGAGTTCATTGCTTCTTGATACAAACTCCTTTACCACCACGGCAACGCCATGCGGTATTTCCTGTCTCACAGAAAGCAGTATCTGCTCACGGATAAGCTCTGCAATTGTTAACTTTTCCTGTTGGTCTGTTACAGTACCTTCCGGATAGTAAGCCTGGCTCTCCGGCAATAGTTCAAGTATCTTATTAATCAGTATCGGAATATTGATTTTTGTTATGGCAGAAACAGCAACACCCCCTTTAAAATTACCCAGTTTCTTATATTCTTCAATAATAGCATCGAGATTTGGCACATCGGCAATATCCAGTTTATTGATTACCAGCAGGGTATCCTGATTAATGTTGCGTATCAGTTTGGCAGCACGCTTATCATCTCTGTGCGGGGGAGTCGTGCCGTCTACAACAAATAAGACCACATCGGCATCTTTGAGGCAGAAGAGTGCGGACTTTACCAGATACTCATCAAGTTTCTGCTTAGGTTCCAATATTCCAGGTGTATCAAGAAAAACAATCTGCCCTTTCTCCGTCTCGCAAATACCCGAGATTCTGTTACGTGTCGTTTGTGGTCTTGGTGTGACAATCGCTACCTTTTCACCAACAAGCATATTGAGCAGTGTTGACTTACCTACATTAGGCCGTCCCCATATCGTCACAAATCCTGACTTGTAATGTTCATTTGTTTCAACTGTCATATAATCATTCCTTAACTCGATTATGCATAGGAATAAATTAATGGAATTGTAGAGAGAGGAGTCTTTGACACTGCCGGGGAAAACATGCAAAATGTGTGAATAATCACTTACCGGTTAGTGGTGATGGTGATGCCCTTCACTACTCTCTATTGGCCCACCGACTTTTTCCAGCGCTTCGGAAAGCGATTTGCCAGCTTCCTCCATATCACTGATGGCCTTCTCCAGTAACAGGGAAACTTCCTTCCCGGATTCTGCCCTCGCCTCATTTTCCCACTTTTTGAACTCAGCTATATGGTTGTTGTTGTGCTCAATCCAGTGCGGCAGCAATACCCGAAGTTTTTTTATTGTGTTTTGTTCTGACATGCACTCTTCCGTTACTTGCTTTTACAAACTGCCTTTTTTACTAAACAGGTTTTGAATGGAGTGTTAATGTGCCGGAAGTAAAATCAATAGTTTTCACGGCTACGCCCGGAACGGTTTTCGGTTCTTCAAAAAACGTACTAACCCTGATCCCGTCTTCAGTCACTTCAAGCTTTGTAACGTCTTCCATCACTAATTCCTGTTGGCCTTCTTTGTCCAGCATTACTTTCATCTGACACATAGTATTTTCCTGAATGAAAATGTTATATTTTCTTTAGAACCTAATTAAAACAAAACGCTTTATAATTTTAACTATTTTTTCAGGTTTACACTTAATAAAGAAACGCATCGGGCTACCTGTTGAGTCAGGTTATTTTATCCTCCCCGTCTCTGCACTATTAAACCCCAAATGATACGTATAATCTCTAAACAACCCCTTAATTCGCAATTGATTATGAAAATTTTATACTCTGGTTACCATAACTCCGATGATATAACAATTACTGAGAATGAACAATTTAAAGTTACTACATTAGTCTGGCATCAAAACATCGATTAATCTTGCAATACGTTTGTATATCACTCTTATATCCTCAACATTAAGACCGGATGCATTTTGGATAACTAGAGTTAAGATTATAGAATATATTTAGTTAAATCCTCATCTTTTACAATGTCTTTCATCTTGTCCTGTACGTATTCGGCATCAACTACTATATCCTTATCTTTTAAGTCAGGAGCATCAAAAGATGCATCTTCCAGCAATTTTTCCATAACCGTATGCAGTCTTCTTGCTCCGATACTTTGACTTCTTTTGTTTATCTTAACAGCCATATCGGTTATTTCATCGATTGCATCTTTTTTAAACTGGAGTTTTACTTCCTCAGTTTTCAGTAGTTCTGTATATTGTTTTATAAGTGCATTTTTAGGCTCTGTGAGAATCCTTATAAACTCCTCTTTACCTAAATCTTTCAGTTCAACCCTGATGGGGAATCTGCCTTGAAGTTCAGGAATTAAATCTGAAGGTTTGGAAACATGAAACGCTCCGGCAGCTATGAAAAGAATCCTGTCAGTTTTGACCATACCGTATCTGGTAACAACCGTAGAACCCTCTACAATTGGCAATATGTCTCTCTGCACTCCCTCGCGTGATATATCAGGTCCGTGGCCGGATTCACGACTTGCGACCTTATCCAATTCATCTATAAATATTATTCCCGTATTCTCTGCACGATACAACGCATCCTTGATAACCTTGTCCTTGTCGATCAGCTTCTCGGCTTCTTCCTGCTTGAGAATCTTCCTTGCCTCGCTTATCGGAGTTTTTTTTACCTGTGTCTTTGGCGGGATCATCTTCTCGATTACATTCTGAAAATCCACGCCTATGTCCTCAATTCCGGCAATAATGCCCTGCATTACTACAGGTTTCTCCTGAGTCTTTATTTCCACTATCCGGTCTTCGAGTTTACCCTGTCTCAACTTGTTTCTGAATTTCTCACGAGTTGTTTCCTGCTTCTCAATTACTGCCGTTTCCTCCTCTGTACCTTCCTCTTTAACGTCCTTTATCTCCTCTTTCTTTTCAGGTAACGGCAGGAGCAGGTCCAGCAATCTTTCCTCAGTATTCATCTCTGCCTTTTCGCCTACTTTTTCCATCTGCTCTGTTCTAACCATATTGACGGCTATCTCTACGATGTCTCTTATCATCGACTCTACGTCACGCCCATGATAGCCTACCTCAGTATATTTAGATGCCTCTACCTTCAAGAAAGGGGCCTTGACTAAATTTGCAATCCTGCGGGCAATCTCAGTTTTGCCCACACCGGTAGGACCTATCATTATAATATTTTTTGGCATCACCTCTTCACGCAATTCATCAGAAAGCTGTAACCTCCTCCATCTGTTCCTGATTGCTATCGCAACTGCTCTCTTTGCATCCTTCTGGCCGACTATGTATTTGTCCAGTTCTTCAACTATCTTTTTTGGTGTCAGTTCCTTCACTTAATCTCCTCTACACGAATATTTGCATTCGTATACACGCATATTTCAGCCGTTATCTTTAATGCCTCTTCCACTATCTGCCTTGCGTTGAGTTCGGAATGTGCAACAAGGGCTCTTGCCGCGGCGGTAGCAAATTGTCCACCGGAACCAATACCTATTATTCCATCATCAGGTTCGATTATCTCACCGTTACCGGAAATAAGGAGAGAGTAATCCTTGTCAACAGCCGTCAACAGAGATTCCAGCTTCCTCAAGACCTTATCTGTACGCCAGTCCTTGGCAAGTTCATGTGCGCTCCTGAGTACATTACCCTGAAATTTTTCCAGTTTAGATTCAAATCTTTCCAGAAGGGCAAAGGCATCGGCAGCCGACCCTGCAAAACCTACAATAACTTTATCGTGATATAATTTACGTATCTTGCAAGCATCTTTCTTAACTACAAAAGAGCTCATAGTAACCTGCCCATCACCGCCTATGGCGACAACTCCTTTATGCCTTACCGATAATATAGTCGTGGATTTAAACATGCAAGTTCTCTAAAACAATAATAATTATCTGATAAAAAGTGCTCTCTTAATTTGCAAAGTGTTAATGTGCTATTTTATAGGGATTGTCTGGAGCCATGTTTTATTTGTAGACATCAATAGCAAAGTCCGGACACATCATACCGCAAAATTTACATGCAGTACATTTGTCACCATTTATAAATTGTGCGGTATGATAGCCAAAATGATTCACCTCTACGGACATCTTTAAAAGCCCGTAAGGGCATGCATCAATACAAAGTTCACAGCCTTTACATCTATCTTCTTTAATTGTGATTTTACCCATCTTTATATGATTCTAGAAAATCCTTGCCGATGAATCAACTGTAAATATAAAAAAAGATAATTCTTCAAAATTATTCATTGCACGATATAATACCATTTTAAGGTAATATTCTAAATCATTTAAAAGGAGGTGATTCTAATGGCAGTAGCAAGGGTAACCAGGTTAACGGCTTCATCACCGACAAGCTGGCAGGATGCAGTTCAAGGGGCAATTGGCAGGGCGAACAAAACTCTCAGGGGTTTAACGGGGTTGGAAGTGGTAAGTCAGAAGGCAAAGATTGTTGACGGAAAGATTGCCGAGTATCGAGTAACAATAGACGTGACTTTTGTTTTAGAGGGTTAGAGCACAAATCAAGAATGAAAGCACATTATATTACCTGTGACATAGAAAATGATATTGCACTCCTGCAAATCAATAATCCACCTGCGAACGAGCTCTCGTCTAAAGTAATTAACGAGCTGAGTAATACACTTGACCTGTTGGCAGAGAAGAAGGATGTAAAAGTAATAATAATAACGGGGAAGGGGAGGTTTTTTTGTACAGGAGTCGATATAAATGAGATTGCAGAGATTAAGTCCACCGGTGACTCACAGGAATTCCGCCTGCGCGGCAGAGGGCTTGTAAATAAGATGTTGAACTCACAGAAGCCTTTGATAGCCGCAATTAATAATGTCTGTCTTGGTGGTGGGCTGGAACTGGCAATGGCTTGTCATATTAGAGTTGCAACAGTTAACGCCAGATTGGGCCTTCCGGAGATTACCTTTGGGATCTTACCTGGATTTGGCGGAATCAGGCTGCTTACGGGATTAGTTGGCAGAGGAAAGGCAATTGAGATGATACTAACAGGTGAAAAAGTGCTTGCAAAAGATATCAAGGAGTTCGGCCTGGTAAATCATGTCGTTTCAGGTAATAAGCTTATTCCGGAAACGAAAGCGATTGCGAGAACTATTGCTGATAAAGGGTTTATAGCAGTCTCATCTGCCTTAAGAATGACTATGCAGGAATGTATAAAAGATTTTGAAAAAGAATTAAAGGCAGAAAGCAGTATTTTCGATAAAATATATGAAACTGAAGATTGGAGAGAAAGAATTTCTGCGTTTCTAGAAAAGAGAAAGATATAGACCGGAAGAAGCAAGATAATAATTTTTTATGACATTCAATGTTTTCGAGTACTCCTCGTTTGCGTAGTTTTGTCTCATGATAAAAACAATTTTTAAAGAATAAGAACCGGAATAAAGTAAAAATGGCTGAAATTATTTCTATTCATATTGTACGGAAGCAAAATGCTCCCACTGAATCTTGTAACCAGGTTATGGTGCGAACAAATTTTGGAATTGAAGGTGATTACCGCTCAGGAAAATATCAAATTGGACAAATCACTCTGGTTGAAGCCAAAATTATGGACACAGTATCCAGCGAACTCGGCTATGATATACCTGCAGGTGCAAGCAGGCGGCAGATCATGGTGGATGGTATCACGCTGAATGATTTGATTGGCCAGAATTTGCGCCTGGGGCCTGTTCTTGTTCGTGTAGAAGATAAATGTAACCCATGCAATAACATGGAAAAGAGGATTGGCCTCGGAGCAAAGGATGCAATGAATGGCAGGGGCGGTATCCGCTGCAGGGTCATTGAAAGTGGGGAACTTCGCGTTGGTGACAAAATAACGGTAGAAGATTCGGTGTTCCCTTATTATGCAAAGCTGTCCAGCTTTTGCTTCAAAATTATCAGTTATCTCATAAAACTTTCTAACAAGGCATAATACCACAGCGTGGCATAGCCGCGGTCAAAGTGTCTGAAAATAATGGTTTAAACGGCTTAAACTGTTTAATCGGTTCAAACTGCATCCGCTTACCAACCTTAGGCATTTCCAATTTTTCTTTATCCTATCTTAGCCTGAATCTCCTCAATCATTTGTTTCTTTGTAAAAGGTTTCTCAAGAAATACAAGATTAGGGTCCATTTCCTTCAGATTCTTATATGCCTTTTCTGAAAAGCTGCTACATACAATAACCGGAATATCAGCATATTCGGGCATGCCTTTTATGTATAGGAAGAATGTATCCCCGGTTACCAGGTCTAACAGTATATCGAGAATAATCAAATCCGGTTTCTTTTCCTCTAATTTTGCTAAAGCTTCATCTCCATCATATGCACGAACTATCTCATAATCCGTGCCTTCCAGCATCATAGTATAAAGTTCATGAAACGCCTGTTCATCTTCGACTATCATTATAGACTTGCCCATTTTCTAATTCTCCTTTCATCAGCTCACAAATTTGTATCCATTAGTCCCCTCGCACCGTTAATACTGGTAGGGTATCTCAAAACTAAAACCCCTTATCTTCAAATGTTATGCTATACTATACAAATTATAATAGAAATTTCCATCTTTAAAATCAGACTGTTTTATCTGGATTTGAAGTTACGGTATCAGCACCTTTTTGTTCCTCATTGTCCGAAGGCAAAGTAAACCTAAATGTTGTGCCTTTTCCCTTGCCTTCGCTTTCAACCCAGATCTTTCCACCATGAGCATTTATAATCTTCTTACAGATAGCAAGACCTACGCCGGATCCCTCACTACTTGCTCTTTCCTGGAAAAACCTACTAAAGAGTTTGTCGTAACTTCCCTTTGGTGTGATTAAGCCAATTCCCTGATCTTTAACTGATAATTCTATTTTCCT
>MPLX02142926.1_pt1 | contig 14225 bp, 11 predicted proteins | sample 1617341 | NCBI WGS metagenome assembly MPLX02 (sample SAMN05944804, study PRJNA350692) | marine metagenome | biome: marine; feature: ODZ; material: water; isolation source: 120 m water sample filtered on 0.2 um supor filter | place: Pacific Ocean | collected 2012-04-08 | depth 120m m | reverse complement strand
GCGCGACCGGACTACCAGTACAGCTTCGTGTAGGCATCGACAGATGAACGATCCTCCCCGGGATGGCAACGTGCTGCGGCGGGGGCCGTCCGCGGAGGGTGGGAAGAACTCCCCATCGTGGATGCGTCCCGTGATCACCAAGATGGGTCCTCCAACCCGCCGTTGAGGACAACACCGCGGGGTTCACCAAGCCTGAAAGCAAGCGAGACCGGGCAGAGAGGCACATCATGGCCATTTCCAGCATCGAACACGTATCAGTAGGGATGCCGATAACCCGCGGTGGCATCTCCATCTTCCCTATCTATCTAGGACCGAACGGGCTTCCACGGATCGCTACCGGCGCGAAATCTGGCCTGGTGGTTGACGAGGTGCCCGACGAAGAGGTCCCACACCTGGTGGTAACGAATCCGACAGATCAAGCAATCTTGATTGTTGAAGGAGAACAGTTGGTGGGCGGTCTCCAGAACCGTTCACCTAACGTAAGTGTCCTAGTCCCGGCCCATTCCAAGCTCGAGATTCCGGTGTCGTGTCTCGAAAGCGGCCGGTGGGGTCGACATGGGAAGTTCCATTCCGGAGCCACCTACACGCCGCGTCGGGTCCGCCGGACTAAGAGCCGCGAGGTCGCCAAAACGATGGCGTCGGATGGACTCCGAAGCGGCAACCAGGGAGCCGTCTGGGACGCTGTACAAAATCAGCTCTACAGCCTAGATGTCCACTCATCGACCGGCGCAATGGCCGACGCTGACGAGGTCTACGAGCGTGACCCAAACCGCCACTCGGCGGCCGAAGAGCTGGCAGGGAAAGGCCCGCTACCGGGGCAGGTGGGAATCGTGGTGGCTCACGGCCAAAGAGTGGTCGCCTCGGAGATTTTTGGAGCGCCAAATCTGCTTCAGGCCCATTGGACTGCGCTGATCCGATCGCACCTTTTGGAGTCCCCGACGTCAGAAGGTCACCCGTCTGCTACTAGTTCCCTGGAGATGATCCGTCTGTTTGGTGTTGCTGACTCAGCCCAGTCTCCTGGAATCGGACTCGGCTACGAATATCACGTCAACGCTGAGGACCTAAACGGCCATGCATTGGTCCTGGACGATTTCGTCGTACACGCAAGCATCTTCGCCAAGTGATCCGGCCGAACACGACCGGAGGAGGAACACTGGTGAGGTACACGGAACCCCGGAGCAACAAGAAGCAGCGATGCTATTTGCAGCGCCAACGGCGTCTAGAACGAGTGACGCCACCGGTGGTTCTCATCAGAGCGAGACACATCGATGCTGCTGGCGCCCACGTTCCAGAGCGCCTGGCTAGTCGGAGCCCAGCGGTGGTGGCCCGTCGAAATCGGCCATCGACGAGAAATCGGGACACACGACACGCTGGGCGACTGGTGCGACGCATTTGCAGACATACCGGACGTCGACTTGGCCACTCGCGCCTATTCGCCTTACTCGGGTTTGCCACGGCAACGACGACGAGAAAGCGGAACAAGGAATACAGCGGCAGAGGATGCGGTGCCTCCTAGAGGGATAGGACCAGCCACAGGAGCCTGTCAAGAACTTCCCCTACCGGCGGCCGGCTGGAGTTGCTTTCATGTATCAGGCCTCTCTCGCCCCCGTAGCTCAGTCGGATAGAGCGACCGCCTCCTAAGCGGTAGGCCGCAGGTTCGATCCCTGCCGAGGGCGCACAACGACAGACAGCAACGGAACGAAATGATGTCAGAAGAAGGACCGGGTATGACCTCCAGCGATAGCGAGATAGCAGTGGAAACCCCATTCGGGACTCTGACTATCATCACTAAGGACGAGCCGGGTCCGAAGGGGCACAAGGCTGGCACCACAAAGATGGAATACACCGGCCAGCCCCCTCGCCCCATCACCTTGCGGAAGAAGTACCGCCAGGCTCAGGTTGCTCTCAAGGAAAAGGGATAAGTAATGACAACTGTGTTGCTCGTAGCGGCGGTGCTCGTGGCCGTCCTCCTGTTGTCCGTACTGATCGAGCTCCGCAAAGGCGGAGGATCGGGACGGAAAGATGACCCGACTGCAGTATCTGCAGTGATCACCAGCATGAGCGAACGTCTCACGGCCATTCAGGAGGGCGTCGGCGCAATGAAGGTCCTAGCCGAGGATTTCCGCGGCTTTGAGGCCCTGATACGGGACGTGAATAGCCGTGGCGCCTGGGGCGAGGTTCAGTTGCGGCAGATCCTCGAAGAGGTGCTCGCTCACGGCCAGTGGGAGGAGAACGTGGAAACGATCCCCGGAACGGGAAAGCGGGTTGAGTTTGCGATCAAGTTTCCCGGCATGAACGACCAGGAGTTGGTCTGGATGCCGGTGGACTCGAAGTTCCCCTTGGCGGACTATCAGCGCTTGCTGGAAGCGCAGAAAGCCGGAGATGCCGATAAGGCCGAGGAAGCTAGAAAGGCACTCGAAAAGGCGATCATCAAGGCGGCAAAGGACATCCGGGAGAAGTACGTCGCCTCACCCCACACAACCGAATTCGGCGTCCTATTCCTGCCAACCGAGGGCCTGTACCTCGAGGCCCTGCGTCGGACGAAGGTGAATGATGAGCTTGCTCGGTTGCGGATAGTTCTTGCCGGACCAACCACGTTTAGCGCACTCCTCAACGCCTTCCGGATGGGGTTCCAAACAATGGCCATCGAGAAGCGGTCGAGCGAAGTGTGGCAGCTCCTGGGTGAGGTAAAGACCCAGTTCGAGAAACTGTCGCAAAAGTTGAAGCGCCTGAAAAAGCAGTTGGACGCCGCGAAGAACACGGTGGCAGGTCCGGACAGCATCGAGTTTCGAATCCAGACGATCCTTGAGGCCCTTAAAGAGGTGGAGCAACTCCCAGACGACAACTCCCAACGCCTAGTTGATCTGCCCGATATCGATGACGATGATGACGATGATGACGACGATGACGAGGCCAACTAACTGCCCACCGACCGGTCAGTGAGGAGTTCGAAATGAACCGAGCTAGTGAGAAATGGCCGATCGATGAGGCTTGGGCGGATGCCTATCGCTGTCTTCTTGAGTACGTCGAAGAACATGGTCACCTCAATGTTCCGGAGAACTTTCAGACCGACGATGGGTTTGCTCTTGGCGCGTGGGTCGCTGACCAGCGCACCCGTCGGATGAGACAAACAATCAATTCTGGCGAAGAGAGCCAACTCGACCGACTGCGTTTCGTCTGGGACGAACACACCAAGAGTTGGTACCAACACCTAGAGGCCCTTGAGGCCTTCGTTGATGAGACCGGACACGCCGCAGTCCCAGGCTCACGCGACCAGACGGTCGGTTCGCAGACGTACCGGCTCGGCCGATGGGTGGCCACCCAAAGGAAGAAGTACCAGCAGGACAAGCTGTCCGAGCATCACGTCCACCTCCTTGAGTCGTTCCCCGAATGGAAATGGACCCCTAAACGATCGTTCCGGCAGGCCCGCATCCGGTGTACCACCTCGAGACAGGACTATGTCCAAGCCCTCAGAAGGTTTGTGCTCAGAGAAGGTCACACCCTCGTTCCTAGGAGCTACTCGGAGGTCAGAGACGGGACCGACCTTGAGCTCGGCCGGTGGGTATCGACTCAGAGGCGCAGATTCCAGAAAGGGCGGATCAAGGGGCTCGACCTAGAGGAACTTGAATCGTTTCTTGGCTGGGTTTGGTCCTCGGAGAAGGCCGACTTCCGGTCTCATCTCCTGGCCTGTGAACAGTTCGTCGCCAGAAACGGTCACATGGACGTTCCGGAAGACCACACCGAACGGTTCGCCGGTGAGCAGTTCCAAGTCGGGCGTTTCCTAGAGGATCTTGAGCGTCGGGCTGCAGAAGATCAACTAACCGCCCCCGAAACCGAAGCCCTGATTGAGATACGCATCGGCCGTCAGCTTCACTCTGGGCGTTTCAGGAATCTCTTTGGTGGTCGCGAACTCCCTGGGCGGACGGAAGAACGCCTCCAATCGACAACGAAGCATGAACAGCGGGGGCTGCGTAGCACCCGTGACGACCGGCAAAGAAGCCCCGATCCTGTTCATCCAGCCGATCTCCCTTCGACCGAGCCCTCCGATCTGGACCCACCCGAGGCGGCCCTAAGCGGGAAGCATTCAACGATGGTTAGCGATGCGCTGACCGCCATCCGGGAGCTGATGCAGCCCGAACAACAGGTGCTTGAGAGGCTTTGGCAACCGCATGCTCTACTCGTGGAACCAAAAGGCCCACAGTTGGCATTACTTGAAAGTTCTTCCGGCATGTACTTGCGTACCGGTCGAGACAGCGGACGTCTGGTACCGGATTTCACCTGGCCCTCCGAGAGCGACAGCGCCGAGCGAGAAGGAGTTGAGTTTGAGAGATGGTGTAGCCCCCTCAGACGGCCAACCGACCCTGAACAACTTGGACCCTGGGACCTGAAAGGACGCGTCGGTAGCGGTGGCCAGAGCGACGTCTATCTGGGACGGAGCGACAGCGAATGGGCCAGCGTCAAAGTGCCGCACATAGGCAGGGAACCTGAACCAGAGGCAACGGCCCGGTTGGAACATGAGGTCGATCTGCTCTACCAGGTGAGAGAAGAACCGAAGTTCTTCCCCAAGGTCATCGATGGCGGATTGGAAGAGGCCCGGCCGTGGGTTGCACTCGAGTTCATATCCGGTGGGTCTCTTGACTCCACTACCTTTCCGCTCGCACGACTAAACGAGACGGCCCTTGGCGTAGCACAGGCGCTCCAAGTCCTGCACGGCAAATACATCGTGCATGGAGACATCACCCCATCAAATGTTTTGCTCACGGGCGACGGTCCGGTGGTCATCGACTTCGGGATGGCCTTCCACCCGCAATTTCCACGACCAAGCACAACCGGCGGTGCAGGTGGCACGAACGGTTACCGGGCCCCTGAACCAGAACTGACGCCGGCGTCCGACGTACGCGGGTGGGCGGCCACCCTTTACGCCCTGGTCAACGGTTTCCCTCCCGGAGAAGGAGATGCGCTTTCCGCCACCCGGGTGATCTCGGTCACTGAGATGCTCGAGCAGATACAAGATGGGCCCCGGAGGACAGGGATCATCTACGTGGTGTGTGGAAAGGCCGTGAACATCGAGACACGAGAGGGCGGGATTGTTCGCTTCGAGCTCATCGATGCGAACGGCACGGCGCCACTTAAAGTGATGCTCTTGCCAGACGACAAAAACCGGATCCAGCGGAAAGTGGCACAGTTCGACCCTGGGTTCGATCTAATGGACGAGTTGGCGTCACCGACGCTCTGGGATGGAACTCTGCGGGTTCGGGGCCCACTTCGGCCCGGGTCGGATCCTGTTCTGTTCGACATGTATGACTTGGTTGCACCTACCTCGGGTACCGCAGCCGAACTAGGCGGCTTCGACGCGAAACTTGCCGAACTGATCGGCAGTGCACTTGACCCCCGTCCTGAAAAGCGTCCCACCGCCAACCAGATTGTCGAGCGGCTCGAAAACACCTAGCAGAAACTTGGCTCAAGGCCCCGTCGGGCGAGAGCCTGAACCCAGCCTGTTCAGGCAGTTCTGTCAGCAAGCCCAGAAATTGCCGGCAACCATAACGCGATAGGGACGAAGGGCCCGTTTCCATCCACCGGCTAGTGCCCTCGCCTCCCCAGTTCGATCGCAGCGGCTGGTGTCGGATTCGCTAGCCCAGGCAGTTCGAGGATGTGAGCCAAGGTGATCGGGCGCGGATCGGCAGCACGAGAGACGTCCATGATCCACTCGGCGAGTTTGGAATTCCCCCAACCCACTGCGCCCGAGGCGTACTCGTCTCTGAATGCCCGACCGACCAGCTGACCCCTATCCCTGTGACGCTGGCTGATTGCCGCCCTTGCTACGTCCTCATCCCGGGGATCCAGGAACCGTCTCGTATTGGCGAGTCGTTTGATTACCGCGGTAGGAGTCTCTTCTCCACACAGAAGTGCCAACTGCTTATTGCTTGGAATCGTCTCGCTTGGAATCAGGACGAAGTCTTCGACGAACCACGCTGCCACCAATGCGAGACATGCTGTCCTTCGGGCGGGCGCACGCCTGCGAATTTCCTCCCACACCTCCACATTGAGATTCGTGGTGACGCCAGAGCCCCCACTTGGTGACGCCGGTGCATCGAAATCGAAACAGACCACGTGAGGGCCTCCCGCATCGGGAACCTCGAAACGCCCAGGCGTGTAGAACGTGTGCTGCTGTCCGGCCCGTAGTAGATCCGCACCCCCTCCCTGCGGGAGGCACCGGAACTTCTCGGTAACCACGTTGGGGGAAGCACTAGGGCAATGTTCGACCAGCACCGTGTCGTTCTGAAAGGTGATCTTGGCTGCCGTCCTTGAAACACGGTCGGTCGCTCCACCGAGAGTGATACTCGGACCCGGCTGCTGAGGGCCCTTTCCGAGGTACACCGATTCGCCGGGCAGCAAGGAGAACTGTTGATCCTCGTTACTGCCGGGCGAAACAATCGTAATTTTCAGGGCATCTTCAGGATCGGGCATCGCAACTAGTTGAACCTCTCTGGCAGGTAGGTGTCAACAAGCCTGCACCAGGTAGATGGAAGTCTCCTCTGTCGGATCGGCGGATTGCCGTGGACTTCTTGGGCTTTACGGCGAGACCGAGATCAGCCACGAACCTGTCAAGACCTTCCCCTAGATGCCCCTAGTTGACTCCGATTCACTAGTCACTAGGACCCGACACGGAGCGACCGAAGAGACGCCATGTTACAAGAAGCGATTGTTGTAGAAGATCCGGCCATGATTTGGACCGATGACACCTGCGATGGTGATCCATCGACTTCGGTGGTTCTAGCGGACTGCGGCGACAAGAAGATCCAGGTCATCAAGGAGGTCCGTGCGCTCACGAACTTCGGGCTGAGGGATGCCAAGGACTGCGTGGACGGTGCCCCCAGGATCATCGCCGTGGAAGACGGCGATATCGCTGCGGCACGTCTGCTGGAAGCTGGTGCCGAGGCCTATCCGTTGAAGCAGAGCCACATCGAAACGGCCATTGGGTTGCTGGAGCGTGGCGCCCCGACGACCGGTAGTGCAGAGGAGGTCTCTGCTGTTCTGACCTGCATCGAGGGCGCGAACCTCGTGAATCCGAAGAACCATAATTCGACTGAGTATTGGCCCTCGTTTACCGGGGTCAAGAACAAGCTCACGGTATTCCAGAAGGACCAGACCGGTGATGCCCTCCAGTCCTTCCTTAACGCCATCACGTGCAACGATGCCCAGAAGGACGAGTTCCTCGTAAGGCTGCGCTACCTCCAGTTCTTGGTTTGCACCGGCGTGGCGTCTCAGTGTCGTCGCTACGGGGGTGGTCGCTACGACCTAACTCTGGCTTCTCCGCCCCTGCCGGCCGTGAGGGGCATGGGTATTCTTTCAAGGCCCAACCCCGAGGAGTGTGAGAACGAGCTGAGGGCAATTTGGGCCGAGATGAGGACGTACGTGAATGAGCTGAGGGCCATGAGGGATACGGGTCAGTGCGCTATGACCCCTCTCAATCCCGACTATGGCAACAACGACGGTAGGGAGAATCCCAATACATGGGTTAGGGATGAGTACCTCGCCGAGTTGGAAGAGCTCATCTCAAAGGGCGACGAGTTGAGTTGCGGTGCGGCTATGACTGCGGCTGTGGACAAGATTGTTGATTCGCCCGAGCACGACTCATGGTATGACTGGCAGGCTCGCCACAAGAACGGGTATGAGAATTCGTGGGCCTTGAAGGACAAGATGTGGTCCACGAGGTGGCCTCCCGACGTGGAAAGGCTCGTGATCCTCCAGGACGACCCCGATGGCCCCGCTCAGATGGAGATCCACTACGACTCCTCATTGTCAAACCCTGAGAAGTTGATCGCCGAGCTCGCCCGCAAGTATCCGACCCTTGTCTTTGTCGAGTCCTACGCAGCAAAGGGACTCTACGAATGGGGTGCCAACGTCTACATAGATGGCGAAATTTGCTACAGCGATGGAGTCAACAATGATCGTGTTCTTTCACGCCTATTGACCAAGGTGGCCGATCTCAGGGAGGCTGGTGAGAGCACGGAGTGCGAGAATCGCAGGATTATGGAAAGGTTTGAGGTACTTGTGAATAGGTCTGAGACTGACGCCAAGGTTGTAGCCGATGTCGCGGTCGGTTTGTAGGCACCAGGTGCTGATCACAACTAGGAAGAAATGACCAATGACTAAGAATCCTCTGAGGAGATGGTTCGGAAGAAACGAATCGGTCACGGAACTAGGGGCCCGCCAATCGAAGAAAGAGGAGAACGATGCCAACACGGGAAACCACTCCTCCGGTGGCGACACTGGTCCGACGATCCGGGCACTAAAGGGAGATATCGCCAGCCAGGGCTGTGACGTTGTCGTCAACGCCGCCAACGAGCGTCTAGGCAACGGGGCAGGGGTCGCAGGAGCCATCATCAAGGCTGCTGGTCCTGGTCTGCTGAGGGAATGTGCTGATCGCTATCCCGACGGTTGCCCAACCGGCGAAGCTCGTATTACAGGCGGACACGACCTACCAGCCAAATGGATCGTTCACACTGTTGGACCTCAGTGGAGCGACGGGACCAACGGTGAGCCGGAACTGCTCGCCGACTGTTACCGCAACTCTCTTCAGGCCGCCGCCGAAATAGGTGCCCGGACAGTGGCTTTCCCTGCTATCTTGACCGGGAGCTTCCACTATCCGCGAGAAGCTGCCATCAAATACCCCGCCGGCATCAAACGCAATCGAGATCTAGATGCGAGCCATCTGTCGTTTTTGCGACAATGCGGCATCCCCACCATGGAAGAACTGTGGGTCATAGGGACCAAACTCAACATTGCCTACAAGGCCCGTATGGACGCCGCTCGAGTTGCCGTGTCGACGATTCGGAAGTTTCTCACCCAGAGCGACCACGGCATCAACGAGGTAATCCTCGTCGCATACGACTCATACCAGCTGACAATCTACGAGCGTTTCCTTGAAGCTGAGGGAGACGAGTGAGATTCACGCTTCCCGCCAACGTCATCGACACATGAGCGAGATCACACGCCACGAACGAGTCGCCTCGCCGTCGAAGGTCTCCGCTTGGCTCGAGTGCGAGCACTACCTAAACCTCCGGCACCAGGTCGACGACGGAACTATCGACCCGCCCGATCCCGCCTTCAGTGCGTTTGCGCAGCTCCTCCTGGATAAGGGACTCCAGCACGAAGAGGAGTGTCTCCGCTGGTATGAGAATAAGGGCCTCTCGGTGCACCGTGTTCCGGATCGCGACGCCGGGGAGACGTTCGCCCAATGGGTCGAACGGATCGGCAACCCGATGGAAGACGGACACGACGTTGTGTTCCAGATGCCTTTCGTTCACGACGGGATGCGAGGTGTTGCCGACTTCCTGGTTCGGACCATCTCGGAGGATGGTGCGACTGTCGCCTACGAGCCTGTCGACTCCAAGTTGGCTCGGCACCACGCCAAGCCCGGGCACGTGCTGCAACTCTGCTTCTATGCGGAGGCCGTCGGGGCCCTCACCGGGGTGACGCCGGAGTTGGGTCGCCTGTTCTTGGGATCGGGTGAGTTCGAGACGGTTCGCTTCAGCGATGTGGATGCCTACTGGCGTCGTCTACGTAGACAGCTCTCGTCGGCGCTGTCAGCTACTCCCGACGGGGGAACCACTCCGGAGCGGTGTGATCACTGTGAGTTCTGCGAGTTTGCCGGTCACTGCGAGGCACAGTGGCGTGCCGACGACTCGCTCGTTTACGTATCTGGGGTACGGGCCGTGGATCGAAAGGCCCTGGAGGAGGCTGACGTCGAGACCATGGCCGACCTAGCTGCCGCAGCCGGGGGTTCTGTTCCGGACATGACTGATGCAAGGTTCGCCGTCTTGACCGAGCAGGCGAGGCTGCAGGTCGAGGCCCGCAGTCATTCCGACCAAGTTCCGCCGTTCGTGGTCCTGGAGCCGGACGAGACAGATTCCGCCGGGCTGGTCTCCCTCCCCGAACCTGACAAGGGTGACGTGTTCCTCGATTTCGAGGGCCATCCGTTCTGGACGCCAGCGAGGGGATTGTTTTTCCTGTTCGGCTTCCTTCGGAAGGAGAGGTTGGGCAGGTGGGGGTATGAGACCCGGTGGGCCCACGATTCGGCGACAGAGGCCGCCGCAACCCGTGACCTCATCGACTACCTGTATAAGCGGCATCAGCGCCACCCCGGAATGCACGTCTACCACTACAACCACACCGAACGCTCGGAACTGGAGAGGCTCGTCGAAGAGCACGGGCTCGGGGACCGGAAGTTGGCCGGCTTGATTGCCGCCGGTGTGTTTGTCGACCTGTTAGTGACCGTTCGTCACAGCATCCGTGCCGGTATCGAGTCGTACAGCCTCAAGAACGTCGAGAAACTCGCCGGCTTCACCCGTTCCGCCGGCATTGAGAAGGGGGCCGGTGCGGTCCTCGAGTACGAGGCATGGATGGGCGATCAGAGCCCGGATCGCCTCACACAGATCGCCGCCTACAACGAGGACGACGTCGCCGCCACTAGGGCAGTGCGTGACTGGCTGGTCAGGCTCCGGCCAGACGACCTGGACTGGCCCGACAACGGGATCGAGTCTGAGGAGGCGGTTGGCGACGAGTATGACGTGGGCCAGGATGAGCTGCTCGGGTATCCCGAGGGCTCGCCTGAGCGGTTGCTGGGACATCTCCTCGACTACTGGTGGCGTGAGGACAGAGCCCACATGGCCCAGCTGATAGCGAGGCTGCAGGCGCCGCCATCGGACTTGTTAGAGGACCCTCTCACCGTCGTCTGCAGTAGCAGCGGGAAGCTCCTTCCACCATCGGGGAGGCAACGAGCCCCGAGGCGACGATTCGATATGCCCGTTCAGGTGATCGACCCTGAGAAGTGGTCGGACCTCCCGATAAAGGTCGCGTACCTCACAGCGGATGGGCGGATCGTCCACTCCGGCGGATCCATCGACGCTACGGGAAGAGGCCTGGAACTCTCTTGGGGGGACGGGCCAACGAATGCCGGAACGGAGCCCACCGCTGTCACCTTCAACAACTGGATTTCTTCGGCCTCAAAGTTCAAGGCCCTTGCAACGGTTGCCGAGGCCGTGCTGGGAGCGACGGATCCCGGAGTCGCTGGTGAGATCCTTGCCAACAACCTGCCACGCTTCCTTCCCGGAACCGGTCCAGCCAACGGAGACCTGGGTTGCAGCCTTGACGAGGTCTGCCGTCAGGTCGCTCACCTGGACCGGTCGTTCCTGGCGATCCAGGGCCCTCCCGGCACTGGCAAGACGTGGACCGGCGCACGGATCATCCACCACCTCGTGCAAGCGGGTATGAGGGTCGGCATCACGGCCCTCAGTCACAATGCCATCGGCAACCTGCTCGACGAAACAGTCAACGTCTTCAAAGAAACCGGCGACCTCTCCAGCCTCTCGGCCGTTCGTAGGATCGACCAGCCGGCAGACGGCGTCAGTCCGTCGATTTCCCATGCAAAGGCCAACCCACAGTGTGCGAAGCCCGAGTACAACGTCGTGGCCGGTACGACATGGCTGTTCTCAAGTACCGCCATGCGCTCCAATCCGGTGGATGTCCTGGTCATCGACGAGGCCGGCCAGTTGGGTCTGGCCGATGCCATGGCTGCGGCCACCTCGGCTACAAGCGTTGTCCTCCTCGGAGACCCGCAGCAGCTACCGCAGGTTGCACAGGCATCACATCCTGCCGGCTCAGATGCAAGCGTCCTCGAACACATCCTGGATGGCGACGCCACCATCGGCTCTGACAGCGGTGTCTTTCTCGACGAGACCCGTCGGATGCACCCGGACGTCTGTACCTTCATTTCCGACAACTTCTACAACGGTCGTTTGCACTCACACCCCGGTTGCGCCGTTCAGGCGACCGACCACGGGACGGGGCTTCGTTGGATCCGCTCGGTGCACAGTGACCGTTCCACAGAGTCGCCTGAAGAAGCGGCGATTGTCGTTGACACCATCACCGGCCTGATCGGGTCGAACTGGACAGACGTCGAGGGTGTCCAGCGACCTCTCGACGTGTCTGACTTCATCGTCGTCGCCCCCTACAACAACCAGGTCAACCTAATCGGTCGTCATCTCGCCGCCAATGAACAAACCAAGGGCGTACGAGTCGGCACCGTCGACAAGTTCCAGGGTCAGGAGGCCCCGGTGGTCCTATTCTCGATGACTGCCTCCGATGCCACCCTGGCGCCACGGAGCACAGATTTCCTGTTCTCCCGGAACCGTCTCAACGTCGCGCTGAGCCGTGCCCGATGCCTCGCATACCTGATCTGCCCTGACGACCTGCTGGCCAGCAGGGCCAGGAACGTCGAGAGAATGAAGCTCATCTCAACGCTTTGCGCTTTCGTCGAAGAGGTAGAGAGGCAGGAAGGGACCTACCGACAGCCCTAGTCGGCTGAGGTGTTTACCTCCCCCAGGCGAAGTCTCGGCAGACTCCGGTTCGCCGGGCCGGACCTCACGGAGGGCGGAGCGAGCCCCTCACGGCCCACCACGGTGACCAGTGGAAACGCTAGCCACCAGTTCGTTCTGAGCGGTGCTCGAACTGCGGCTGGTCACCAGTCGGGTAGCCAACCGAGCCTCCAACGAACGATGCCTGTGCGGTGGTACAAAAACTAAGCAGTGGATTCTGAACCGTTTGCCGGGTGGCGAGAGAGACTCACCAACTGGTCGATCACCTCAATCGGGACGCCGCCGCCCATGTTCTGACACAACGTGGTCCGCACAGCTTGAGCGGTCGTCCAAACCATGCCCCAGTAGCCCATCCTCCCGTCGGGTCCGTAGACATAGAGAGTGGTCCAGCCATAGGTATCAACGGCAGGCCAGTTTTTCCAAGCGTGCGACTCCTCAAGGGCAGCAAGGGACTCGCAGGTGATCTTCCATCGGTCTTCTGCTGAAGGCATCTACAAACTCCCCTAGGCCCCATAGGCCGTTGACCTCCACGACCTCAAGGTTAAGAGCCAATCAGTAGGACTACTAGAAGGGTCCGACCGGCCGGGGCTATCTGCCGGGCCAGTGGAGGCAGGCGAATGTCGCCTACCCGTCCTGCGTGTAGTTCACTCTCGGCCTCTGTTCACCGTTCGCTACCGCAACTGGGGCAGTGGGTGTCCGATGAATCGAGCCATTCGTTACACGCGTCGCAGTGCTTCCCAGCCCGATCCGTGGGGCGGCTATCCGAGTCGTTGTCGAAGAACATGTCAGACATCGCTGAAGTCATCTCCCGGTCTTCTCTGTTGCCGGTCGCAAGCCAGAGTGGTTACCCGGATGATCGCGCCAGCATGTGACACCGCAATCTTTCAGGCCTCCACTCAGGTCCCCGACGCAACAACAGGCCAGACGGTGCTTTCAAGAAACACCACCTGACCTGCACATTGTTTGTTTGGCTGGCGAGATTTAAACTCGGGACCTTCGGTTCCCCAGACAGAGCTGAGTCAACGATGGAGTAGGGCTCGAGCGTTGCTCCCAGCGCTGCTCCCAGCGTTGCTCCCAGAGAGCGTTTGTACTGAAAACGAGAGCACCGCAGGTCGCTGACCTGCGGTGTCAAGTGGAGCTAGAGGGGAATCGAACCCACGACCCCCTGCTTGCAAAGGGCATCTTGAGAATCCAGCGGTGTTCGTCGAAGTCCATTGCCCCTGGTCAGCCCAGGTTTCTGGTAGCCGGGGGTACGCCACCGTTCGGCGATATCCACTGGCTTGGCTGTCAACTTGACTGTCAGGCGGTGCGGTTGAGACTTGAATCTGTCGATGTGCGACGGGCCGTGTCCTTGTAGGAAAAGTCTGCACGGCCACGGGCGAATAGTGCGGCGGCTGCGACCTTGACGACACCGACGTTTACTGCGTTCCCGAGTTGCTTGTACGCCGCTTTGGGACCAACTCCCGTATTTTCGAAAGCGTCGAGAATGTCTTCCTCAAACCCTTGAAGCTTGGCTGCTTCACGGGGTGTGATCCTCCGCCTGCGAGATCCAATCACTGAGGTTTGGGTGATCGCCACCAGGGCAGGCAAATAGGTTGGCGCTTTCACCCGGATCCCGCTCGGCCGGAATTGCAAGACCAACTTCCAGAGGTCGCGGTCCGCTTTTGTCGGCTGAGCCTTCCTTGCCTGCCACTCAAACTTTCTTCGCGATGCTGGGAAGTCCTCGACCATGCAACCTTCAGGTCCCCATGGGGCGTGTTCGCAGTTCTTGCGTGCACGTGTTCGCAGTTTCGAGAAGGCAGCGCTTTTGGCGCTGCCTTCTCGGGTTTTCAGCCAATGACTAGG
>MPLX02200672.1_pt1 | contig 14255 bp, 10 predicted proteins | sample 1617341 | NCBI WGS metagenome assembly MPLX02 (sample SAMN05944804, study PRJNA350692) | marine metagenome | biome: marine; feature: ODZ; material: water; isolation source: 120 m water sample filtered on 0.2 um supor filter | place: Pacific Ocean | collected 2012-04-08 | depth 120m m | reverse complement strand
GGTGCGCACCGAGGGCGAGTTCGAGACCATCGCCCAGGTCGCGCAGGTGGTGCTGACCCGCGATTCCGACGAAGCCACCGGACGCATAGGCCGGGTCACGGTCGGCGACATCGCGGACATCGCTTACGCCTACAAGGAACCCAGGGCAACCATCCGCTTCCTCGGCGAGACCTCGCTCGCCATCAACGCCATTCGCGAGACCGGCGCCAACGTCATCGAGACCATGGACGGCATCAAGGCCGCGGTCGACGAGCTCAACGAGCGCACCCTGCCCGAAGCCGGGCTGATCATCCGCCACGTGTACGACGAGACCATTTACATCAAGTCCTCGATCTCGCTGGTGCGTCAGAACATCTGGGTTGGCGGTACGCTAGCCGCGATCATCCTGATGATCTTCCTGCGCTCGCTAAGGGCGACGCTGATCGTCTCGCTCGCCATCCCAATCTCGGTCGTCGCCGCCTTCGTCGCCATGGCGGCGCTGGGGCGTTCGATCAACGTAATCTCGCTCGCCGGCATCGCCTTCGCCGTCGGCATGGTGGTCGATGCCGCGATCGTGGTGTTGGAGAATATCTACCGCTACCGCGAACGCGGCCTGCCAGCGGCCGAGGCCGCCTATAAAGGCGCCACCCAAGTCTGGAGCGCGGTCATGGTTTCCGCGCTCACTACGGTGTTGGTGTTCGTGCCAATCCTTATCATGGAGCTTGAGGCTGGCCAGCTCTTCCGCGACATCGCGGTCGCCATCTCGGTTGCCGTGCTGGCCTCGCTTGCCGTCTCAGTAACGATGATCCCAGCGCTGTCAAAATCTCTGCTCAAGCGCAGCAACATCACGGAATCGCGCCTGCGGCTGCCGCTCGTCGATCTTCTGGCCCGCGCCTTTGCGAGCATACTCATGGGCTACGTGCGCAGCATCACGCTCAGCCGCTTCATGTCGCTAATGGTGGCAGGGGGCATCGTCGCTGGCACGGGCTTCGCCAGCTATCACTTCCTGCCAAAGCTGGAATATTTGCCGGAAGGCAATCGCAACCTGATCTTCGGCATCATGCTACCACCACCAGGCTACAATCTCGATACCATGACCGAGATCGCGCTGAGGGTGGAAGATCGCGTCCGTCACCTTTGGGGCAGCGTGACCGGGCCAGCACCTGAAGCAGATGGCCCGCCGAAGATCCGCAACTACTTCTTCGTCGCCCTACCCAGCCGCGCTTTCTTCGGCGCCGGCACTTATCCTGAGACGGCAAATCGGGTGGCCGAATTGATCCCGGTACTGTCGCGATCGTTGTTCGGCGAGCCCGGCACCTTCGGCTTCTTCAACCAGCCGAGCCTGTTCAGTCGCGACATCGGTGGCGGCCGTGCCATCAAGCTCGATATCTCCGGCGCCAACCTTGAGGAAGTGGTGATCACGGCACAGAGCGCCGCCGGTCTGGTTGGCGCCGCTTTTCCGCGCAGCGAAGGCCACCAGATGCGCCCACTGCCGGGCCTGGAGCTCGGCTCGCCCGAGGTGCGCGTGGTGCCCGATCGCGTGCGGCTTGCCGACAACGGCGTTTCCGCGCTCGAACTGGCGCTCAGCATCGATGCCTTTAACGACGGCCTGCGCGTGGCCGAAATCACGGTTGAAGGCCAGCGCATCGACCTCACCCTGCGCGGGCCGGAAGACCAGATTGACCGCACCCAGAGTATCGAGCACTTGCCCGTCGTCACCCAAAGCGGCCGCATCCTGCCGGTCAGCATGCTGGCAAACGTGGACGTTACCGCCGGCCCCACCGAGATCCGACACTTGGAGCGCGAACGCACCATCACTCTGGTGATCAGCCCGCGCGCCGATATCCCCCTCGAGGCGGCGATCGAGACCGTGCAAGCCCAGATCATCGACAAGCTCACCGAGCAGGGCCTGCCGCCTGGCGTACGCTTACGCATGTCGGGTTCTGCAGCACAGCTGGACCTCACCTTCGAGGCCATGATGACCAACCTGCTCGTGGCCGTAGTCATCGTCTATCTGCTAATGGCAGTGCTGTTCGAGAGCTTTATCTACCCCTTCGTCATTCTGCTCTCGGTGCCACCCGCCACCGCCGGCGGCGTGCTTGGCCTGTTCCTACTCAACCAATACATGGACATGACCCCTTTCGGAGGCTTCCAGGCCCTCGACATGTTAACCATGCTTGGCTTCATCATCCTTGTCGGAATCGTCGTCAACAATGCGATTCTGCTCGTCGATCAGACGCTGCACCACATGCGCGACGAGGGCATGGCCACGCGTGACGCCATACTGGAGGCCACGCGCAACCGCATGCGACCGATCTTCATGTCCACCCTGACCAGTGTGTTTGGCATGATGCCGCTGGTAATATTCCCCGGTGCCGGCTCCGAGCTCTATCGCGGTCTTGGCTCAGTGGTTGTTGGCGGGCTGTCGTTGTCGGCCATCCTGACCCTACTGATCGTGCCGCCTCTGCTGGCAGTCTTCCTGCCCAGACAGGCCGCGCGCAAGGCGGAAGTGGAGCCCACGGCGCCGGCCGCCTCGCCCCCGCCTTCATCAATCCCGCAAGCCGCCGAATAGCCCTCACGACACCTTCCATCTACACGTAGCCAACCTGTCCGACAAAGTGGGACCACCTCAGCATCACGGCCGGCCAACGCCGGCCGCACTTACGCTTTCTGCTACCATTTTGGTTTTTTAAGGAGGATACTGATTGGGGATTGGGTGATGCAGCGTATGATTTTGATCGCTCAGAATGGGGAGTCGGCGACTCATCTGCGCATCTGACACAGCATCCACCGATGGCCAGTAACAGCTTAAACTAAGGGGAGGAAACGCGATGGAATTTGATGTCCTTAGAAATTTTAAGGGACTTGGTGTCGAGGACGGGGTAAATATGGCTGACCCCTACCAACTAGGTACCGCCTTCTTCCGGTCGGGCCAGGATGGTGGCAAGGTTCAGCACCATATGGAAAAGATCGCGGCCAAGTCCGAGCTGCCGCGACGTGAGTTCTTCAAGTCGGCACTCGGCTTTACTGGCGCCATGCTTGCGGTCAATGCTGCCACCGGAATGCGATTCTTTGACGTTTCCGAAGCAGAGGCCCAAGAAGTCGCGGCCCTTGAGGAAGTCCAGGGATCCATTCGCGGCAAGACCGGGTATGTCATCGACATGCACACCCACGTCTGTACCCGCCCCGAAGGGTATGTACTGGGCGAGAACACGACCCAAAAGGGTATGTGGTTTGTCGACCTTCTCGACGGTCTGGGCAAAGCCTTCGGGATGGAGAACGGCGTCCACGACATGAACATCGAGAACTACGGTAAGATGCTGCTCGATGGCAGCGAGACCGATATCGGCGTGTTCAATCCGTTCGGCTTCGCCGAGGACTACGGCGGACGTGACATGGTGCCGATGGACTACCAAAAGCAGGTCAAGGAGGCCAACCCGACAAACACAATAATGCTGGCCGGTGGCCTGACCCCGAACCAGGGTGTGACCGAGACGCTCGAGCGGCTCGAGAAGTACGTTAAGGAAGATGGCGCTTCTGGCCTCAAGCTCTACACCTTCGATTCGACGCCGAATTCGGGCTGGTGGTTCGATGACGAAGAGCGTGCATACCCGATTTGGGAGAAGTGTCTCGAGCTCGGCATCAAGAACATCGGCTGCCACAAGGGCATCCCGTTCGGCCAGTTCATGGCCCGCTACGCCCATGTTGAGGACTTCGACAAGGCATGCGACGACTTCCTGGGCCTTAACTTTATCGCCTTCCACTCGGCTTGGCCGTATCACGGCGAGCTAGGGGCGTTGAAGGGCTTCAAGCCGCAACGTAACAATCTCTTCTGCGAGATCGGCTCGACCTTCGCCGCCACCGTCACCGGCCGTCCGGTGGAGTGCGCCCACGTGCTCGGCTCCCTGGTCCGCGACCTTGGCGCCGGCTCAGTGATGTGGGGCACAGACTCGCTGCTTTGGGGCAACCCGCAGTGGCAGATCGATGCGTTCCGCCGCTTCCGCATTCCGGATGAGCTGATCGACGGTCACGGCTATCCGCAACTCACCGATGAGGTGAAGGCACAGATCCTCGGCAAGAATGCCGCGGCCCTTTGGGAGCTGGAGACAGCGAAGAACGAATACGGACGCGAAGTACCGTTCGTACACTTCGGCTAATCGTCAATCTTACACGGAGGATGGCCAGGGCTACCTGGCCATCCTTTTTTTGAGCCCGAAGAGGGATCCGCCATGCCGACGTACGAGTATCGCTGCGAGCCTTGCCTAAAGATCTACCAAGTGAATCACAGCATGTCTGAAACGCCGAAAATTCTGTGTCCCGAATGCGACCGCGCAACCGAACGTCTTATTTCAGCCCCCAATCTCAGCCTTGGCGGTCATACCAGCCCGACTGCAGCCAGATACGCCAAGATGACCATGTCGGAAGAGATTGCCCGCGAGAAGGAACTGCAAAAGACTTACGAGACAATCTGGCTACCGGAAGAGGTTAAGCGCTGATCTTAAAGCATCCAGGAAAAGGGGGAAGAGCCATGGTGTTTGGTCGCAGATCCCTGATCGGCAGCACGACGGCTGTGCGTCCCGTTCCGCAAGAGCATCGAAATCCACCGGATGATCTTTTCGACTAACGCCCTTCTGTTCGCCAGGCAACGAGCAGACCGCCAAGGGTGAGCGCTAGCAGCAGCCAGGCCGGCAAAAGCGGGTGCTGATCGAGGCCGGTGACCAGGTAGCGGCGGCGCTCGACCAGGCCGAGCCAGCCGCGGCCGGCCGCGGTGCGTCCGGCGCGCACTTTGCGCAGGGTCGGCACGCCACCTTCCGCCAGCCACACTAGGCCGCCGCCCGTAGCCTCGGTAAGCGGGCCGAGAACCGCCTCCGTAGCGCGCACGTCTTCCATCTCGCGTCTATCGGCACTGCCGAGCACGGCGATCGCAGCATGGTCGTCGTGGGTAAAGCGCCAGAGGCCCGGTGGCGCCCCAGCGATGCGCACCGTGGCCGTACCGTCACCGCGCTCTTCCAGCGCCAGCATGCTGCGCGCACCATCGGGAGCGATCACGGACAAGGCCCCTTCTACGGGTGTCAAGCTGCGACGAGTAACAAAGATCTGCCCATCAAGCGCCTCGGCCACCAGGTTCTCTTCCTCGAGGTCCGGCTCCTTCATCAGCCAATGAACCAAGCGCCGTAGCATATCTGATTGCGGCCCCCCGCCTTCGAAGCCCTTGGCCCAGAGCCAGGATTGGTCGGAAAGCAGCTGGGCCACTCGGCCCTCGCCGACGCGCTCGAGCACCAGCAGGGGCATCTCGCTATGCCCCTGCATAAGCGGAATGCCGCCGCGCAGATCGGCGCCTATGTGACGGAACCAACGGCCCCATTGCGGCGTCATGTCGCTTTGCGAACCATTTCCCAACAAAACATTTGTTACGGGATGACGATAGCCGAAATCTGTCAGCCGCGGTAGGAACGGTTGGGAGTGGACCTGCCCGTTGGGTCGCGCCGGCAGCACCGTCCCAAGGGGTGTCGAGGCAAGGCTGAGCGGAGAAGCGAAGGCAGGACCAGCCGCATCGAACACGGCGCCGCCGCCAAGAACATAATCTACGACGTTTTCAAGATAGAGCATGGGCAGAATGCCGCGCCGGTGATAGCTGTCAAAAATCACCAAGTCGAACTTACCGAGATCGGCGGCGAAGAGCTCATCTGCCGGGAACGGGATCAACGAAAGTTCGCGCACGGGCGTCAAGTCCGAGGTGTTGGGCGGGCGTAGAATAGTGAGATGTACGAGATCGACCGAAGGGTCGGCTTTTAGCAGGTTGCGCCAGCTGCGCAGGCCGGCATTCGGCTCACCCGAGACCAGCATGACGCGCAGGCGGTCGCGCACGCCATTGATCACAGCCACCACATGGTTGTTGAGCACCGTCAACTCGTCGTCACTTGCGGCCACGGCCAACTCCACTACCGTGGTGCCGGCGTGGTCGATGGGCACCGTCACGGCCGACGCCTCGTCGACCCTCAGCGCCATATGGCGCTCCAGCCCGCCATCCACCGAGACCAGCAGCGTCACCGGCTCGCCGACAACCGCATCATCTACCACACGCACGATCAGGGTCACTTCATCGCCAACGATGCCATACCCCGGAGCCTGCTCCAGGGCCAGACGGCGATCGCGCTCATCCGGCTCGCCGGTGAGCAGCACATGCAGCGGCCCGAGCGATAACGCCCCATCGCCAACGGGTGCATCATGTACTTGGCCGTCGGTCAGCAGCAGGGTACCGGCCAGACGCTCGGGCGGAACGTCGGCAAGCAGACGCGCCGCAGCATCAAATAGGCGCGTGCCCTCGGCGCCACTACTTTGCGGCAGCACCGCGATCCGGGTCTCGAGATCTGGCAGATTGCCGAGCGCCGCGACCAACGCGGCCTCAGCCCCATCCGTCTGGGCACGCCGCTCGCTGATATTCTGGCTCTCGGAGCGGTCGACGATCAGTGCGAAAACGTCGGGCAGCGGCCGGCGCTGCTCGCGGCTGATAGAGGGACCAAGCAGGCTGAGTAGCAAAACCGCCGCCACCAACGTCCGCCAACCGGAGCCGCGCATCTTGTTCTTTGCCGAAAGCACGAGCAGCGCAAGCGTCGGCAACGCTAGCACAGCTAACAGCCAGAAGGGCAGAAACGGCGAGAAGACAATGGCCATCGCGCTGTCCACCGACGCTACTCCGTGACCTCTGGCGCCGGCCGCCCGAGTCGCCGTAGAATCGCCGGTATATGCACTTGATCCGCCTTATAGTTGCCCGACAAGGCATACATGGCAAGGTTCACGCCGAAGCGTAAGGCCAGCTCGCGTTGGCGCTGGCCGCCTGGCACGAGTTGGTAGAGAGGATAACCGTCTTCGTCGAGAGCCCAGGCGCCGGCATAGTCATTGCCGCCTATGATGATAGACGAAACACCGTCGTTGACGTCGCCCTCGTAGCGCTCGACCCAAAGCTCGCCGCTACGCCATCGGCCAGGAAATTCGTCGAGCAGATAGAACGAGCGCCGCAGCACATGGTCCACAGGTACCAGGCTCAGGGGCGGCACGTTGAGATCGCTCAGGATCGTCGCTAACTTGCTCTGCTGGCCGCCGATACGCCGCCCCAACACGTCGATAGGGGACTGGTCCCGAGTATCGAAGAGGATCATGCCACCGGCCCGCAGATAGGCGTCAATATTGGCTAGAGCATCGTCGGAGAGCGACACCTGATTGTCCGTTACCGGCCAATAGATGAGGGGATAGAAAGCGAGTTCGTCACGGCCAGGATTGATACCGAAGGGCCGGCCGGCCTTCACCGCGGTGCGGGTACGTAGAATCATCGTCAGCCCGCTCAGCCCTTGGCGGCTGATCGTATCGACCTCCTCGTCGCCGGTCACCACATAGGCGAAGTGCATTTTCTCAGCGAGTTCGACAATGCGCGCATCATCGAGCGTCGTCTCCTGTGCCAGAGAGCCCGGTGGCAAAAACGCAAACACGGCAAGCGCCAGCAATGACGAAGCCGCGCCAACCCGTGACAGGCTCAGCAAGGCTCCACGCAGCCCCAGTGCGATGGCCAGGTCGATCATGGCCAGGATATAGGCCACGAGCAGAAGCCAGGGCGCCAGATCAACCTCGCGCCGGGCTTCCAGATCGAGCACCGGTGGCATGCCGGCAATCGACTCGATGGGTTGCAAGGCCAGGGTCGCGGGCGCCAGATTGAGAGCGCGACGGCGCGGCCCATCACCATATTCGCCGGGTGGATGCTCGGGCCCAACCTCGGTCGTGGCAAAGTCGGCGCCTGCGATGGCCGTCGCTTCCACGCTCGGCGCCCCCAGCCTGCCGAAGCCATCGAGGCTCGAAAGGGGCGTCAGATAGGCAGCCAGGCTACCGTCGTCAACACCACTCGCAAGAGCCACGATCCGTTGCAGCATGTCGACGAAGAGTCCCGACAGCGCCAGCGAGGACCAGTCCGCGTTGGCGGTGGTATGAAACAGTACGAGCCAGCCATTCCCGCGCCGCTCTGCGGTCACCAGCGGCGTGCCGTCAGCGAGCCGAGCCCAGGTCTTCTCGACCAGGTCCATGCCAGGCTCGGCCAGCACTTGGCGCTCGACGTACACATCGTCGGGAACGGTAAGCCCGACGAAAGGTGAGGCCTCAGGGAAGGCGTCGAGCGGCATCGGCTGTTCCCAGGTCAGTGTGCCGCCAAGTGCGCGACCACCGCCTAGGCGAAGCGCCACCGGCATTAGATCATCACTGCCCTCAGAGAGATGCGGCCCGGCGAAACGCACCAGTACACCCCCGGCGTCGAGCCAGCCCTCGATACGCGTCTGATCCTGACCGACCAAGCGCGCGACATCTGCGAGCACGAGAACGGAGAGTCCGCTATCCAACAGTTCGGGTATAGACCCGAGCCGCACCTCGCTAAAGGGCCGCAAGGCGCGATCCAGATAGTACAGCTCCGAGAGCAGGGGCTGATTGCGCTCGCTACCGCCGCCCGACACTAGCCCGACGGGACGGCGGCGCCAGCGCTCATCGAGCAGGATCACGGCGCCAGCACTCCTCTCGCCGTCAATATCGAGGCGTGCGATCTCGTTGCGCACCGCCGTCGGCACTTCCAAAATTGCCTCGACGGCGGTAGCCTCAGCATCGAAGATCAGCCGCTGGCGCGCCAAGATACGGCCATCGGAGGCCAGCGCTCGCACCTCGACGGCCTCGTCCGCGCCCGCGGCCACGCGTCTCGCCCGCAGGCTCAAGATCTCGCGGTCGTCGCGCGGTGGCAACAGCACCTTAGCGCGCGCGACCTGCGCCGCAACATACACCGTCAGAGGACCTATATCACGGAGCGCGGACACGAATTTCCCGTCCTCTGCCATGTGGCCGGATGCTAGCCCGTCGCTGAGCCAGGCGACCTGCATGGTTTCGCCTACATCTTCAGCCGCTTCGGCCACGGCCCACCTCACACTGCCGCGGTCGACCGACCAAGGCTTCGGCACCAAAGCCCGAACGCGCTCCAGGGCATCCGCCGCAGTGATAAGACCGCTCGTGGGGTTTTTTGTGCCAGGGGCGGTCGTTGCGATTATGACCGCCCGCCCTTGGCGTTTAGCCTTGGCCAGCAAGGCCTCCGCACGTGCCAAGCGCGTCTGCCAGGTTGGTGCTGCGGCCCAGCCGTCATCTACAACCAGCAGCAGGGGGCCGTCGCTTTCGGCCTCGTGCGAGGCATCGAGCAGGGGGCCGGCACAGGCAATAATGACAAGGGCGGCAAGCAACAGGCGCAGCAGCAAGAGCCAAAGCGGTGTGCAGCTCGGCGTCTCCTCGGTCTCGCGCAACCCAAGCAACAGACGTACGGCTGGAAAGGCCAGCTGCCGCGGCGCCGGCGGATTGACGCGTAGCAGCCACCAGATTACCGGCAGCGCAGCCAGAGTTGCCAACAACCAGGGGGTCGCGAAACTGAGCGCGGCCAAGCTCATCGGCGCCGGCTAACTTCGTCCGAAAGGCCTAGATAAAGCGCCAGTAATGCGGTTTCCGGCGTATGGTCGGTACGATGACCGAGAAAGCGCCAACCGACCTGACGGCAAATTGTTGCCAACGCGTTGCGCTGCGCCGCAAGGCGCGCGTGATAGGCGGGGCGGATCGCCTCGACACGCCTGATCAGGGGATTGCCCTCACCTTCCAGGCCCTGAAAGCGGACGCGGCCCGCGTAAGGCAGGCTTTCCTCGGCTGGATCCAGCACCTGCACCAAGCTGCCCTCGGCACCATCGCCGGCGAGCCCACGCACGACCTGCTCGATAGCTTCGGGCGGATCGAGAAAATCCCCGATAAGCACAATCTGGGCGTGGCGCGGCAGGGCTTCGCGGGAGAGAATACCATCGGCGTCACTGGTGTTGCGCGCGATGGCCTCGCCGAGACGTGCCAGGGCTACACTGCCCCGCAACGGCCGCCGGCCGCCCTCACCGAGCAGAGCTACCTGCTCGCCGCCCCGCAACAACAGGTCCGCAAGACCCAGTAAAATGACATTGGCACGGTGCCGCTTAGTGGTCGACAGGCCCTGCGAGGCGAAATTCATCGACGGCGAAGCGTCGCACCAAAGCCAGACAGTGGCCGAGGCTTCCCATTCCTGCTCCCGCACATAAAGGCGATCGGACTTAGCCGAGCGCCGCCAATCAATCATCGCGGCCGGATCACCCGTCTCGTACCGCCGAAATTGCCAGAACGTTTCGCCCGGCCCCGAGCGACGGCGGCCGTGAACCCCTTGCTGGACGGTCGCTGCGACGCGACGCGCCTCGACTAGCAAAGGCGGCAGGCCAGCTGCCGCGCGCTCCGCCTCCCGCCTGGCTTCGAGGCTCATCGCCGCCTTAACCGAGCGGCTCGCACATGCGCTTGATCACCTGCTCGATGGTGATGCCATCGGCGCGCGCGGCAAAGCTCACCGCCATGCGGTGGCGTAAGACCGGTGCCGCCAGCGCCAGCACATCGTCGATCGACGGCGTCAGCCTGCCGTCGATGATGGCACGGGCCCGGCTTGCCAGCATCAGCGCCTGACTCGCACGCGGTCCGGGGCCCCAGGACACGGACTCGCGCACTGTCTCGATGCTCGTGTCCTCCGGCCGACCCGAGCGCACCAAGGTGAGGATCGCCTCCACCACCTTCTCTCCGACAGGTACGCGACGCACCAGACGCTGCGCCGCCATCAGCTCGTCGGCATCCATTACCGCCTTGGCCTTGCTAGTTTCAGACCCGGTGGTCGCCAGCACCATCACTCGCTCCGCATCCAGGTCAGGATAGCCGACATCGATCTGCATCATGAAGCGGTCGAGCTGGGCTTCGGGCAGCGGATAGGTGCCCTCTTGCTCGAGTGGGTTCTGGGTGGCGATAACATGGAATGGCTCGGGGAGGGTGTGGCGCTGACCGGCGACCGAGACCTCGTGCTCCTGCATGGCCTGTAGCAGCGCCGATTGGGTGCGTGGGCTGGCGCGGTTGATCTCATCCGCCATCAGCAGCTGACAGAACACTGGACCCTTGATGAAGCGGAAGGCGCGTTTGCCAGCCTCGCTCTCCTCGAGCACCTCAGAGCCCACGATATCCGCCGGCATCAGATCGGGGGTGAACTGAACTCGCTTTTCGGCCAAGCCGAGCACGGTACCGAGAATCTCGGTCAGGCGCGTCTTCGCGAGTCCGGGCACGCCGACGAGCAGCGCGTGGCCGCCCGATAGGATCGTGATCAGGACCTCATCAATGACGCGCTCCTGGCCGAAAATAAACTCGCCCACGTGATCGTGAACGTCGCCCATACGTTTGCCAAGGGCGTCGATTCGGTCGACGGCATCGCCGGTGTCAGTAGTATCGATGGCTGCAGAATCGGACATCCTGTTAGCGACCCGTGCTTTGGGTTAACGTATCTGGATGGAAGGAAAGCCAACCAGTGAGAGGTCGGAACTGTCCGGGCTCGATGCCTTGCCAGCGAGCGTGGACTTGGATCCGGTGCTCTGCGGCGACATCGATATCCGCATAGGCCGCGACGGGACGTGGTTTTATCACGGCTCGCCGATCGGCCGCAAACCGCTGGTCCGCCTGTTTGCGTCGGTGCTACGGCGCGAAGCGGACGGCGAGTATTGGATGGTGACCCCGGTCGAGCGAGCGCGCATCCGCGTGGATGACGCGCCTTTCGTGGCCGTAGCCATGACGGTGCTGGGTAACGGCCGCGATCAGTGTCTCCAATTCCATACCAATGTCGATGCTACGGTGGTGGCCGGGCTCCCGCATCCCCTGCGGGTCACCATAGATGCCGAAAGCGGCGAGCCCTCGCCCTATGTCATGATCGACGCTGTGCGTGGCCTCGAGGCGCTGGTGGCGCGCGCGGTGTTCTACGACCTCGTGGAACTGGCGGAAGAGGACACCATGGGCGCCCTCGGGGTGTGGAGCGCCGGCACGTTCTTTATGCTGGGGTCCGCGGTTGAGGAGAATATCTGAGCATGCGGGCGCAAATTACCGAGCGCATGGCAGCGCACGAGGCAGCTGGCGTCATCGATGCCTCGTCGTCGGCAGAGCCGGCGCTGAATGGCACTGTGGCCGTGGCGGCGGCCGTGCTGATGCCTTTGATCGACCGAGCGAACGGCATGACCGTGCTGCTCACGCGCCGCGGCGACCATCTCAACGATCACGCCGGGCAGGTTAGCTTCCCAGGAGGGCGTACGGATACGCACGACCGCGACGCGATAGAGACGGCTTTGCGCGAAACGGAGGAGGAGATCGGCCTGCCGCGCCATCGCATCGAGATCGCGGGCACGCTGGATACCTGCATCACCGGCACTGGCTTTTCCATAGTGCCCGTAGTCGGATTCGTCGCACCGCCACTCGATATCGAGCGCGACCTAGTGCTCGACAGCTTCGAGGTGGCGGAAGCCTTCGAAGTGCCGCTCGACCATATGCTTGACCCGGCAAACCGCAAGCGGCGCCGGGCCATCGCCAAAGGCCGCCGCCGCGAGTTCTACGTCGTCAACTACCACCAACACACTATCTGGGGCGCCACCGCTCGCATGCTGGTGAATCTCCACGAGGTGCTGCAGGAGGGGCCTTGAGCAATATCCTGGTCAAGTTACTGCCGCTGCTGCTGCCGATCGCGGCCTATCTCGTCTGGTGGTGGCTAAGCCGCGGCAAGGCCTTAGCGATGGGTCAGCCGCCGCCTGAACTGGCCAAGGGCCCCTGGGCCTATCTGATCGCCGCCGGACTGATCTTGGTGCTGGCCGGCCTGATCTATACGGGTATGACCCAGGGAGAGAAGCCCGGTGGAATCTATGTGCCACCCGCCTTCGAGAACGGGCGGATCGTTCCTGGTCATATTGACCGTTAGCGGATGAAGCCGAGCACGCGAATCGCACCGCGACCGTGGATGGCGGCGCCCGAGACAACAGCGGTACTGGCGGCGCTTGGTGCGCGCGGTGAGACGGTGCGCTTCGTTGGTGGCTGCGTGCGCGACACGTTGCTCGACCGCGCCATCACAGATATCGATATCGCCACGCCGGACCGACCGGAGACGGTAATGGCGCTGGCAGCAACCGCCGAGCTGCGGGTGCTGCCCACGGGACTCGACCACGGCACCGTCACCGTGGTCTCGCAAGGTCGCGTCTTTGAGGTGACTACGCTGCGCCGCGATGTTGAAACCTTCGGCCGCCATGCCCGCGTCACATTCACAGATGACTGGGCGGCGGACGCGGCACGGCGCGATTTTACATTCAACGCCATGTTCCTGGATGCCGACGGCACGCTTTACGACGCCCACAGCGGCGCCGAGGACCTAGCGGCCGGCCGGGTGCGCTTCGTCGGTGAGGCCGTACGCCGCATCAAAGAGGACGTGCTGCGCCTACTGCGCTTTTTTCGCTTCCTCGCCTGGTACGGCAAAGGCGAGGCGGACGCCGAAGCACTCGACGCCTGCGCTACCGCTGCCGGCAGTCTGGAAACCCTGTCCGGTGAGCGCGTGCAGACAGAATTACTGAAGCTGCTCGCAGCTGATGATCCCTTACCCACGCTCACATTGATGGCCGACCGCGGGATATTCCGGTATTTGCTGCCCCATACGCGCAAGGATTGGCCCAGGCGGCTCGCCGCCTTGATCGCGATCGAACGGACGCACGGCAGTAATCCCGTGCGACGCCTGGCAGCATTGGTCGCGAGTAAGCCCGAGGCGCTGGCCGAACGCCTGCGCCTGTCGCGCACCGATGCCGATCATCTCTGTGAGTTGATCACGGCCGATACGCGACCACACGCCGGCATGGAAGCCGTCGCGGTTCGCCGCATGCTCTACCGTCTCGGCAAGCGGCGCTTCAGGGAACTCGCCTTGCTTGGCGCAGCAGATGCCGGGGGCGAAGCACCATTCTCTGCCATGCTCTCACAGGCGGAAAGCTGGGACCTTCCTAGTCTTCCGATCAGCGGCCGAGATGCCCTGGCGCTCGGCGTCCAGCCAGGTCCTGATGTCGGGGCCTTCTTGCGCACCGTCGAGACCTGGTGGATAGAGGGCGACTTCACTGCTGGCCGCGAGGCGGCGTTGGCGAAGCTTAAGTCCCTCGTCGGCGGAGATTGAAATAAAATTCTGAATGGCAATTCATCCATAAATACTCGGCAAAACTTTTCCATATTCCCGTGCGGATGACACGCTGGCACGCATATGCATTCAAGACGAAACGTGCTCACTGTGAGGTGGTCCCAGAAAATCGGACAGGTTGCTAAGGTGTATTCCGCCGGATAACGGAGGAATACGAGATGACAAAACGGCGCCGGTTCACGGCGGAGTT
>MPLX02058771.1_pt1 | contig 14256 bp, 10 predicted proteins | sample 1617341 | NCBI WGS metagenome assembly MPLX02 (sample SAMN05944804, study PRJNA350692) | marine metagenome | biome: marine; feature: ODZ; material: water; isolation source: 120 m water sample filtered on 0.2 um supor filter | place: Pacific Ocean | collected 2012-04-08 | depth 120m m | reverse complement strand
CCGATCTGATTTTGCCCGTATCCACGAGGTTCTGATCAATGAGGATACGGGAGATGCGGTTCACCACAGCCACATCCGATCCCAGTGTGTAGTTCAGGCGGATGTCGATGTTGCTCTCGTTTTTAAAGACCACGTTGCGAGGATTAGCAGTGATGATATCGGTTCCCGAGAAAGCTGCACCCTTGCGCACCGAATTTCCACCCACCGGATATTCCGAGGGTAGGTCGGAGTTGAATATAAGAACCACATCGGCCTGATCCAGTTCAGTCACAGGCTTTGACTGAATGCCGTTTTCAAAACACCGGACCATAAACTGATTGAGGTAAGGGGCTCGCAAATGCGTCAGGTTGGTGACCTGATTGGAGCCGTACAGGCCTCGGAACAGCTTCTGGAACAGGTAATTTTCCTCGTTGGTCAGTTTTTCTCCGCCGATACCCGCAACTGCTTCTGGTCCGTTGCGGTTGACCGTGGCCTGGATCCGGTCGGCGATGTTTTTAAGCGCTTCACCCCAGCTGACTTCCTTGAAGTTTCCGCCATAGTTTATGAGCGGACTCTGGATGCGCTTTTCTTTATGAACGATGCCATGTCCAAAGCGGCCTTTAGCGCAGAGATTGCCTTCGTTGATACCAATGTCCTGTCCTTCGTCGGCGACGAAACGGACCACTTGGTTTTTTTTCGTTTCGGGTTGTACGGTGCACCCCCAGGAACAATACCCGCAAATAGTGTGGTTACGGTTGAACAGGGCAGCCAGTCCACGAGCTTGGGAAGACATATCCATGAGTGCCCCAGTTGGGCACACAGTAATACACTGGCCGCAGAACTCGCAGTCCAGGGGTTCCTGGTTGGCGGTGCCGATCATGGATTTCATGCCTCGCTGATGAAAGTCCAGCGCCTGAACACCCTGAATTTCATCACAGGCTCGGACGCATAATCCGCACAGGATACAGCGGTTGAGGTAAAACTCGATGAGGGGGTTTGACTTGTCGCTCGGTTCGTTGCGTCGCTGTATCTCGAACCGGCCATTTTGTAATTGTAGCGCTTCGGTGTTGTCCTGTAACGGGCACACTCCCGATTTGTCGCATATCGGACAGTCCAGCGGATGCTCAACCAGGAGCATCTCCAAGCAGGCTTGGTTATAGCGGTCGGTTTCCTCCGTTTTGGTTAATACCTCAATGCCCTCCGCCACCGGTTGGGTGCAGGAGTAAACCATTTCTTTTTTTCCGTCGGGGCCGCGCACATCAACCATGCACGTGCGGCATGCAGCGAAGGGCTTTAGTTTCTGGTTGTAGCAAAGGTTGGTGATCTCGAATCCATGCTGTTTCGCGACTTCAATAATAAGCGTTCCCTCGGGTGCGGAAACATCTTTACCGTTGATCTTAAAGTTGATGGTTTTTCTGACGACAGTACTCATTCTCCGGATATCTCCTGGACAACTTCTTCGGGCTCGTCTTCCAGTTTGTATGCGCCAAGCATCTCCAGAGTTTGTTCCGGATCGATGGTTCCATGAGTATCCTCACCGATAATAGCCATCGGTGCGGCACCGCAGTTGCCCAAGCACGAAGCGGTCTGCAGGGTGAACAACTTGGTCTTGTCCGTTTCCCCGGGGCGGATGTGGTAGGAATCGTGAATTTTGTCTTCAATGATTGGCGCGCCTTTGACGTAACAGGCGGTGCCATAGCAGAGCTTGATGATGTATTTACCAGGTTCAGTGATAAGCAACTGGGGGTAAAAGGAGATCACCCCGTACAACTCGGCCCGGGTCATCCCTATCTCTTCCATCACCAGCTGCATGGCTTTGTCCGGGAGGTATCGGTAAATCCCCTGGACTTTCTGTAACATAGGAATGAGGTAGCGCCGGCTAATGCTGGGAAAACCCGCCATGATCTCATGCACTGGAGCCAAGTCTATTTCTTTCTCTTCCTCTTCCTGGCTGTCTTCCGGGTTGGCGATCCCAGTTTCGTCTGTTCCCATAATCAGAAGCCCTCAATCAGAAGGATTTTCCAACTCTTTTCAGTTGTACTTTTACCCAATGTAGGGGGAGGGTGTTGTTAGACCATGAAGCCGTTTAACTATCGAAAATTTAAACCCCCAGCGGTCCTTACGGCAGGTCGAAGGTCGAAGTATATAAGCTAGATTGTTTTACTGTCAACTGATTTGTTGGCGATCATCCCACTCATTTTTTTTTGGCATAACTCGTTGTAGTTCCTGACTATTTTTAAATAATTGCACTGTCTTACAGAGGGGTTGTCAAGGGGTGGGGGAGAGATACGGCCATTCTAGAGCAATCCGGGGCACTCGGGGGGTAGAATCGATTCCGATTACCCAGGATGTGCTCTGGTTGTCAACGAGAAGTTGGATAGCGATTTTCTAAAAAGCGCTTAAACCTCATCATCAGACAAATGGTTTTTGACCTGACAACCCTACTAGAATCGGGAGGCAGCTTCTTCAGGATTAGACTCTAGGCTATGTATAGAGAGGTCCGATCCTCTTATTTCCTCCTCAGGTTCCAGACGGAGTCCAAAACAGGCATCCAGCGTTTTGTAGACTACAAATCCAAAGACAACAGCCACCACGATGGCCGCAACCGAACCGATTATCTGGCCAATAACGCTGACTCCGCCCAACCCGCCCAGGGCTTCCTGTCCGAAAATACCGCAGGCAATCCCCCCCCAGGTTCCGGAAATTCCATGGAGTGGCCAGACGCCCAAGACATCGTCTATTTTGAGCTTTTCCTGCTCCCAATAGAAGCCTTTGACGAAAATCGCCCCTGCCAACCCTCCGATGATGAGGGCCCCTAAAGGATGCACCTTGTCCGACCCAGCACAGATTGCAACTAACCCGGCCAGTGCTCCGTTATGAATGAACCCGGGGTCATTTTTGGAGACCATCAGTGCCACAAGAACGCCACCGACCATCGCCATGAGAGAATTAACCGCGACCAGGCCCGAAATTCCCTTCAGGGTTGCGGCAGACATTACATTAAACCCGAACCATCCGATGCAAAGCATCCAACTCCCCAGTGCCAGGAAGGGGATATTGCTAACAGGGATGGGACGACTTTTTCCCTGATCATCCCAACGCCCGATCCGGGGGCCGAGAATATAAACTCCGATCAGGGCGATCCATCCACCCATAGAATGCACCACCACCGATCCCGCGTAATCGTGGAAGGGAATGCCACCGGTCAGTCCGGTCAGCCAGGAATCATCCTGTCCAAGAAAAGATATCTGTCCCCAGACCATTCCCTCAAAAATCGGATAGACGATGGCCACAAAGATCGCGGCAGCCAAGGCTTGAGGCCAGAACTTTGCGCGTTCGGCAATTCCCCCTGAAATGATGGCGGGAACCGCGGCGGCAAACGTCAGTAAAAAGAAAAAATGGACTAGTTCGTAGCCCTGGTTGTCTCCCACCAGCCCGCTTGCTGACTGGAAAAAGTAAATTCCGTAGGCGATAGAATATCCAACAAAAAAATAGACAACCGTGGAAATCGAAAAATCGGCCAGAATCTTGACCAGAGCGTTGACCTGATTTTTTTTGCGGACGGTTCCCACCTCAAGGAAAGCGAACCCTCCATGCATGGCGAATACCATGACCGCTCCTAGCATCATGAAAAGAACATCCCCGCCGTTCGTCAGCGAAATAATATCTTGTTCCATGGCTCTCCCTCCCAGGTGGACAGTAAGTGAACTGTTTTACTCTAGATGGAATTACGATGCCCCAAATTCATGGGAATCCAATAGTCGATATTAAGACTTCCAAAGGGTCGTTTGGTTAATAGCCGCGCTGATTTCATGGTACCTGAGCGGATTTAACAGTAAATGAGAGGGGATAGCAATTTTTAAATGGTTGGGGTGAACGGGCAGAAGCTTACAGGTAGGGCGGCAACTTATTGTCATTAAACGTTTTTTTAATTATAACTTGGAAATAGTGTCATTAACCAAGTTTTGTAAGAAGGGGGCAGGGCGTGTTGAACCCAAGCGCTTTGTGTCGCTGCATATTCTGAAAAGGGGTTTCTTTAATTCCTGCGGTGGGTTCGCATAATTACCTGAGTGTGGTCATCTAAAACCTTAGACCTCTTCTTGTCACTGATTTTGATATATTATTTTTCACCATTAGCAGGATCGTTGCTTCGATTCATTACGTAAGATTCTTTGTTCGTTGGCAAACGATGGAAAAAATGCGGAAAGAACTAAACGATGCCCGAAATTGACTCCAAGGGACGCGGGGAAAAAGAGCAGCGAGAAAAAATCAACAGACGGCTCTTGATATTTGGAGTCCTGGTTGTCTTGTTCTCCTTTATATGGCACGTGGTTTCTGCTTTCCTGGCAGGGGGGAAGTAAAAGCCAAAATCGGCGCAAAGTTGACACAAAACAAAAAAGAGCCCACGGCATAAAACCGTAAGCCCCTTAAAATGGTCGGGACGAGAGGATTTGAACCTCCGACCCCTTGACCCCCAGTCAAGTACGCTAACCAGACTGCGCCACGTCCCGTTTTCCATTTCGTTACAACCCCTAAATACCATCACGACCTGTCGCCTTCTCTGCGGTGAGCGTCTGGCCTAGAAACGATCATATTTAAAGGGTGTACAAAAATAGAAGATATTGATCTAGAAGTCAATATACCGCCTAGTCTTACGCAATCTAAGTCCCAAATCCTTTGGGTCGATCTGGGTTCTGTGGTAGAATCCGCGTAACTATATGAAATGTTAACGTTAAATATTGTTCCGCCCCGAGCTCTCTCATGGTGATGGGGCAGCAAACATTGGGCTCGGGCTTCTTACTTTTTTTAGGATGGGATGATTATGGATGTTTTAAAGGTTCGGGACCGGGTGATTTTTAATCCGGAAAAGTTAAAGAAAGTGAGTCTGTTTGATACGGAGAATTTTTTCTGTGATGTATATTGTTTTGAACCAGGTCAGTCGCAGAAGGTGCATTCCCATGACGGCTCCGACAAGGTGTACTACGTTCTGGAGGGGCGGGGAAAGGTGACTGTGGGGTCCGAAGAGAAGGAAATGGGTCCCGATGAGATCACTATCGCGCCGTCGGGCGAAGACCATGGGGTGGTCAATCATACTCAAGACAAATTGGTGATGCTGGTATTTATGGCGCCTAAGCCATAAGTTCCGGCCTTTTTTTCAACGCTTCCAGCATTTTAACGGATTCAGGGTTCGGTGGTCATGGTTTATCTTGTTTTTCCTTCTTCATGGCATCCATCTCAACCTTATTTGAGCTTGCCCAGTCTCAAGGGATACCTGCATCAGCATGGCATCCACGACGTGAAGCAAAGGGATCTGGCGATTGAGCTTCTAGACCACCTGTGTACGTGGGAAAAAACCAAGCCACTTTATGAGCGGATCATCCATGAGTTGAATGAGCTTGGATCAAAACCGCGCCACTCCCAGTTCGAGCGAGAGAAATACACCAAACTGCGTGAAGCGGAAGAGATTATCCCCGCGCTTAAGGACGAAATCGACGCGGCAAAACAATCGCTTCGTTGCGAGGATTTCTATAGACTCGAACGTTATATGGAGAGCCTCAAGATCATCGACGTATGGCTCGACAATATACTCTCTCCTTACTATCCGTCTCAGTTGACTGCTATTGGTAGCCAACTGCGTTACTCTCCGTACTCAACGAGCGAGATACTCGAATCCTTCAACAACCCCAACGAAAACTTTTTCTACGACATCTATAAGGAACACTATCTTCCGTCGATCCTAAAGGAGGATATCGACATCTTCGGTGTGTCCATCACCTCGGTCGAGCAGATCATCCCTGGCCTCACTTTGGCCTACCTGGTCAAGCAGTCTGCCCCCGACATACATATCACTGTGGGCGGCAGTGTGTTTACCAAGCTGGTGGATCGCATAGAACGGGACGGATCGCCCGTGTTTAAATTTATCGACAGCATCATCGTGCACGAAGGGGAGAGCCCGCTGTTGAGCTTGGTCAACGAGTACCGGGGTGGCGGCGATTTATCGAAGGTTCCTAATCTGCTGTGGGAAGATAAGGGGAAGGTAAAAGTTAACCGTCCATTTGCAAAGGAAGACCTGAACAAGTTGCCCACACCTGATTTTGACGGGATGCCGTTCGACCTGTACCTGTCGCCCGAGCGGTGCCTGCCCATTATGGGGTCACGAGGTTGTTACTGGGAGCGGTGCGCGTTCTGTTCGATTCCGTTTGATCACATGGATTTCCACGTGCGTTACGCGGAAAACGTCGTCAGTGACGTGCGCAACCTGAAAGAAAAATACGACTGCAACTACTTTTTCTTCACCGATGAAGCCCTGCCGATTAACTTCATGCGTACCTTCGCTTCAAAGATCGTCGATGCCGAACTCGATATCAAGTGGACAGGTGAGTTGAAATTTGAAAAAAGCCTCCTTAAAGAGGACCGGGTGGAATTGCTTTATCAGTCCGGATGCCGAAAACTGATTTTTGGATTGGAGTCTTATAACCAGCGCGTGCTCGACTCGATGAAGAAGGGAGTCGATGTGAAGGTGATCGACAAGACCGTCGAAGAATGTTTGCGTATCGGCATCGCCATGCACTTTTATCTGATTACAGGATTTCCCACGGAAACGGAAGCAGAAGCGAGGGAATCTGTAGACTTCGTCCTTAACAACCGCCGCCTACTAGATTCGCCGGGGTTTTCTTGCATCATTTCCCAGTTCGATCTGGAGAAGGGGACGCCCATCGAGAAGAACCCATCCGAGTGGAACATCACCGAACTCTACACCCCCCCCGACCATGACCTTAGCCTGGGTTATTCTTATAAGGGAACTGTTGGGCTGGGTACAGATGAGGCCGAAGTGCTGTACCGCGAGCTGCAGGAAAAAATAAACCGCGAGATCATGACTTTCCCTGATAACTACTCATTATCGGATGGGCTCCTCTACTTGGGTCGCCGTCAAGAAGAGTTGATAGCACGTTAGCTAGAACCCTTTAATCGGCATAAAATTCACTTTGCCTTTGCCAACACAACCCCCTCCGGTAGTGCCTTAATAAGCTAACCATGTTTTGGTTTGTCCAGGAAAAACCCCCACCTTTGACAAATAGTGGGTGTTTCATCAATCCCTCCTATCATCTCAAAGACAGGGCCTTTGAAAATTATTGATTTAAATGCTTGATTCTTATTATAATATTTCCATCCGAACCGATAGGGTATATAGCTGTTGACTCTGCTAATCGATGTCTTATGCATAAACGCATCCGAAAATTTCAAGGTCGTCTGGTTGCGCTGACCTGGGTACTGGGAATCCAGTTCCTGTTGTTACCTTCCTACCATTTTCACCCGGACTCTGTGCATGGTCATGCCGGCAAGCTATCTCCGCACCGGCACAATGCTCATTTCCATTCCATTGAACTGGAAAGCATTGCTCACCTGTCCCACTCTCATAATCATAATTCAGAGGCAGAGCATCACCATTCGCATCACCCGGTGGGCCAAGATGAAGACCATCTCAAACTTGAGTTCAGCAAGGAAACCCTAAAACCTCAAAAACCATTCAAAGTGTTAGAGGTTTCCGAAAATTCTTCCTTCTATACATTTCATCAGCAATTTAAAACCTATCCTTTCTCTCCGAAACTGAATGACTTTCCCGACTCACTCTTTCAGTATCAATTTCGAGAACGCTCTCCGCCTTTTCTTTCCATTTAGTTTCTTCAATCAATAAGTCAATAAACGCATTCTGATTCAACTGTTTCGCATGACTAAAAATCATGGAAGCGCATCGGTATGGCGTCGGTTTATTTTTTAAGGAATAGACTCATGAAACGCTTTTTTATTTTCTGGGGCGTTGCATCTCTGTTTGGCATCGCGTTATTTTCTACCGCTTTCGCCGAGCCGGAGGGAAGGCTTCAGATCGAAAACAACAGTTTCCTAAACCTCACGCTTAAGGAAGCTGCCGCCAAAGCTCTGGTTCAGAATCCGACCTTGTCGGCCTTTTCCCTGGAGAAACGAGTTAGGGAGGCCCGAACCCTGCAGGCTAGCTTGCATCCCAATCCAAAGCTGGAAATTGCGGTTGACGATGCAATGGGATCGGGGAATCTCAGTGGGTTCGGCCGTTCCGAAATGACGGTTCAACTTGGGCAATTGATTGAACTCGGCGGCAAACGGGAGGCCAGGACAAATGCCAGACGGATTGCGGAGAAGGTGGCCGACTGGAATTACAACAGCAAACGTTTGGATGTGTTGACGGATGTGAGCAAGGCGTTTGTGGATGTTCTCAAGGCTCAACATAAGGTTTCCCTTGCGGAAGATCTAGTCGAGTTGGGAACTCAGTTTTTCAATGCGGTCAGAGAAAGAGTCGAAGCGGGAAAGGTGCCCCCAATCGAAAAAACCAAGGCCGGAGTTGTCCTTTCCACCTTTAAGATCGAAATGAAGAGAGCAAAACTGGTGTTGGAACAATCTCGAAGAAAATTATCCGCTGTATGGGGAAGCAACGAACCTGAATTTGCGTCGGTTGTCGGTAACCTGTTTAAAATTTCCCCGATACCCCCCTTAGAACCCCTTAACCGCAGGATTTCCCGAACCCCCTACTTTCAGCGCTGGGGAACCGAGCAGGAACGACGCCAGGCCGTGGTCGATTTGGAGCGGTCCAGAGGTATTCCAGATGTAACACTTAAGGGAGGCTACCGGCGGTTAGAGGAAACCAGTGACAATGCGATAACCTTCGGAATTTCCATCCCACTCAAATTTTTCAATCGAAATCAGGGTGCAATTTCAGAGGCTCGGCACAAGTTGGCCCAAACTAAAGAGGAACGACGAGCCGCCGAACTCGAAATGGCCCAAACCTTTTTGGAAGCGTATCAGGCCCTTGTCTTTGCTCATTCCCAAGCCAGCACTCTCCAATCTGAAATTATGCCCGCTGTCCAAAAAAGTTTTGACGCTGTTAACGAAGGCTACCGCTTCGGTAAATTCGGTTTTCTCGATGTCGTGGACAGTCAGAAAACCCTGTTTCAAACGAAGGAGCAGTATCTGGATGCCTTGGCCGGATATCACAAAGCCCTTGCAGAGGTAAACCGAATGACGAATGGGTTGGGATTTGTAGATAACATTCCCGGAAGCCAGGCAACGAGGGGGAGCGCTGAATGAAAACTCGATTCCCCTTCTCAGTTATCGTCATTTTAGGTCTCGGAATACTTTTTGGAATTCTGATATTACGAATGGAGCCTCAGACTTCACTCGAATCCGATGACCTGAGGCACGTGAATAGCTCCCACGATGACTCAATAGAACGAGGCCCCCATGGAGGTTGGTTGTTTTCAGACAATGATTTCCAGTTGGAGGTAGCTATTTATGAGAAAGGGATTCCTCCTCAATTCAGGGTTTATCCCGGCAGAGTTTCAGGCGAAAACATCCCCCCAAGTGAGGTGGACCTGATCATCGAACTGAAACGCTTGGACCGCGTGGACTCAATAAGCTTTAAGTCCACTCCGGATTTTCTTATCGGCAACCAAACCGTAGAAGAACCTCACTCATTTGAAGTAGATATCAAGGCTCGCTGGCAGGGCAAGGACTATGCTTGGCAATTTTCTCAAATTGAGGCCCGCGCCGAGATTTCCGCTGAAGCGCTCGAGACCGCGGGAATAACGACAGAAATAGCTGGCCCCGGTAAGATAAAAACCGTCCACCGATTGACTGGAGAAATCGGCGTCGATGAGGAGAAGGTCGTCCATATTGTCCCTCGTCTGGATGGAGTGGTCAGGAAAGTCTTTAAGGATTTGGGCGACCACGTAAAAAAAGGTGAGTTACTTGCCATTCTGGAGAGTCGAGAGCTTGCGGACATCAAGATCAATTACCTCGCCGCTGTGAAGCAATTGAAGCTAGCAGTGGCAGACTTAAAAAGGGAAACGCGTGTTTATGAAAACACCCGAGCGATGCTGAAACTTCTTGAACAGCAATCGGACCCTGAAGAGATTTATCGGCATTTGAATAATCTTGTCATCGGTAAAAACCGAGAGCTTCTTATCCCAGCCTACTCCAAGCTGCAATTGGCCGATTCGATTTACCGACGAGAAAAGCAGCTGCATGAAAAAGGAATTTCCTCTGAATCGGAGTATCTTCTCGCTCTAGAGGACTATAAGAGCGCCGAAGCAAAATATGTAGCTCTGAGGGAAAAAATCGAATACGACGGGGACTGGACCATCCGGCAAAAACAAAGAACTGCCGAGATGGGTCAATTAAACCAGCAGACTGCTACTCAAAAGCTATTGGCGCTGGGTTTATCAACTTCGGAAATTGAACGACTGGGCACGCAGGGGAAACTCGCCCTCACTCAATACGAGCTACGGTCTTCCTTAAGTGGGACCGTTATACAGAAGCATCTCACTATCGGGGAAGCGCTGGAAAAAGATGACAATATTTTTGTTTTGGTCGACCTGTCCGACGTCTGGGTCAACATTGCTATCCCTGTGAGGAATCTCAAGGCGGTAAAACTTGGACAGAAGGTGAGGGTGAAAAATGAGGTGATGGGAATCGAGGGGGCGGGTCGATTGACCTACCTGAGCTCCATCATCGACGAGAAAAACCGAACCGTTATAGGACGGGTGGTTATTCCTAACCCTAGAAAACTCTGGCGCCCGGGAACTTTTGTCAGCGGCGAACTGGTTGTGGAAGAACGGGCCGTCCCCATCGCCATAAAAGTCAGGGCCATTCAGCGTCTGCGCGACTGGTCCGTTGTCTTTGTGAAGTATGAAAATCTCTTTGAAGGTCGTCCGCTCCAGCTTGGAGCCAGTGACGGAACCTGGGTTGAAGTGTTAGATGGCTTATCCGCCGGAGAAAATTACGTCGTGAAAAATAGTTTTGCCGTGAAAGCCGAAATCGAAAAATCTGGAGCCACCCATCAACATTAGATGAAGTCAGATTATGCTTAATACGTGTACGCAATTTTCCATCAAGCAAAGATTATTCGTGATTGTTACCACCATCGGTATGGCCGCCGTTGGAGTTTACAACTTTCTAATACTTCCTATTGATGCCGTTCCAGACATTACCAACGTTCAGGTTCAAATCAATACCGAAGCTCCGGGATTCACTCCTCTGGAAGTTGAGCAACGGATTACCTTCCCGGTGGAAACAGCCATTGCCGGAATACCGAAGTTGAGTCATACCCGCTCCCTTTCACGGTACGGCTTGTCTCAAGTGACTGCCATCTTTGAGGATGATACAGATATCTACTTTGCAAGACAGTTGATCAGCACCCGCCTACAGGAAGCTAAAGAGATTTTGCCCGCCGGGACAAACCCAACGATGGGCCCGATCGCCACCGGTCTCGGAGAAATTTTCATGTGGTCCGTAGAAAGGGAGGACCAGCCTTCGGGTGTGGATCAGGAACCTTCCTCTTTAATGGAGCTGAGGGCGGTTCAGGATTGGATCATTCGACCTCAACTTCTCAATGTTCCGGGCGTCACGGAGGTCAATAGTATCGGTGGTTATACCAAGCAGTATCACGTCGCTCCCGACCCCGAAAAACTGATCGCCTTTGGAATTAATTTTCGCGAAGTGATGGAAGCCTTGAGTAAAAATAACGCGAACGCGGGTGCCGGATACATCGAGCGCCAAGGCGAACAGTATCTGATTCGATCCCCCGGCCAGGTAAGCAGTTTGGAAGACATCCGCCGGATTGTTCTGGGAACACATAATGGTGCACCTATATACGTACAAGATGTGGCAGAGGTTGAACTGGGAAAGGAACTCCGAACCGGTGCGGCGACATTGAACGGAATGGAAGTCGTTTTGGGAACCGTTTTTATGCTGAAAGGTGAGAACAGCCGTGCGGTTTCATTGAGTGTTGCTGAGAGAATGAAAGAAATCAACCGAACGCTGCCTCAGGGGATTGTTGCCAAAACTCTTTACGACCGCACCCGCTTGGTGAACGCCACTTTGAGAACGGTGCGAAACAATCTGTTCGAAGGAGCGTTGCTGGTTATTGTGGTCCTTTTTCTTTTGCTAGGGAATTTTCGTGCGGCGCTCATCACCGCCCTAGTGATCCCGCTTTCCATGCTGTTTGCAGTGACCGGCATGGTGAGCAACCGAATCAGCGGAAATCTTCTCAGTCTGGGCGCGATCGACTTTGGAATCATCGTCGATGGAGCCGTGATCATTGTTGAAAACTGCTATCGCAGGCTGGCGGAAGAACAAAAAAGATTTGGGCGAACACTCAGCAAAGAAGAGCGCCTCTCTATAACCAGAGAAGCCACACGCGAGGTTTCCCGCCCAAGTATTTTCGGTGTTTTCATCATTATGATCGTTTACCTTCCCATTCTTACCCTGACCGGAATTGAGGGTAAGATGTTTCATCCCATGGCATTTACGGTTTTAGCCGCGTTGACAGGAGCGATGATTCTGTCACTGACTTTCATTCCCGCTATGATTGCCCAGTTTGCCTCCGACGAGATGTCCGACAAGGAAATCCCTCTACTTCGCTGGGCGAAGAAAATCTACGCGCCCTTGCTCGATTACTCTCTCGCCAATCGCTCCGTAATCGTCAGCTTTGCAGCCGTACTTGTTGTCCTCAGCTTGTTATTGGCTACAAAAATGGGAACCGAGTTTCTTCCAACTTTGGATGAAGGGGACATGGCCATTCATGCCTTGCGGGTGACTGGAACCAGCCTATCACAGGCGGTTTCGATGCAGGATGCCGTCGAAAATAAGATTAAGGAACTTCCTGAAATCGATTACGTGTTCTCAAAGATTGGGACCGCCGATATTGCCACTGATCCCATGCCGCCAAGCGTGGCGGATGTGTTCGCCATTGTAAAACCCCGCTCTCAGTGGCCTGATCCAGAGGTTCCCAAATCCGACTTCATTCGAAGACTGGAAAAAAAATTAGCGCAGGCACCGGGAAATAAATACGAGATTACCCAACCGATCGAGATGCGGTTTAACGAGTTGATCGCGGGCGTCAGAAGCGATGTGGCCGTTAAAATTTTTGGGGATGATATGGAAAAGCTTGTTTCCTCAGCAGGTAAGATTGAACATATCCTTGCAGATATTTCCGGGGCTGCAGATGTAAGAATGGAGCAGGTCACCGGACTTCCCGTATTGACGCTGGAGTTGAACCGTGACGAAATGGCACGGTTAGGGCTTAATGTTTCCGATGTTCAGGATGCGGTAAAAATTGCTATTGGGGGAAAGAGTGCGGGGCAAGTGTTTGAGGGCGATCGGCGTTTTGATTTACTCGTTCGGCTTCCGGAAGGCACCCGTATGGACGTTGAGCTTCTTAAAAAGATACCGATTCCTCTTCCTCAACAGCGCTCCCGTACGACTGTCTCAACCGTTGTTCTTACGGACCCAAGCGACAAGTTCACTTATATCCCGTTAGGTGCGGTTGTGAATTTCAAAGTATTAACCGGACCTAGCCAGATCAGCCGGGAAAACAGTAAAAGGCGCGTGGTGGTCACTGCAAATATCCGGGGGAGGGATCTGGGTTCATTCGTTAAGGAAGCGCAAGAGGCGATCAGGGAGAAGGTTTCCCTGCCATCAGGTTATTGGGTTTCCTGGGGAGGGCAATTCGAACACTTGATTTCAGCCGCCAAACGCCTTTGGATTGTCGTTCCGGTCACCCTGGCGTTGATCTTCCTCCTCCTTTTTAGTGCATTTGGATCAGTAAAAAATGCCTTACTTGTTTTTACAGGCGTGCCCCTGGCCTTGACCGGGGGCTTCCTTTCACTTTGGATGCGCGGTATCCCTTTATCTATTTCGGCGGCTGTGGGTTTTATCGCCTTGTCCGGAGTCGCAGTGTTGAACGGAATTGTTATGATTTCCTTCATCAGCAAACTCAGAAATCAGGGAGCTCCTCTCGACGATGCCATTCGGCAAGGGTCGCTCACCCGATTGCGACCTGTACTGATGACCGCTTTGGTTGCCTCCCTGGGGTTCATCCCCATGGCCCTAGCAACCGGAACCGGCGCAGAAGTTCAGCGCCCCTTAGCGACGGTGGTAATCGGTGGAATTATATCCTCCACAATCCTTACTCTGTTTGTTTTGCCAGCCTTGTATCGGAGTTTTCATGCAGCTAAATAGATTTATTGAACATTCACCAGTTAAGTGAGAAAAGCAGGTTAAAACAGTAGCAGGACACCGATTGGAACTGCAAAACCTAAGACAAATAAAACAAAGTTTATAATTTGAAGTAAAATAAAATTTTCCAGGATCGGTGCCGCCACCATTTCCACCCCTACACGTCGGACGGCGTGTTCGATGTCGGCGGATGTGATATCGTCAGATTCTTTTTTTGATAACTCTTCAACT
>MPLX02172046.1_pt1 | contig 14268 bp, 7 predicted proteins | sample 1617341 | NCBI WGS metagenome assembly MPLX02 (sample SAMN05944804, study PRJNA350692) | marine metagenome | biome: marine; feature: ODZ; material: water; isolation source: 120 m water sample filtered on 0.2 um supor filter | place: Pacific Ocean | collected 2012-04-08 | depth 120m m | reverse complement strand
GGAACCGTATGCTACCGGCATGGTTAATCCCTGGGGTATTGACTGGAATGATTATGGGCACGCCTTCGTGTGCAACTGCGTGAGCCCGCACCTCTATCATATCATTCAGGGAGCCTATTACGATCCGTTGAACAATCGGCCGACGGGCAGGTATTCTTATGAACGCATCACCACTATTGCGGATCATCGGCACGGCACCTTCGTTCGTGGGGGCAACTTCCGTCCGGCTCCGCTAGTCCCAACAGCTGTCCAGCGCGCCGAGGAAATCAGGACCGGAGGCGGGCATGCGCATTGCGGCGCGATGGTTTATCTGGGTGACAACTGGCCCTCCAAATATCGTAACCAGATTTTCCTGAACAACGTTCACGGCCGCAGAATCAATAATGACCGGCTCACACGCAAAGGCAGTGGTTACTCCGCCTCCCATGAGCCTGATGTTATGATTGCGACTGATCCATGGTTTGTGGGAGTGAGCCTGGCCTATGGTCCCGATGGTGCGGTCTACGTCAGTGATTTTTCCGACACCGGCGAATGCCATCACCATATCAATACGCAGAAACATACCGGGCGCATTTTTAAGATCGCTTATGGGAAACCGAAAACGTGGCAGGGTGACCTCAACAAACTGTCCAACGAGGAGCTGCTTAAAATGCAATCCCATAAGAACGATTGGTTTGTGCGGCATGCACGGCGGATATTGCAGGAGCGACAGGCCGATACGTCGGCGTTGGCAAAAACCCTGAAGGCGGGCAGTTCCGTGCCACTGCGCTTGCGGGCTTTATGGGCCTTGCGCGTTACGGGTCACTTGAAAGAGGAAACGCTGTCCGGGTTGCTGAAGGATTCCAGCGAGCACCTTCGCGCCTGGGCCATTCAATTACTTGCTGAGGACAAAAAACCCGGGGCAGCGGTTCGCGAGGAATTTGTCCGTATGGCCAGGCAGGACAAGTCGCCACTGGTGCGCCTGTATCTGGCCAGCGCCATGCAGCGATTGTCCTTTAAGCAACGCGTGCCGGTAATCGAGGCATTGTTGGCTCACGCGGAGGATGTGGATGACCCCAATCTGCCGCTCATGTATTGGTATGCGACTGAGCCTGTGGTGGCAGCTGACAAGGTGGCAGCGGTGCAGCTTTTGGCAGTCTGTAAGATCCCCAAGGTGCGGCAGTTCATCACCCGCCGCATGGCGACTGGCCGCGAAGGGGCAGCCAAGTAACAATTGGTCCGGATGAAGAAAACCCTATTTCTTTTTATTGCCCTGTTGCTGCTTGGGCCCTTGCCAGCGCGGGCACAGGATGCCGAGGCGTTGGCGGCGCTGGTGGGAGTTTTGAAGGAGTCGGATGATGCGGCGTTTCAATTGGATATCCTGAAAGGCATCGCAGCGGCGTTGAAGGGGCAGCGCAATATCAAAATGCCCAAGGGCTGGGATGAAATCTCACCCAGACTGGCCAAGAGTTCGAATGTGGAGGTGCGTCAATTAGCCCGATCGCTTTCGCTTACCTTCGGCAGCAAGACCGCGCGGGATGCATTGCGCAAGGTGTTGGTTGATCGCAAGGCGAAACTGCCAGAGCGGCAGAAGGCTCTTGCTTCATTGGTGGATGCGCGGGATGCGAAGCTGCCCGGTATATTGCGAGAGTTGTTGAAGGAAGAGGAGTTGCGGCGCGCGGCATTGCGCGCCCTGGGAGCATTTGAGGATGCCAGGACGCCAGGGGCAGTCCTGAAAATATATAATCATCTGGATACCCACGGTAAACGTGATGCCTTGACTACATTGGCCTCGCGCGTGAATTATGCAAAGACCCTGATGGCGGCAATCGACAAGGGTGAAGTGAAAGCCAATGAATTGCCCGCGGACATTGTGCGGCAGTTGCGGGCGCACGGCCAGAAGGACATCAATGGAAAACTGGACAAGGTGTGGGGCGTGAGCCGATCCACGCCCGAAGCCAAGCTTAAGGAGATTGCGAAATACAAGAAGCTGCTCCAAACCAAGCCTGCCAAGCCGGCAAACCTTTCACGCGGTCGCGCGCTCTATCAACGCACCTGTGCCCAGTGCCACAAGCTCTATGGCGAAGGCGGGGAGATTGGCCCGGACATCACCGGTTCCAATCGTAACAACCTCGACTATCTACTCGCCAATATGCTCGATCCCAATGCGGAGATTCCCAATGACTACCGCACAACGATCCTGCGGACCAAGGACAACCGCATACTGGTGGGCGTGGTTCGGCGCAGTGAGGGGCAATCAATCACCATGGCGACACCCGCCGAGGTGGTGACGGTGGCCAAGAGCGACGTGTCCTCAATCGAGCAGCAGAATTTTTCCATGATGCCTGAAGGGTTGGTTTTGGCCTTCAAACAGGATGAATTGCGCGACCTGATTGATTATCTGCGCGGCACCAGCCAAGTGCCGCTACCCAGGAAATAGTTCATGTTAAGATTAACCCGTTTATATTTGTTGGCAGCCATAATGCATCATGCTGAAGCAGTGGAGATCATTGCTCATCGTGGGGCGTCCCATGATGCGCCGGAGGATACCCTCGCCGCAGTTAGTCTGGGATGGAAGCGCAATGCGGATGCGGTGGAGGTGGATGTTTATCTGTCTGAAGATAAACAGATTGTGGCCATACATGACAAAAACACCAAGCGTAGCACCGGCCATGATGGGCTGGTAAAGGAAATGACTTGGCCAGCCCCCCACTCACCCCGGCCTGCCGGCCCGTTCCGGCACCTTGACGAAAAAGCAATTTCCTTTCAGGTTGAGGAGGCGTGAAAGACATCTACGACCGGCGGTTGCCTGACGGGGCATTGCCGCGTTGGAAGGAACGTCCCCTGGCCAACGGCTTGCTGACCCCGTCCGCGGAGCGGATCCCAGCCACAGCTCTCATCATCGCATGGGCGATGATCCAGGCATTCTGCACATCACCGGCTACCGCCCAGGAACCGCCGTTCAACTACGTCCGGGCCAGGGCATTCCACATCCCGCCGGAAACCACGACCGAAGAGTCCGGTTATTTCTCGCTCTGCGAAGGCCGCAACGGAAAGATCTACGTTGGCACCGCCGCCTACGGACGAAACTCGTATCTGGTCGAATTCGACCCCGCCACCGAAAAGATGCGGATCGTCCTCGACACCCACAAACTGATCGGCCTCCCGCTGACGCCCACGGGATACGCCGCGCAGTCCAAGCTCCACACGCGCAACTTCGTTGGCGCGTCGGGCAGGATCTACCTCGGTTCCAAGCAGGGCTATCCAACGGCGGCGGAGAACGAGGCCCTGAAACGCGGCGAGAGGATTCCCACCTACCGGGGTGGTTACGTAATGGCTTACGACCCGGCGACCGGCACAACCGAGAACCTGGGCATGCCCATGCCACTGGATGACCGGCAGATTGCCGGGGGCAAGAAGGAGGGTCAGGGGGTGATCGACGTCACTGCCGATGAATCGCGCGGCCTGATCTATGTCATCACCTGTGAAGAGCAGCGCTGGTTGCTCTACGACGTGAAGACGAAGAACTACCGCGAGTTGGGCCCGATCCTGCGCGACCAGCCCAACACGCTGGTCGACGCCCGGGGACGCGGCACGGCAATCACGGAAGACTTCCAGATCGCCCGCTACGATCCCGCAACAGACAAGATGACGGTGGCCCCACTGCTTGTCGAAGGCAAACCGTTTGCCAGTTACCTCGGTGCGAAGCGTGTGCACCCCGACTGGCGAATCACGCCCGATGGCAGGACCGCCTACCTGCAACTGCTCAACGACCTCCGCATGTTCCGCGTCGACCTCACGGGAGCAACCGGTCAACCTGTTGTCGCCACGAACCTGGGTGCCCGCATCAAGGGCGACAACCCCGACTCGCGCGGTTCGATCAGCATCGGACCGGACGGTCGGGTCTATTCGGCGATCCGCATCGACAACAAGACCGGCTTCGGCAAGGGTTACCTGCACCATCTGGTCCGCTACGACCCGGAGACCGGCGCGATGGACAACCTGGGCGTCTTTGCTGTCAGGAACCCAGACTTCTTCAATTTTGCCGCCGGCCCGGCCAAAAACCCCGACGGCACCGCGCGGCCGATCCACGGCTACCACACCCTGCCTGACGGCACCCTCACCCCACTGCACGTCATTATGGCCCTGATCGTCACCCGCGACGGAACGATTTACGCCACCACCATCTACCCGTTTTCTCTGCTGAAAATCGAAACGGCCCAGGCATCCAGACGAACTCCGGCACCCTGACAGAAGGGCTCAACAGTCCCCCACGCACCCCGGGCTGCCCGCCCGTTCCTAAGCCTTGAAGAAAAGGAAATTCCTGTCAGTTTCTTCCGGGAATCCGAATCAGGTTCTCTTGATGGACTCTAAGCTCCTATGATGGAACACCCCCAGATTATCCAGGGCGGCATGGGCATTGCCGTCTCAGACTGGCGACTGGCACATGCGGTGGCAAGAGAGGGAGCGATGGGCGTCGTGTCCGGCACTGCGATCAGCTCTGTGCTGGCGCGTCGACTTCAGTTGGGAGACATCGGTGGACACATGCGCCGCGCCCTTGAGCATTTTCCCGTACCCGAGATCGCTGAAGAAGTGCTCAATACGTATTACCGTAGTGGCGGCAAGGGGGCGGACGAGCCCTACAAACTGGCACCGATGTTCAAGATCAAGACCAGTCTTGCAGGACTCCGACTGACGGTAGCGGCCAACTTCGCCGAGGTCTTCCTCGCCAAGGAAGGCCACGACGGCAAGGTGGGAATCAATTTCCTGGAGAAGATACAATTGCCGCATCTAGCTTCCATCTACGGGGCGATGCTTGCGGGCGTCAACTATGTCTTGATGGGAGCGGGAATTCCCCGTCAGATTCCCGGAGTTCTCGACAGCTTGAGTCAGCATCTGAAGTCGCGCTACAAGCTGGCTGTCGAGAACGAACCGAGGGACGAAGAAACCTACACGGAATTCGATCCGGCGGAAGTCATCGGATTGCCTTCTGACTTCCCGCTCTCAAGACCCTGTTTCATCGCCATCATCGCGTCAGCGACGCTGGCGCTGTCCCTGTCGAAGAAGGCATCGGGCCACGTGGACGGCTTCGTCATCGAGTACCCTGTCGCCGGGGGACATAATGCGCCGCCCCGGGGGAAGTTGCAGCTGACTGAGCGGGGAGAGCCGATTTATGGACCGAAGGACGATGTGGATCTGGAGAAGATCGCCGCCATCGGGCGCCCCTTCTGGCTCGCCGGGGGATATGCCGATCCCGATCGCCTCGTTCGCGCAATGGAACTGGGGGCCACGGGGATCCAGGTCGGATCCGCCTTCAGCCTCTGCGAGGAATCCGGCGTCGACGCTGCATTGAAGCAGAGAGCCCTCGACAGCGTGAAGCAGAACGGCATCCGGGTCTACACCGACGCCACCGCATCTCCGACCGGCTTTCCTTTCAAGGTTCTCCCCCTTGAAGACACCGCGTCCGAGTTGCCCGTCTACGAGAATCGTCCCCGAATCTGCGATCTCGGTTATCTGCGGGTGCTGGCCAAGTCCGGCGACGACAAGATCCTCTACCGTTGCGCGAGCGAGCCGATTGCCGACTACGTGAAAAAGGGCGGTGAAGAGGCTACCGCTACAGGATGCAAGTGCCTGTGTAACGCGCTGCTGGCGAACGTCGGTCAGGCACAATTACAGAAGTCCGGTTTCACCGAAACGCCACTGTTGACGTCGGGAGATGACATCAACATGGTGACTCGCTTCCTCAGCGGGGGAAGCACCTCCTACAAGGCCAAGCAGGTTCTCGATTTTCTGCGTGCTCCAACCAAATTCGACGAGGCGGCGGCGGGAGACGGGGAAGCTCAGCCCCTCGGCAGCCCGGCCCGCAAACCCTTTGAAGCCGGGAGTTCAAATGATGCAACAAATAACGCGTGCTGAAATCGAATCCGAAGGGGTCATCAAGTAAGAGTTGGTCCATTGCTACAAAAAGAAATGATCCGCACAGATGGGTGGAATTTATTTCGCTCCCCCCAGCGCATTGTTTTCATCAAGAGCCCGTCTGTGATCGGTGACCTTATTGGGAATCTCCTCAGCAGATCGGAATCTGTTCACGATATGCCTTTTGCCGGGATCGTGTCGTGCTCAAGGGCGAATTCTGGAAAAGCTCTCCAAGTGCAACTGCAACTTGAGAATGGTTCCACATTTACCTTTGGAACCCATAAGAACGAGAGAGATAACTGGATTCTGGCCCTGGAGAAATGTGGTGTTGTCTCAACCTGAGGAAACACTGGTGTCCGTGCTACCGTCGAGGAGATGCGGAGACAGTCTTGAAGAAGCTCTCAGAAATTGCAGGCGCCCCCATCCCTGCCTTGCTTCCGCTACTTACATCTAGCCGGGGAACCGGGGAACTGGAACAGCTTGGGAAGTCTTTCAGAGGGTTCCTCAGGACGGGTAGCATTCGCCTCCCGGCCAAAAGGTCTTCTCCTTTTGGAATGTCGTCTCTTACACTCCTAGCTCGATGTCCTCCTTCAACTCCCTCGACTGGCTAGTATTGGGCACCTATTTCCTGGCCATGCTGGGGATAGGAGCCTTTTTCTATCGCCGGAGTCAGAACCCGGAAGGCTTCACCGCTGGTGGTCGAAAGGTGCCCGGCTGGGTGTGTGGGCTCTCTATTTTTGCGACCTACCTCAGCAGCATCTCTTACCTTGCCTTGGCTGGGAAATCCTTCACGAGCAACTGGAACCCTTTTGTCTTCTCTCTCTCCATTCCCATCACCGCCTGGGTCGCTTCCCGCTATTTCATCCCCTATTACCGAAAGAGTAAGAGCACCTCCGCCTATGCCATGCTGGAAGAGCGCTTTGGCACCTGGGCGAGGGTCTTTGGCAGTGGATTCTATCTCCTCTTCCAAATCGCCCGAACCGCTGTGGTGCTCTACCTGATGGCCCTTCCCATGCAGGTCATTTTCGGGTGGAACATCGTAACTGTCCTCATTGCCACGGGAATCGTTGTCACCGCTTATTCCTTGCTGGGAGGCATTCTCGCCGTGCTCTGGTCAGATGCCATTCAAGCCATTGTGCTGATAATTGGTGCCTTGCTCTGCCTCTTCTTTATTCTGGGCGACCTTCCTGAAGGAGCGGCATCCGTGACCAAGGCCGCTAGAATGGACGACAAGTTTTCGCTTGGGAGTCTTGGACCTGGTTATCTTGAGGCCACGTTTTGGGTGGTGCTTTTCTATGGCATCGTCGAGAACCTGAAAAACTTCGGAATCGATCAGAGCTATATCCAGCGATATGTCGCAGCAGGTTCAGAGAAACAAGCACGACGCGGCCTCTGGCTTGGTGCGCTCCTCTACATTCCTGTGAGCGCTTTGTTCTTCTACATCGGAACCAGTTTGTTTGCCTACTACGGAGGTTCCGAGCAAGTTCCCCCACAAGGAAATCTTGGAGAAGTGAGACAGATCGTAGCCTCACGGAACCTGATCCAGGAAGGTCTCGATCCAAACACCGATCCCTTCCAACTTCGCCTTGAGAAGGAAAGCGCCACCGTCGCTCCGGGAAAACTCGGCGACAGCGTGTTTCCTCACTTCATTTCCCAACGACTCCCCCACGGTTTAAAGGGCTTGTTGGTAGCAGCCATCTTTGCCGCAGCGATGAGCACGACCTCCACAGGACTGAACTCCTCGGCAACGCTTCTCGCTACGGACTTTTACCGCCGCTTCTTCAACCCTGGCGCCAGCGCTAGTGATGAGATGAAAGTCCTCCGTATCGGAACGGTTTTGTGGGGAGCCATGGGCACAGCGCTTTCTCTTGTCTTCGTGAGTTTAACCAACAGTATTCTGGACACTTGGTGGGTGATCGCAGGTGTCCTGGGCTCAGGAATGGCGGGGCTCTTCCTTCTTGGAATTTCCGTCAAGGCAGCCACCAAACCGATCGCGATCACCGCCACCATCGTTGGGCTCACAACAGTCGCTGTCTTTACCTGCTACAAGGTCGCTGACACCAAAGAAGATCTCGTTCATCCCAACCTGATCTCCGTCATCGGCGTGCTCGCTATCCTTCTGGTGGGAGCCCTGGCCTCTTTACCATCCATCCAAAAGGTTGCTTCCAAAGGGTAGCGGCGTTTCAGCTACGGTCCGCAGTCGTTACACCAGCAAGCCTCAATAAAGGCATCCTCGATACGCCTTCGGTCACTCCGGAAATCGTAGCCACCTTCAGGAGCGGGCTTGCCTCCGAGCTTGTCATGCCCCCACTCACCCCGGCCTGCCGGCTCCGTTGCGGCGTCTTGACGAAAAAGCGAATTCCCAGTCAGTTACGGGATGGATCCCGCTCCGCTTGATCCATGCTGGTTCTCGTCCCACGGGCGTAGCAGAAAGCCCCACCTTCGCTGTGCGAAAGCGGGGCTTTCTGGCGACCCGAAGGCACCGCATTTCGAACAAATCGTGGGTACTCTCTGTTTTGCGATAAACTGATTATCAGAGACTTGTGGAAGTTCGAGTCCGGTTCGATCGAAGACGCCGGGGATCGAAAATCGGGAATCATGACCCGGATGCCCTCCAACTCGAAAGCCGCGATCCCTCCCCGTGGGAATGGCCGCAGGCACCCGCCGGGACCGTGGACCAGCCCGCCTGGCAGGCGCCGGAACTCAAGCTCGACGACAAACGGATTCTTGTCCTCGACGGAAACGAAGCGCCCTACGGGACCAGAACCGGCTGACCGGGGCCCGCAGTTCACCTCCCGAAACCCCAAACTGCCCCTGAATTGACGCTGCGGGCCGGGCTGCCTACGCTCGCCACATGCTCGAAACGGGCAGATCCGCTCCAAAATCAGCCGAAAACAACTCTGAGCACCTCCCAGATGCTTTCAGCGTTTGATCCCGCCCGCCGGCGGTCCCCCTGCGGGGCCGTCGCCTCGCGCCATGGTCCGATCAACGACGTCCCCATAGCTATTCTCACCACCCAAATCCAGTAACAAAATGATGCTCTGAAATGACAACGTCGATTCGAACCATAATCAAATCTATCGGACGAAACGCCGCCCTGGTCGCAAGTCTCTGCGCAGCCGCCCTGCTCTTGGCGTCTTCCTATTCGGAAGCGGCAGATCACGGGATGGATGAGAAAGTTCTATCTCAGATCCCCAAAAAACTTCAGGCAATTGTCGACCGCGGCCAGAGCACGGGCATGGTTACTTTGGTGGCTCGAAATGGCCAGATTGCGTCCATCGATGCGGTGGGGTGGCGCGTCATGGGCAAAGAGCCGCTGAAGACCACGGATGTTTTTTGGGCCGCCTCGATTAGCAAGCCGTTTGTCGCGGCCTCCATCATGATGCTGGTCGATGAGGGGAAGCTGAAGCTCGATGATTTGGTGGAGGATCACATTCCGGAATTCAAGGGGCAGAAAGTAGATAATGCCAATAGGTACACGGTGCGATACCGTGGTTTTAGATCATCTGACGGATTGCCAACGGCTCAGCATCCATTGACGGTTCGAACCCTTCTCAATCATCTGGACGGGCTCCCGGTGACTAGGTCGACGAAAGCGGGAAAAACCATCAAGGCCCGTGCTCTTGCGTCGGCAAAGAACCCTCTGATGTGGGAGCCCGGATCGAAATGGCTGTATGGAGGTGAGGGCCTTCACGTCGCCGCCTATCTGGTCGAACAGTATTCCGGCATGCAGTATACCGAATTTCTGAAGACCCGAATCCTCGATCCTCTCGGCATGGAAAACACCTATTTCACCATCAAGGAAGTGCCCGAGAGCCGGGTTGTCCCGACCCATCGCAAGCTCAAGAATGGCAAATGGGAATCCTTCTTAAGGCCGGACTTCAGAGGCGGCGGCAGCGGCCACTACTTTGCGGTTGATGGAGGTTTATTCTCAACGGTCGAGGACCTGTTCCTCTGGTACCAGATGCTTCTCAACGGTGGTGAATACGGCGGTGTTCGCTACCTCTCGGAGAAGTCCGTCTATGAGTTGACTCACAAACAGACCGGCGATGTGGAGAATGCCGGGCACGGCCCCGGAAACTTCCATGCCCTTGCCTTTCAAGAGGCCGTGGAACCGCAGGGCACTACTGCCGCGCTTACCAAAGGGAGTTTCGGAAAGGGCGGCGCCGGCGGATCGAAGACTTGGGTCGATCCCAGCACAAAGACCATCTATATTCTGTTGCAGAACATGGGTGGTGGGAATAGTGATCTCACCGAGTCCACGTTTCTAAATACGGCTAGCGCGGCGATACACTCGAAGAGGCATCCTCATGTGGATGCTTCAAGCACGTCTGCTGATGTTCTGGAAGCATCCGGAGTCAGAGGTGGGCTGGTTGTTCATCTCGGTTGCAGAGACGGCAAGTTCACTGCCGCATTGCGTGCATCCGACAGCTACATCGTGCAGGGACTCGCAACAGACTTCGATGCCGTCATGGCGGCGCGTGAATCGTTGGCCAAGTCGGGCGATGTCACGATCGCGCTGTTTGACGGCAAGACGCTCCCCTATGCGGATAATCTGGTGCAACTGGTGGTAGCCGACGGCGAATCACAAGTCGACGCGGCTGAGATCATGCGGGTGCTTTCTCCGGGTGGCGTGGTGATGACGCGAACATCCGGCGGGTGGAAACGGGCCGTCAAGGCCTGGCCTGATGACATTGATGAGTGGTCGCATTACATGCACGGCCCTGACAACAACCCGGTAGCCGAGGATACCGTTGTCGGACCGCCGCGGCGGCTCAGATGGAAGGCGCCCTCTCTCTGGTCGCGCAGCCACGAACAGACGTCGAGCTTTGCGGTTATGGTCTCCGCCGGCGGCAGGAATTTCTATATTTTTGACGAGAGCGTACCCGGCATCATCCGATACGAGCCAACAGCCGACGCGAAGAAGGATGCCTGGACCCCGGGAAGCTCGTACTCGGCACTGCGTGGCCACGCCCTTCTCCCGGAAAAATGGACCCTGATCGCTCGCGATGCTTTTAGCGGTGTCTTGCTGTGGAAACGTCCGTTGAAGGATTGGGGCGTCAAGCATACCAAAACAATAATACTGCGAAGCACTTCGGCCACCGTTCAGCGGACCTTGGTGGCGGACGGTGATCGTGTTTTTACTACCGATGGATACCGTGGGCCGGCAGCCGTTCTGGATGCGAGTTCCGGAAAAGTCTTGCGAACGATCAAAGGTACAGATGGGACCCACGAAATTGTTTTCGCAGACGGCACATTATATCTGCGTGTTCGTAGCGACACTTTCACCGGCACTGTTGCGGCCGATCCTGAAACAGGTCGGATCTTGTGGAAACACGAGGATGAGCAGCACAAAGTATACAACCCGATGTCCATGACTGTCTCTGGCGAGGACATGGTCTATAGCAACATCGCTTCCCGAAGTCATCGCCAAGTAGCCCCGCCACAGATTGTCTGTCTCAGTACCAAAGATGGTAAGGAACTCTGGAGGAAGGACATCAAGAAACTGAAACTGCAACTCTACCTATACAACTCTGGGCCTTCAATCGTTATCTCTGGTGAGCGTGTGCTCGCCGCCGGAAGCTTTGGTTTGCTGGCCCTGAACAAGCAGACGGGAGGAACCGAGTGGACCAAGGCCCAGCCCAAGGGCCACGGGGGTAGTGCGGCGCCGTTGAAGAATGTCGATCTGTTCGTTATTGATGGCGCGGTTTGGCGCGGCAATGGGACGATCGTCGAAGGCTTTGACCTGGATACCGGCAAGCTGGTCCGACAGATAGACTCCGCCTCGGTAAACAGCAAAGGCCACCACGGGCGATGTTATGGCGGCAAGGCGACGAGCAAGTACATCCTTGGCCAGCAGCGTGGCGTGGAGTTTCTCAGCCTCGAGAGCGAGTCGGAACATACCTCGAATAACTGGACGCGCGGCCCGTGCCGGTTCGGCGTCATGCCGTCCAATGGCCTCCTTTACGTGCCGCAGCACCAGTGCCTGTGCAATGCCGGAACGATGATGAATGGTTTCAATGCGTACGCGACCGCGTCGTACGAAGAGATGGCGGGTATCGTCGCGGCTGCGGAGAAACTCGACGGGCGGCTTCACAGAGGGCCGGCATACGGCAAGGCCCAGGTCGGCCAGCCTGCCGCCGCCGACTGGCCGATGTATCGCCGGAACGCCAGCCGCTTCGGCGCGACCGACGCCACGGTTTCAAACAAGCTGAAGCAGCGTTGGCGGATCGACCTTGGCGGACAGTTGACGCCTCCGGTGATGGCGGGCGACACCGTCTTCGCCTCGGCAAAAGATCACAATACGCTCTATGCCCTGGATGCCGCTGACGGCAGTGAGAAGTGGCACTATCGGGTCGGCGGACAGGTCGACTCCCCACCGTCTATCCTGGGAGACCTGGTCATGTTCGGTTCCGCCGACGGCTGGATCTACTGTCTGCATGCGGACGACGGCCGGCTTGTCTGGCGCTTCCGTGCCGCCCCCACGTCGCAGATGATCGTCATCGACAACCGCGTCGAATCGCCCTGGAAGGTCCACGGCAGTCCGCTGGTTCATGACGGCAAGGTCTACTGCTCGGCCGGCCGTTCGAGTTTTCTCGATGGCGGCATTTTCCTCTATGCACTTGACCCGGCAACCGGGAAGGTGCTCCACTGCGGTCGTATCGATACGTGGAATAGGACGCGAACGGACGCGGAGGGGAAGCCATTTACGCCGGCGTTCCATATAGAGGGTACTCGCAGTGACCTGCTCGTCAGCGAGGGCGGGTTACTCCATATGGGCCAGATCACGCTCTCACCAGCGCTGGAGATCGTCGAAACCCCCTACCGGCCGTCCCCGGATCCTGTGCCCCCCCTTGCGTCCGCCTCCCCTGACTTTGAGAAGGACCCCTCCTTTTACTTTCGCGGCGATAAGGATTTAACCACCTACCATGGAAAAGCTCGGAAGAAGGTGCGTCCTGGGCATATGGGTGAGAGGGTGGTCGGCAGACATCTGATTACCACGGGGGGGTTCCTCGACGATACCTACTGTCACAGGATATTCTGGATGTATGGCGACACGTGGCCCGGATTCAACCACGCCAACGTCGCGTCCAAGTCGGGACAACTTCTGGTGATCGGTCCCAAGAAGACCTACGGCGTGCAGTGCTTCCCGGAAAGAACCGTAAATAGCCCGCAGTTCATACCGGGCAAACATGGCTATCTGCTCTTTGCCGACGACAACGACAACGAGCCTGTACTCGACGACAGGGATTGGGGCCGGGATAAAGGGATTGGGTTCACCAGAAGCAAAGCTCCGGTGTGGCATCAATGGGTGTCTGTAAGGATTCGTGCAATGACACTGGCCGATAAGCGGCTATTCATCGCCGGCCCGCCGGACAAGGTTGATCCAAAGGATCCGCTGGCGACGTTCGAAAACCGCGGTGCTGCAATGCTGTGGGTCTATGATTCCGAGTCCGGAAAGCGAACGGCTGAGTACGATCTCAAGACAATCCCCGTCTTTGACGGCATGATCGCCGGACCGAATCGGATCGTCATGTCCATGTCCGACGGTTCGGTCGTCTGCATGACAGCAGAGTGAAGGTAACCAGATGCAGGGAATAGGTGATTACGCAATTCGGTCGTTGCAGCTTGCCGCTTTGCTCCTGTGCTTAACACTATCTGCTCAGAAGGCGCCGGTCCGTGCCGGAACCACGCAACCTCATCAGGTAGCCTTGCGTCATCCGGGAACCCCGTCTGATCTGGTAGAGCGTACGGGTTTTCGGCTTCTCCGACCCCCACTCACCCCGGCCTGCCGGCCGCCGCGCTCGGAAAGAACGTCGTGCTCGAGTTCCGCTTCGATTCCGACGATATCTCGGAACCCACCCAGGCCGGCTGGTACATCGATGACGTCGTGGTTACTACTCCGGCTCCGTAGCGAATCCCTTCCACAGGCAATCCAACAGAGGCGGCGGCAAGAACGGACGGAACCCAGTGACAGTCCATTCTGAACTATCTACGTATTTCCGTGGTTTACCACTAGTAGCCCCATCCGTGCATTCGCTGAGCGGCTACTTCAATCACGTATATTGGATCGAATAGCCCGGTTGTCTCAGTATCGATGATAAGCCAGTCAGCATCTTTCATTTTTTCGCATAGCCGTCGTAGCAAAGTGAGTGCGGAGCGGGCAATCGAATTAACTAGCGCCCTCACATCCCTGTATCAGGGTGCAGGAAACAGGGTGCGGGCGATCAGGGTTTCTCGCTGATCAGCTTCACTGGTCGACCGCCCCCAAATAATTTTCCTGCGCGCTGATATACCTATGCAGCAGCGCGTGCAAAAAGTGCCGCCCCCACCGGTGGGGTGTGCGGGGGCTGCGGGGGGAGATATCACAGT
>MPLX02016773.1_pt1 | contig 14280 bp, 15 predicted proteins | sample 1617341 | NCBI WGS metagenome assembly MPLX02 (sample SAMN05944804, study PRJNA350692) | marine metagenome | biome: marine; feature: ODZ; material: water; isolation source: 120 m water sample filtered on 0.2 um supor filter | place: Pacific Ocean | collected 2012-04-08 | depth 120m m | reverse complement strand
TTATTTTACAAGCAATCTTAAAGCAGTATTATGGTCAGGTATTTTTATGGCGTTAGTTGCCATTTGGGCATGGCGATATCCTAGTAGTAAAGAAGAACATGATATGCGAATCGAAGCAGGTAAAAAAATAGGTTGGATTAAGTAGCAATTGATGTTATAATTGTTACATGAATATTGTAGAGAAGTACGACTATCCATCTTTAAAAAGAACCGATAGTAATAAAACTAGATTATATAAAACACCAGACGGTGACTTTCCTTCTGTTACAACAATCCTTGATAAAACTAAAGACAAAACTTTTCTTTTTGAATGGCGCAAAAGGGTCGGCGACGAAGAAGCTAACCGCATTTCAAAAGAAGCCGCAGGATTGGGTACTGTATTTCATAAGCACTTAGAAAATTATATAAACAACGACGAACGCCCTAGTGGTTCTAATTTTGTATATAAATTAGCAAAAGATATGTCTGACATTGTTATAGAAAAAGGATTGTCTAATGTAGATGAAGTATGGGGATCAGAAATAGGATTGTATTATCCAGGCTTATATGCCGGAACAACAGACTTAGTAGGAACACATAAAGGTGAACCTGCAATTATAGATTATAAAAGCACAAAAAGCCCTAAAAAAGAAGAGTGGGTAGAAGATTATTATTTACAATGTTGTGCATATGCTTTGGCACACAATGAATTATTTAAAACAAAAATTAATAAAGCAGTTATTTTAATGTGTTCACGAAAGTTGCAGTTTCAAGAATTTATTATTGAAGGAGAAAAATTTGAAGAGTATAGTGAAAAGTGGACAAAAAGATTAGAAGAATTTTATAAATACGAAACTAACCAATAAGACAAAAATCAAGGAGAATACAATATGAAGCCAACCTTTTTCCCTAATGTCAGGTCATTCCATCCTGGTATGGGGCAAGCTGTAGCCGAACGAACAGTATTACGAAGAAAACCCAATGGCGAATGGGAAAACTGGCACGATGTAGCCAATAGAGTAGCAATGGGCAATAGTTTACTTTGTCCAAAAGAAGGCGATAAAGATAGAGAATTTAGATTATTAAAAAAACATATAGCAAAAGCAAGCCTGTTAATGAGTGGCAGGCATTTACAACACGGTGATGAAAAACAGCCAGAAAGAAACATGGAGGTGTTTACAAATTGTGCTACATCTAGTACAAGTTTTTTATTATTTTATTTACTGTTAAACGGCTCGGGTGTAGGCCGATGTTATGATGATGATATGATGTTAGTTAACTGGAATAATGCTCCTCAATTACGATGTGTATTAGAAGAAAGTCACCCGGACTTTGATTATTCTGCACATACATCTGTTCGTGATGGTAAACACAAGTACGGACAAGGCGAGAATACTCTTTGGTATGATATTCCAGATAGTAGAGAAGGCTGGGCAAAAGCATTAGAAATATACGAAAATGCCGCCTTTGAAAAAATACACAAAGATAAAATGTTTGTATTAGATTTTAGTAAAGTACGAGCAAAAGGCTCACCTATTGGTGGTATGCAAAACAGACCAGCAAGTGGTCCTGTTTCATTAATGAATGCATTTGAGAAATGTGCAACCATTAAAGATGCAGGAATGGAACCATGGCGCCAAGCAATGTATATAGATCATTATATGGCAGAATGTGTATTAGTAGGTGGGGCTAGACGTGCCGCTAGAATGAGTACTAAATCATGGAAAGATAAAACAGTATTAGGTTTTATTACAGTTAAACGACCTATAGAGTATGACGGATTAAGTATGGATGATATTGTACAGTATAATAAAGATTCTGCGTATCCTCCTATGGGATTTTTATGGTCTAGTAATAACTCAGTAACCACCGATAAAGAATTCTGGGATAAACTCAATATAAAGCGTGGGGACACCAAATACAACGATGATATAACAAAACACGCTAGAGGGGTGTTTAAACTACTCACAGAGGCCGCTTATGCTGATGGCACAGGAGAACCTGGAATATTAAATAGCGATATGCTAGTCCAAAAGGATGATGGCTGGGAAGATTTAAATCGTGGTGATTATGTCGGTAGTGCAAAATACCAACTTCGCGACGATACTCAAATATTAATGAGCCGTCTCGCGAAACGAGCAAAGAAAAAGAAGTATCACACTATTACAAATCCGTGTGGAGAAATTGCATTAAATGTATTAGGTGGGTTTTGTGTTATTGCAGACGTGGTACCTTATCATGCAGATACATTAGATGAAGCAGAGGAAGCCTTCCGTGTTGCTACAAGGGCTTTATTGCGTGTAAACCTTATGTCTAGCGTGTATGGTAAAGAAGTAGAACGTACAAATAGAATAGGAGTAGGTTTAACAGGTGTGCAAGAGTTTGCATGGAAATTTTTTAAATTAGGATTTAGAGATTTAATTGACGAAGAAAAGTCACAAGAATTTTGGCAAGCAATGGCTCGTTTTAATAGAGCTGTCAAAGACGAAGCAAAAGAATATTCTGCATATTTAGGTCAAGGTATTCCGCATACAATGACTACAATTAAACCTGCAGGAACAACAAGTAAATTATTTGGACTTACTGAAGGTTGGCATTTACCTGCATTAGCATGGTATATGCGATGGGTACAGTTTAGAAGTGATGATCCGTTAATAGAACAATATAAAAATAATGGTTATCCAACAAAAGAATTAGTACAGTATAATGGAACAACTATTGTAGGGTTTCCGACCGAGCCTGTTATAGCAGGATTAGGATTAGACGATAAATTAGTTACTGCCGGCGAGGCTACCCCTGAAGAACAATATCAATGGTTAAAACTTGGTGAAAAATATTGGATTCAGGGAGTAGATGAAGAAGGTAACCTTGCAGAAGATTTAGGAAATCAAATTAGTTATACCCTTAAATATGTTCCTGAAATAGTTGATTATAAACACTTCAAAGACATGATTAAGAAACATCAATCTAAAATAAGAGCATGTTCTGTTATGCCACAAGTAGATATTTCTGCATACGAATATCAACCAGAGGAAGCAGTTTCTAAATTTAAATATGAAGAAATTAGCAGAGCAATAGCACATGCAATGACAGAAGACATAGGTAGAGAACATATTGATTGCGGCACTCCGGGTGGTTGTCCTATAGACTTTGATGAAGAACAAAAGCAATGGGAATTAGAAGAAGAGGAATCTAAACCAATGTTAAAAGAAGTGGCATGAAAGTAACTATATACACCACTGAGAACTGTCAGTGGTGTACTCATTCTAAAAAAATAATGAGTGAGCGAGGTATCGAGTTCAATGAAATTTTAATAGGTAAAGATATATCAAAAAAAGAATTTAAAAAAAAATATAATGCAGATACTGCTCCACTAATTTATTATGGTGATCGACGGATAGGCGGAGCAGTACAATTATGGGAAGCAATTTATAGTACAAATATAATTCCTATAAAAATATCTGCAATAGATCAACTATTTAATAACAAATAAATATGTTAGTAGAAACAAATAAAAAAGGTGATGTTATTACATTAAAATTAACAACATCTGAAGAGCTAATAGGTTCTTACGAAAATGATGATGATGCTTCTTATACTATCGGCAGACCATTTATGATAGTTTTGACTTCAAAAGGAATTGCATTAGCACCATGGTTAAATGCAGTAGATATGAAATCAGGTAAACCGGTAAAGATTAGTAAAAAACATATCGTTGCAGTCGCCGAACCGCAAGAATATATAGCAAAAGAATACAATTCGCAAATGAGCGGTATAAAGTTAGTATAAGGAAATATGAATGCCTGCAGCAATGACAGAATTAACAAAACCTCCAAGCAAGGTTTGTGTAGCAAACGGCCTGGAAATGATGGATTATTCAAGAATCCAATTTCGACCGAATCCAACAGTAAAGGTAGGAGATAAACCGTTATCGTTACATTGTACAAATCCTGATGTTCCGTATCAAGATGCAATAAAAACAAAAGATTCATTAAAACCTACCCATCGTGTAAATACCAATAAAAATGTATTAATAGACGGTAAAAGTGCTGCCAATGAACAGGATATGCCTATGTGGCATAATTTAAGGCAAAAATATGGTAGTGGTGGTTCAACTCCTCCTAGTAATACAGGTGCACCTCTAGGTGCAGGAAATACACCTAATGGGGTACCACCCGACTATCAATGGTATATGCCTTCAATTTTATCAAGCCAAGGTGATTACGAATGGGATAGGTTAGATAAAACAGGATTAGATTTAATGAGTACAGGTAATAACTATTTTCAAACTCCTTCTAATCCTAATCCGCTTCAAAGTTATTATGGCATATATGACAAAGCAATTAAGAAAAAACTAGAGAAAATGATATCTCCTAATGTGATGGTTGGATAATGAGTTACGATGATTTTAAAGGCAAATTAGGCACGTTTAATGAATACATTGCAGCCGATAATCAATCTTTAAATGTAGCAGGTAACTACGGAGACTCTACAGTAGTACGAGTTGAAATAGGCGGTAACATGAAGCAAATGATCTGCGATTTGCTTGCAGGTAAAACTCCAATGATGCCGCAAATACAAATTTGTTTAGATATGTATTTAGAAGTTCTTATTGGTATGTCGCCTAATAATTATTTAACTGCAAAAATGCAAGAAGCAAGGGCAGCATTACAAGCATTTAATCAACACACAGGATTAGAATCTACATTAGGTAGACTTAATGCAATTATAGGTGAAGCCGCAGCCATTGCTAGTATGATTAATTTTTGTGCGGCTCCAATTAATCCTAAACCTATACCTAATTTAATCGAAACTATAATGGGTTCTTTTTTAGGAGCAGGTGATGCAATTTTAAATAAATTAGGTAGGGTAATACCTGATAGAGCCTCGCTTTGTTTTACTACCGGGCCTCCACCAGGTATTAATACCGATGCTTTTATCGATGGTGGTTTGTTGGATGATATAGAAAAAGCATTCAAATCAGGTATTGATATTTCGGGTCTAATAGAAGACTGGATTGCTCAATTTAATGATATAATAAATGACTTTAAAAGAATTATTGCATTTGAAAATGATGTAGCAAATAGAGCTACAGAACAAGGAGGATTAGGAAAAGGTAGACCAGGGGCAGTAGATGCTTTAATTACATATCCTAATGCAAATCCGACAGTGGTATTATTTCAACCTGCAAATGGGTCTAAGGCAACACCTTTAGTTACAACAAGAGCTAATAGACATGATACAAGTTTAAATGAAACTAGATATACATTAGATGTGGCAATAAAGTTTAGTGAACAAATGGACCCAGCAACTATAACAGCAAGAACATCTGGTATGTCGGCTCCTTCGCAAGGAACTTATGGTACAATTAGAGTATCTCAAGGCGGAACCGAATTAACATGGGCAACAGATCCTCAACGAACAGATTCTGATAATTCTAGATTTATGGGAACAGTTTTATTAGATGGATCAACATATGCATCTGTAACTATTGGTATAACAGTAGGAAGCGACGCCCAATCTTCACCAACTATACCAACATCGGCGCCTTCTGAAGGAACAGGTAAACAAATGCTAGGATCCCAAACTGTTAACTTTACATGTAATCCTGCATTGGCTGCGACTTCAAGTACTGGTTCAAGCATTGGCATGATATTACCTGGACAAACACCAGAAGATGTAAAAATGAGCGAGGCAAATGCTCCTGACTTACCTACGGTCATGTCAAATGCTTCAAACATATTTGCAGTATGGAAACAACTTGCTGGGTATCCTGTGCAGAAACAAGATGGTACTGTTTTGGAGAATGTATTTGAAGCAATTTTCGACGCAGATGCAAGAGCATTGTTAGTAGCAGGAGAAAATTATATTGCTCCTGTTTATACCCAAGTTGCTGAATATGATTATTGTGGTAATGTAACAGGATACAAATATGAATTTACTCAAGGAGCATTGGACAGTCCTGACCTAGTTGCAACCGCTAAATTAACAGATACGTTGGCAGTACGACCTATAGTGTCTGGTGTGTATCCGACAAGTGGTATGACAGGGGTGTATATAGATCAAAAAATTACAATAACGTTCAGTCAGGATATGGACGAATCTAGTTTTACTTTAGGTGATACACGAACAACATGGGATCCTAATAATACATATGCATTAGGAGATAAAACTGAATATGAAGGTGCAGAATATACATCTGCAAACGAGATTAATAAAAATCATATACCATCATTAAGTCCAACTTGGTGGACTAAAACATCTGATGCACAAATAGGAGCAGGTAAAGGATCTGTAAGATTTAAAAATGTCACAGATAATAATGCATACGTAGATGGAGGAAGTTTAGTTTATACAAATAAAACTTTAACATACACACCTCCTGCAAATTTAACTGCCGGTAAGACATATGCAATAGAAGTACAAGGAGCAGATACTTCTGCATTAGGTGGCGGGTCAGTAAAAGTATCTCCTGTAGAAAATTCGTCAGGATTAACTTTAGCAAATACATTTACATCTCAATTTACAATAAATGCTCAAGGTAATTCGTCAGCAACTAATGTTACTGTAACTGCTCAAGGTTCTACAGTATCATTGCCACGGTATGAAGTTGCACAATTATTATTGTTATCAGTAACTGCTTCAGATATAGGTGCCATGGCTTGGTGTACAAACGACACAGGCGGAGCAACAACCGTTGTATACAATGGTACTAATTGGGTACGAATGGATAACGGAAATGTTATACAAGCCGCTTGACTTATGATTTTAACTATGTTATAATAAATACTATTGTTGTTAAGGACTCTTTGTTGAAAGCGACTGGACGAGGGTGCGATTCCCTCCACCTCCACCAAAGGAACATACTTTATGGATGGTCGAGACATTATTTTAACAATTATCTTAATGGGCGGAGCAGGCATGTTGGTATTAATTTTAGATGCTATGTTTCGTTGATGGGGGTGTAATAGAATTCGACACCGTGGGATATAAAGACGAGACGACAAAAAACCATAATCGCAAACAATAACGATTATACATCTGCACAGGCTATGCTTGCCGCATAGTCAGTAGCCGAGTTAGAGGATTGTCCTCCGGGGGGTCACTTGGGAACAGAAGAATTCCCCCATTACACACAGACACACACAAGGAGAAAATTATGTCTAGTAATCCATTTGAACTTAGATTCAAATTACTTGAAATGGCCCAAGGCTATCTTCAAGAACAACAGCAAAAAAATATGGAGTTCGTTTCTAATGCATGGGATCATGCAAAAGAACAAGGTGAAGCCAATATGAAGTTATGGAAAGACCTTCAGCCCGAATCTTATACTATTGAAGATATTAAGAAGAAAGCTACAGAACTTTATGAATTTGTTGAGAAAAAATAATTAGTTTAAGGGGGACCTAGTCCCCCTTATTATAGCAATACTTAACCACCAAAAAACACTAAAAAGTGCCAAAAACCAGCCAAAATGCTAAAAAACCAGGTAAATATAATAGTTAAAGGAGAATAACATGGATATTATCAAAAATATTTCAACATGGATCGGAGGACTTACAGAGATAGGTCTTTCTGTTTTAATGTTAGGCGTTGTATTCCAAATTATTTTTGGTGCAAACGTAGTATTCCTTCCAATCGACATCCTAGGTAATGTAATCAGTTTCGTGAAAGCATTGGGTAGCGAAGGACTTGTAGGCTTAATTGCTCTGTGGATTCTATGGGGAATCTATAACAAAAAGTGACGAGGAATCCTGAAAAACCACATCCCTGTCTTATTTCACGATGATCCTAGGCAGGGATTTTTCTTATGCTAAAGGAAACAACATTATGAGAAAACCAATTTAAAAATTAAGAGGAAACATTTGTATGAAAAAAATTATACTTATAGCCTTCTCTTGTATCTTTTTTGCAGGGATGATACATGGAAGTAAAAATGACAATGCAGGCGTTATCGGAGTAATGCCGGTTAATGAACAACATTATAATAATTCAAAAAAAGCTATTTCTAAACATACAGAACCAAAATTTAGAAATACATTTATGTTTTTTACACCAGAGGAAATTCAATGCCTTGCTATGAACATTTATCATGAAGCAAGAAATGAAAGTTTGGCAGGTAAGGTAGCAGTTATTTTGGTTACTATGAATAGAGTAGCAGATAAGCGATTTCCTAAAACTATTTGTGGGGTAGTGCATGAAGGAAATCATTATTATCATAAAAGATTAAATAGACATTTTCCTAAACGTGACCAATGCCAATTCAGTTGGTACTGTGATGGAAAAAGAGATACCCCGGCAAATAAAAAAGCATATGCATACTCGGTAGCAATAGCAAAATATTTTTTACAACGATCGATGACAGTTATAGATTATACAGAAGGCGCTACACATTATCATGCAGATTATGTTAAGCCATGGTGGTCAAATCATCGAAGATTTATTAAAACAGTTAAAATAGACTCCCACCTATTTTACAGATGGGCATTTAAGAAATAACTATAATTTTACATAAATATTTGTATGTCAATATGTGAAGTAACAAAACCTTATGCTCATAACCAATTACTGGCTTCATTAAAAAAAATGGAGCCAGAAATAGTAGGGCAACGGTTAGACAAATATAAGTTAACTAGTATTGTTCAGGATGCGTTAGATCATTTTAAAGTAGAAGTAGAATTTCAAAACACACCTAACGTACCTAAAGATGAAATAAATATGAACGCTGGGTATTCACAAGGTATCGATAAATGGAATGACCCAGATCATTATGCAACAAATTTAGATTTATTGTTTAACAATAAACAGAGAAATTATAGTTTCTCTAAAGAAGGCTTTGATGAATTGGTTGTTAGGATTAATGACGCAATAGGACACGAACGAATCCATCAAAGACAAGCAAGAAAACGGAAATTAAAAGTACATGGGACTCCATACAAAGGTCCAGGCAAGGATAGAGCAGAAAGAGATTATTTAGGGCAACCCGACGAAGTAGAAGCTTTTTCGTACAACATAGCCAGTGAATTATTACGTCGGCATGATAAAGAAACTATCATAGATGCATTTAAAACGGGTGATTTAAGTATTCTTAAGGACAGTATAAATTTTGTAGCGTATCTTTCTAGTTTTGAAGATACGGATAATAAAACTATGCGGAACTTAATTAATAAAATTTTAAAGTATATAGAACATTTAGATTAGAAGAGGAAATATGCATGTACGAATACAAAGCACGGCTCGTAAGGGTTATTGACGGAGGCACGATCGATGCAGATATTGATATGGGGTTTCAAGTCCACATAGATCAGCGTATTAAACTGTTTGGTGTCAATGCCCCTGATCCTAAATCGAAAGATTCTCAAGAACGTGAAAAAGGACTGGCATCAAAAAATAGATTAATAGAAATTTTACCAAAAGAACTTATTGTTCAAACAATGTTAAACAAACGAGGAAAGTTTGGTAGAATATTAGGCACGGTCATGTATAAAGAAGAACATGGCGAAATAATAAACGTAAATGACTTAATTATTAGTGAGGGATTTGCAACACGGTATCCCGCAAATGATGATAAATAATTATATACTTAGGAGACTTTAAATGGCAGAAAGATTTATTGCATTAGCACAAGATCCCGGATCAGACGGATCATCAACACAAGGTAAAGCAAATGGTTCAGGCGAGGATCATGTGGGAGCAACATTTTTAACCGCTCCGTTATCTGCTAATAGTACCACTAACATTGGAAATTCTAATGCAGATGGTGTAATGACTCCTAAAGTATACAGGTATGTTATTGAAACAGGTAACATGACTGCTTCAAGCACTAATGGTACAATATGTAGTAAAGATAGTGCCCAGTTTGATGCAAGTAACCTAAACACCGCTGCCAAAGCAGATACATGTGAACGAGGTAACATACGATTTGAATCTATGATTAATAGATTAGGATTAGTAGAAAATATGTTAGATTTTACTGTAACATCCGAAACAGAAGGTAACATAGGCGTACCTACGGCATCCAGTACATTTACTGTAACATACGCAAGACAACCTGTACACCCTGATGCTAACTTTACTGCTGGTGCAAATACAGTTAAACAATTAGCGGCTGAAGGCATTCAATGTATGGACGATAATACATATACTGCAATGCGACATGTATATGAACCTGCCGGTGAAGTGGCTGCATCAGGAAATACTGGTCCTGATGGTACAAATACATTAGCAGTACCACAAACAATGTCTCGAAGAAACGTAACTGTTCCTAAACTTGCCAATAACATAGCGGCACTTTATGCGAACATGACAGTTACAGAAACTGCATTGAATCCGACACATTCATTACTATAATATATGACATTAAAAACTATAATAGATCCGTTAGATTTTCCGTTAGTACAATATAAATTAGAATGTGCAGATAAAGTAAATGATATTCTCATTGAACAAGCATATATAATGAATAAGTTTGTTGAAGAAAATCATAAAAATATTTCCGGACTGAATCCTAAAGGAACAAAATACAACAACAATAAAGACTCATACATCGGTGCCCACACACCGCCTTTTAATAGGTGTCATATGTTTCCAGGTTTTCCAGTTGAATTTTTAGAAGAATTATTACATTGTGTTTATGATTTTGCAAAGCATTGTGGAGTAGAATTACGACAGCCTAGTTCTTGTATGTTTTATGTAGAAAGAGGATGGTCTACTATAACAAAACCCGGAGATATAATAGATGGACATACCCACATAACTCATACATTTTCAAGTGCATACTATCCTAATTGGAAAGAAGGGCAGGGTGGTATGTGGTTTCAAAGACGAAAACATGATGATGATCATTCTATGTATGAAAAGTTTAAAGGGGCCAATGAACAAGTAGCATTACAACCATCTGCTGGAAGTGTATTTTTATTTCCAAGTTGGGCACCTCATGGTACGTTAACGAATGAATCAGATGAGGATAGAATTTCTTATTCGTTAGATATAGGAGAAGTAGGATTAGATTATAAATTACCACCAACATCATTAATAGAAAATATGTGGAAAGAATTTGATAACGATTTAACTAATATAGGTTTAATGGATGTATTAAAATGATATTTGGGTTATTTGTGCTATTTACAGCGTTATTAATATCAGGGGTAGCGGCTTGGTATTCTATTGTAGGGCTTATGGCAATTTTCAGTGGAGCCGCTCTTGCTATTGCAATTATGGGCGGTGTATTGGAAGTAGGTAAATTAGTTACTGCTAGTTGGCTCTACAACTACTGGAAAGAAATACCTAAGTTTCTTAAAATATATCTTACAGGTGCAGTTATAGGGTTAATGTTTATAACGTCTATGGGTATCTTTGGATTTTTATCTAAAGCACACTTAGAACAAACTGCAATGTCAGATGAACAAGTTGCACAAATATCTGTACTAGAAGGTAAAATTGTAAGAAGTAGTGCAAAAGTTTCGCGATGGACAGATGAAATAGATAGATTAAATCGCGGAGAAAATGTTAGAGTTGATAATATTATTCAGGGTGAAGAGGACCAATTACAACGATTATATGATCGTATAGATGATGAAAAACAAACCATACGACTTACTGCCGAATCTGCTACTCAAGTATTGCTTGATAAAATAGAAGAATCAAAACGTAGAACAAAAGATGATATTGAATTAGTTAAAAATAGAGAAGATAATCAAAAAGAAATAGATGAAATACGAAAACGAGATAGAGGTACTCAATGGGTTGCTCGTAGAGATATAGGTTTATTAAACAATCAATTAAAAATAGATCTATTAGCCGTTGATACTAGGTATGCAAATAATATAGATAAAATCAATCAACGCATTAATAAACTTAAAGAAAAGTCTAATTTAAAAACCGAGGATATAGATAAACGTGTAAATGAATTAGAAGGATTTATAGAAACCGAGCAAGTAAAAGTAGATCAAGTACGGGAAGATAAATTAGTATTAGAAAAAACGTACAGAGCATTAGAAGTAGAAGTAGGTCCAGTAAAATATATTGCAGAATTTATATATGGCGATCAAGCATTAGGTATGTTAGATAGTGCAGTAAGGGCAGTTATATTACTTTTAATATTTGTGTTTGATCCATTGGCAGTTTTACTTGTAATTGCTGGAAATATGACTATACGACAATATATGGACCGACCTCCTAAACTTAAACCTATAAAAAACGAACAGGAAATAGATTTAGAAGTAGCACAAAATTTAGGATTATTAAAGGAGAAAAAAGATGATGTTAGAGTTGAACCAAAAGATATACAAGAAGGACCAACTCCTGAAGAAGAACCCGAACACGAACCGGAACCGCCTGCTCCTAAGCGAGAAGTTAGAGTTGTTGAAGATGTTGTTGAGCATGAAGAGGAAGAACAGATTGAAATTAGAGAACCTGACGAAGAAGTAGGGCCCGAAAAAGATATAGAAATAGAACAAAATATAACTGAAATAAAAGAAATATTAGAAAAAGCGGATCCTGAAGTAAGAGAAGAAGTGGCAAAAGAATTAGAAAAGGAAGAAGAACCAGAAGAAATTAAAGAAGAAAAATCACTTAAAGATTATCTACCAAAAAAAGAAACACAACCAGTTTTAGTAGATAAAACAAATACACCAGTTGTAGCACCATTAATTAAAAAAGGGAGGTCATTATTAAAATCTTTAGCATCTGGAAAACCAGCAAAAAAGAGCTGGATAGATAATTCGCATGAGTAAAAATAAATCTTTTACTTGTAGTTTTTGTCAAAAAACTAGAGATGAAGTAAAAAAATTAATACAAGGTCCAGATGAAGGAGTATTCATTTGTGACGAATGTATTACATTGTCTTTTAATATTGTTCATGAAGAAGAGAATGAAATAAATGAACATTATGTTTACACTCCGCAAGCAATTTATAATCACTTAACTGAGTATGTAATCGGTCAAGAAGAAGCAAAAAAAGTCCTATCAGTAGCAGTATATAATCATTATAAACGAATTAATCATATAGCAACAGACGTAGAATTAGACAAATCTAATGTACTGTTATTAGGTCCTTCTGGTTCAGGTAAAACATTATTAGCAAGCACAATAGCAAAAATACTTGATGTACCATTTGCTATTGCAGATGCAACTACTGTAACTGAATCAGGTTATGTCGGCGACGATGTTGAAAACTTAATTACAAAACTTTTATACAATGCAGAATATGAAATTGACAGAGCAGAAAAGGGTATTATTTACATAGATGAAATAGACAAAAAAGGTAGAAAATCTGAATCTGCAAGTATTACTAGAGATGTAAGTGGCGAAGGAGTTCAACAAGCATTGTTAAAAATGATCGAAGGCACAGAGGTGCGAGTACCCCCAGGAGGAGGCCGCAAGCATCCTGGGGCAGAAATGGTAGAAGTAAACACTAAAAATATATTGTTTATTTTAGGCGGAGCATTTGTAGATTTGGAAAAACATATTAAAAAAAGAATGAATAAAACTAAGTCAATTGGATTTGGATCTATAGTAGAATCTGATGATTCAACTAATTATTTGAATCATATAGAACCTGATGATTTAGTCGAATTTGGATTGATACCAGAATTAGTCGGTAGAATACCTGTACGTGTAGGTTTAGACGAACTTACAAAAGAGCAATTAATAAAGGTATTAAAAGAACCAAAAAATAGTATTATTAAACAATTTCAAAGATTATTCGAAATGGATAATGTTAAATTAGAATTCACCGATGGTGCGTGTGAAGAAATAGTTAAAACTTGTAATGATACAAAAGTCGGCGCAAGAGGTTTGCGATCCGTCATTGAAAGTGCATTATTAGATGTACAATTTAATTTACCAACCTATGAAAAGAAAGGAATAGAAAAGGTAGTTATTAATGAAGATACGATCACGAAACAACAGGAACCGTTCCTCGTTTACGGGAAAAAACAACAGACGAAGTAATTACATTAGTCATCCTATGCTACGTTTAATCGGAGCAGAAGGAGAACAACTAGGAGTCATGGAAACTAGACGAGCTATTGCCATAGCTCGTGAACAAGAATTAGACGTTGTTGTTATATCCGAAAAGGCCGATCCACCGGTAGCAAAAATTGTCGATTTAAATAAATATGTATATAAAGAACAACAAAAGAAGAAGGCACAAGCAAAACAAGCTCGGGCAAATCGTGTAGATTTAAAAGAGATGCAATTTAGACCTAAAATCGACGAACATGATTTTGAAGTTAAAACAAATAAAATTAGAAAGTTTTTAGATAAAGGTGACCAAGTTAAAGTTGTTGTTAGATTTAG
>MPLX02343403.1_pt1 | contig 14299 bp, 6 predicted proteins | sample 1617341 | NCBI WGS metagenome assembly MPLX02 (sample SAMN05944804, study PRJNA350692) | marine metagenome | biome: marine; feature: ODZ; material: water; isolation source: 120 m water sample filtered on 0.2 um supor filter | place: Pacific Ocean | collected 2012-04-08 | depth 120m m | reverse complement strand
TGATGAGATAGACAAGTATGTAAAAGTGCTATCCGGTGGCGAAAAAGCACGGGTGGCCTTGGCAAGAATGTTAGTTGAACCATCACATATTCTTTTACTGGATGAACCGACAAACCACTTGGATATGGTTACTCGGAATGTGGTTGAGCGAGCGCTTATACAATTTTCTGGATCTATTGTTTGTATATCACATGATAGACATTTTTTAAATAATGTGACCAATCTTACCTGTGAAGTAGCTGATGGTAGTATCAGATTATTTGAAGGCAATTACGAATATTATGAATGGAAAAAACAACAAGAAACAAAAAGAAATTCTAGTACGTCAAAAGTAAAAAATGCATCAAGAAAAAAATCAGATTACAAAGAACAGAAAAAAGTTCGGAATCGTTTGGCGTGGATTGAGAAACGATTTAAAGCTATAGAAAACCAAATTGAAAAGGAACGAGCATTAACAAATGATCCAGATAATAACGATAACTATGAAATACTCCAGGATGCTCTTAACAATATGAATACATTGGAAAAAGAATATTTAGAACTAATGGAAGAACAAGAAAGTTTGTTATTGAATTGATAGGTTCTAAAAATGTCTATTAGTAGTTATCGATTGTAAAATATATTTTATATACAAAACAATTATTACAGACATTAATAAAAAAATATATAGTGTATAAAAATATATGCTTTTAAGATTGTAAAATACAATTCACTCTCTAAATATTTTTACAGAGCAGTAACTATCATAGTTTTTATTGAGACACATAGGAATATATTTAGTGAGTGCAATTTTAGAATATATGAATATCCAATAATATGATAAACTCGTTCATTGGTTAAAGATTAAATATAATTAGTATATACAAGAATAACCTATAGTAGTCATTTTTGAATTATAACTCTACAAGATTTAATAATTAAAATGATTGTTTATTTTGTCAATATTTACATCAGGCATGTAATAATAATATATACCATTTAATAATAACGGAAGTTTTACAATCGAACAAAATAGTTACGTAATTATTATATATTATATACCGATATATATACAATATTGTAAATAGAATAAATCCTTGTAATTCACATCTTTACAAGGATAAATTTAATTTATTACTTTACCCGAGGTAATTAAGATGTGGAGTCTAATCATAAAATGGTAGCTATACCATTGTGTGCAGTATCAGTTTCGGTACTGGCTCTACTTGAATAAAATAATGAGAAATTCAACAGTATGAGCCAGATACAAAAACAGGTTTCAGAAATCGATGACATAAAGGTCATTAAAATTTTTGAAAAACCCTTTACAAAGCAGATAATTAATTGCTTTGATGATTCTCCAAAGACGGCTTCTGAAATAGCTCAAGCCGTTGCTTTCCCAAAAGACAAAATATACTATCACCTAAAAAAACTATTATCCGTTAAAATTATATTTATAGCAGAATCAGAAATTGTAAAGGGAATAGAACAAAAAAAGTTTCTTCCAGTTGCAAAACATTTTGAATTAAAATATAAAGGGAAAAAAGATTCTTCAAAAAAAACAATAATAGATTCTGAAAACAATAATATTGAATCTAAAAAGAATTTATCTGCATCAAAAATAAACAAACCTGTAAAAAGTAATTTAATCAATAGAACTATTATTGATAGGCGAAGAAGCAATGATCGTCGAAATGATGATAATCCCTTAAAGGTTAATGAAATTGGCAATGAAAATAAACGAAGTGTTATAAACAGACGGTCCCAAATAGAAAGACGTATTTCTATAAATGGCATTGATCACACATCAAAACAAAAGGAAGAAATATCCAAACCATATAAAAGAAAAATAAAATCTCAAACATTAAATAATTATTTATTAAATCTTAACGGTATCACCCAAGCCATGACTTTTGTGTATACTGGTAACACTGTGACATTCATGCAGGCTGGACTAGATAGTAAAGGTTTCAAAATCGAACGGATCAGGAAATACATTTTACCCATTAAAATTGATAACACTTCAATCAAAACCCTACCTGAGCTGATCATTAATCTTTACGAACAATATATTGAAAAACCGAAAAGAAAAAATCTTTATCTGGCAATACATTCTGATTCTTATCAATATCAAATGACCTATCTTAAAAACGAAGACAAATCAAAAGGTGATTTCAAAAAATTAATTGTAAATAATTTGTCCAAGTTATATTCCATAGAATCAGACAATAGCATGATGGAATTTGAGATTAATAATACAAATGATAAAAATGCTATCGTTTGTTATACATCTAAAAAGAGTGATATTGATCAAGACTATCAAACCCTTATCGATTCCGGGTTACAGCCACGTTATAACACATCTATACCAAAATTGCTTCAAAACATTTATAATTACTATAATCTAGAGAAAAATGACGGATATTCACTCCTTATATATATAGATCAATTTAAAACACATATAGTTTTAATCCAGAATAATCAACTTTTAGAGTCACGTTATTTTCACATTGGTCTTAATTATTTTATCAGCCGTCTCTCCAAATTAGGATCAGGGACATTACCAACTGAAGAAGCACGCAGTACTGCTTTTCATTTCTTAGAGAATTATGGTATCTCAAAAACAAAAAATAAATTTGAATTACAGGATGGATTTCCATACGATGATGCAAGGTTAATGCTGAATGAATTATCAAGTATTATGATGAACCAGATGAAAGATTCCATAAATAATTTTTCAACAATAAAACCAGCCATAGGCAAAAATGACTTCGCCTTCAGTGGTGTATATATTGGTGGTCCTGGAAGTCATATAAAAAATATGGACAGGCTAATAAGAGATACTATTGGCGATCCAGTAGAAAATTTGAATTCTATTACAATAACTTCATTTAAAAAACGACTTGATTCTAAAATGAATGTTCGAACAAGGATTAAGGAAAATTATATTTTATATAATAAAAAAAGATCAAAGAAAAATTTGAAAAATGTACAGAATAAGATCCAGGAACGAAAAAAATCCATTGAAATATCTAAAAATCCAGAAAGTGCCAAGTATCGTTTAGCACGTTTAGAAATCGATAAAAATTCTAAACTCAAATCAATTGATGAAGCCAATGAAAAATTATTATTAACGGCCAAGGAATTCAAAGATTTTAAAGTTGAGTATATTGAAGGTCAAGACACCATGACCGCCGATCTTGATGCGGTTACAGCTCATGTGGACGTTAAAAGTGAATCTTTATTGGAAAACTATAAAGAACACGATTATTTAATTAATAAAATATCTGAGTTAGAATATGAAACTGATCATTTTCAGAGGAGAAAGGAAGAATCGGGAAGAAAGTCAAAAGGTGAATATGATTTACAAATTAAGAAGGCTGCTAAGTCACGGGTGTCTTTGACAGAAAAAAAGGAACTTTACGAACAAGAGATTGATGAACTACAAACAAAAATATTAAAAGTTGAAGACGGCCGTCAAGAATTGGCATTAAAGTTGGGAACGAGCCATGATGAGATGGCAATTCTGGAGTATTTAAAAGATGCCGTACATAACACGGCTAGGCTTTTTAAAAAATCATTCTTAGAACGTTTAAAATTTTTAGTTGAACTGGGCGAAGAAGATATGAGCGTACTTCAACAAGCAGAGTATCTATTATCTCAAAACACTGAGCGCTTGAAAGGGATAAGAAAAAGTTTTGAAAAAATAGTTTCGGGGGAAGCGGAATATAATTCATCATCATATTTTGATGCTGAAAGTGGATTTGATATTCGTAGGAAGCTGCTAACAGTTTTAGATGTAGTTTTGCAGACACCAGATAATTTAGAAGATATAAAAAAATATACTTCAGACATAGTCAAGGTCAATATTGAGCAAAATGATCTGAATAAAAAAGGGGAAAAGCTACAGGAACAGGTCAATAAAAGTTTCCAAAAAAGAGCAAAGAAAGAGAGAAAACTCTCATCCTTAAAAAAAGATATAGATATTTATTTAGATGATCTGAAAGAAACGGAAATCCAACTACAGGGAATATTAGATGTTGTGGACTTTAACCATGAAACCATAGACCTGATTAAGGATTTAAATAAAAAAGAGGATGAATTAAAAGGCCTTCAGCCTCAGCAAGAAACGATCAATAAAGAATTAAAAGTACTGCAAAAAGAGTTGCTACGGTTAGATAGCGCTATCGGGATATGCGAAAAAAATATTAAAGGTCATATAGATTCTAATTCCAAGCTTACCAATACCCATGAAGAGAAATCCAAGACACTGCAAGATCAAAGTGAGCATCTCATTATCCAGCAAGAAGATTTAGAAGGGAAGATAAAGGGGCACTCTCAAAAAGATATGAATGTGGTTCAAGAAATTAATGATTCCAAGAATATTTATAGTCAGTTGGAGAAGCAGAAGGCGGAAGGATTAAAAGCGATAGAAGAATTGAATGATCAATATCTTCCATTGGTTACGGAAGCAGATAAAGAAAAAGAAAAACTTCAAAAGGTTTTCAACGTTAAACTGAAACAACTTCAAAACGAAAAAAATAAAAAAACCACAGAAGCTAAAGAGATTAAAGATGTAACAATTAAAGCTTTTTTCAAGAAGGAAGGTACAGCTCTAGCAAAAAGACAAAAGTCGATTGGAACTATCTTAGCTAAAAGTACAAAGGAAATGGAAAAACTAATAGTTGATAGGGATAGAATAAATGCGTCACTTGTGGAAAAGAAAAAGAAAAAATCGCCACAGATTAAAGGGTGGGAAAAGGAGATTAAAAGTTGGCATCGTGATCTGAAGCGTGGCCGCGCCTTACAACAACGGCTTGATATTCTTGAAGGCAAGAAAAGTGAATGGGATAGTCTTTTAGAAAAGGAAAGAAATAAATCAAAAGAACAGAATAAAGTTCTGGAAAAAAATATTTCACGGAAACAATCAAAATCATACCTTTTGTTTTTAAAGGATGGTTTTGTTCGTTTGAAGAACGATGTTGATCCCGTAGCAGCGGCTCAAGCATTGGCCGATGAAAGTATAGCTCTCGATCGGGAAGAAATAGTAAAAGTAAATCTTGCCCTTGAGGGCATTGAGAAGCGTTATCAAACCTTTATGATTCGCTATCGTGACAAAAGTAAAAAAATCATCGAAAAACTTAAGCCTCATGGAGGTCGAAAGAAGACAATTATGGCTAAAATTGTTAGTGCAGAAAAGAAAATTGCCAGGGATGAGAATGTTATTCAAAATTTGAAAGATAAGCTTGATCAAAAAAATAATTTACTATCTAAAAAAGAAGTAGAGTTTCTTCAATTGAACGAAGATACAAAATATAAGCTAAAAAGTATCCAATTAGAGATAGATCAGATTGCTATAAAAGAGGCTCGCTCACAAAAAAATATCACATCCAAACTTGAAGAAATATTATCTGAGATTTCTAATAAAATAAATGTAGTAAAGAATGAACATAATCAAGCAGTTCAGGCCATTGATGAAATACTTGATGAGCAACATGTCTATATTGAAATGAAAAAATTGAAGCAGCAATTAAAATCTGATGATGATGAATTGAAAACAATCCAGAACCGACTTGATTATCTAAAAGAAAAAAAAGAAAAAAGCCCTCAGGTTCTTTCTGGCCACAAAGAAAACCTGAAAAATGTTTTAATCAAATTGACCCAAACAAAATCAGATATTAAAAATCAGCAAGACCAATATCAAAATCAAGAAAAAGAATTGATAAACTTTCTAGAAAATAATAAAAAGGAGCTAGCTCAACATCAGGAAGATCAAAGGACCATCAAAGAAAATATTCTTACACTAGAACGTAGCCTTGGAAAATTAAACGAAATTTATAATGATACATTATATGAGATTCAAAAGCTAAAGAAAAAAATTAAGATTCCTGACCAAGAAATGGTCAATATATCTAAAATAACTAAAAGTAACCAAAAGTATAAAAAAATAAAGGATGATAAAGATCAGCTTCAAATTTTGGTTAACATGGGCCAGGACCTTTTAACACACGTTGTCCATTTGGAAAAAACCATAAATGACCTTAACGAAGCTCTGGATACCATGCGTGGTCAAGAAGTAGAGATTGAAAATAATCTGCAATCCTTAGATAATGATATCCAAACATCCAATGCCGATCTGGAACAAATAGAAAATTTGAAAAAGTCTAACAATAATAGTATAGAAGAGTTAAAGGGACCTCACCAAGATGTTTTGACTAGATTAAACCATATTAAGGATATTTATCCACCTGTCAAAGCTATGCTTAATCAACGTGTCGAAGAATTACATAATCTGATTGAAATAAAAACGAAAGAAAAAAATAAACGAGACACCATATTACAGGATATGGAAAAGGATCTGAAAGATAAAAGGGTTGAGATAGCCATTCTTGATAAGGAGTTATCTAAGGTCAACAAAGACATGAAAAAAGTTTTGGAGTATTCAATTCATGAACAAGAGCCTTCCACTGTAGAAGATGAATGGCAATGGAATATTCCAGAAAATAAAATGCGGAGTTACATGGATTTGGCAGATATGAAAACTCGTTCCAAAGTACTTTTTGATGAAATTATTCAAACTGAACGGGATATTGCAAAACTCCAAAAAAAGCAATCATCAATTCAGCATGCGATAAATGAATCTGAAAAAATTAGCCAGAAAAAAATTAAAAACATGGAAGAACTCTGTAACAGATTAGAATTGCAAATCACCAAAGAAAAAAATGATGTTGAAGATTTGGAGAAAAGTCTCAAGGAACTAAAAGGGAATTCATCTAACTATGCTAATCGTATTGAGACCCTTGAAAAAGAATTAAAGAACTTTAGGGATAGAGAAATAGAGTATGAATTAATGTTGAAAGACCTAGATCGCTCCTTAGATATAATCCAAAATAAATATCAACAGATCGCAATAAAAGAAGAAATGATCAAAAAGAATACCATTGAACTGGATTATACAGCCAACTTGGGATTGTTAATGGATCCTTATTCAAAACTGAATCTGCTTCCTGTTCAATACAAGGAAGAATACCGCTACTTTACAAGTAACCGCATCCTACAGAATGCGCTTTTAGTTCTGGTAATGGTGTGCTCATTAGCTGGTTATGCGCAACGAAGTAGGATTGAACCTTTGGAAGCTAGCCTTCCGAACAAATATTCTGAACTTTCTTTGCTAAACCTGCGTCAAGAGATAAAGGAAATCGTAGAGAATCAAAACACGGCAGCAAATACTTTTCAGGAACTCATTAATGAAGATAAAACTCTGTCTAATAACATGGTGGCGATGCTCAAATACTTGAGTAATAAGATTCCTGATAGTTTTCGTGTTACAGAATTGGCCCTAAACAAAATTATATCCAGCCATCTTGTGAATGATAGAGCGCGGGACAAAGAAACAAAATTAGAAGACCCCAAGCTCATCATTACCTTAAACGGTTTTTATAATCAAAACCTTGAACAGGCATCTATTTTGGTAACACCTTTCCGTACTTCATTGGAAAGTAGCGGTTGGTTTAATATAGTGGATTTCAGTAATGGAGAAGAAATGAATAATGGGCAAACATCCTACTCAATTAATTTGGTCTTATAGGTAAACATGAACCAAAAGACAAAATATGTTATCTTGTTAATACTAACTGTGATGATAATTGCAGTCTATGTTTGGGACAGTATTAATATAAAAAGTGAAATTAAACAACTTGAGTCAAAACTAAGCAATATGGATGTTCAACTTAGATCAGGTACAGGCATCATGGATGAAGTATTAAATATTCGACAACATTTTACCAAAAAGAAAAATATTTTAATATCGCATCGGATATCAGGTCCCGATCTACTAAATGAAATTGAGAGTTTGAGTGATCTGGCAAATGAAATGGATTTGAATATTAACAATTTAGAGATTGATCCAAGAAATACTTTTCCAGCCTTAAATAATAATGTAGAAGATATTCGAATCGACCTAGAGCGGCATTCTTTGAATTTCCAATTATCAGGGAAATTTCTCAATGTTGGGAATTTCATGGAAATATTAGAAGAGAATTCAACTCATCTTCACCTCCAACAATGTTTTTTCAATTTGGATAGCATTGATCCAAAGGGCGTTGTTGCAGAGTTGCAATATTTAACCTATGGTGGAGCGGAAGAATGAAACGAGAGAAGATTACACTGGGCTTTTTTATTGTAATTCTTTTGGCATTACTTCTGGAATTCTTTTTGGGTCTAATCACCGGTATTAATAGCAAATCCCAACCTGTGGTGGCTCAGAATTCATCCCTAACGGAAAAATTTAGTATCCTGGATACTTCTTCTTCGGAGCCAATCAAACTTTCAGTAAATAGTTGGGGAAGAGATTTCTTTTATAATCGCAGCAATATTTACGATAACACATTCAATTTGACTGGCATCACTCAATTTAATCATGGATACAAAGCTATAATTAATGAACAAATTATTAGTGAAGGTGATAAAATTGAGAATTTCAGAGTAAAAAATATCACAAAAAATAGTGTTTTACTAAAATGGTATAAGCACAGTGTAACCCTTAAACTGGAAGAATAAATGAAATACTTAAAACAAATTCTTAAGCCATATCTCTTTCTGTTATACGCATCTGTGTTGTTTAGTAAGGATATTCCCGAATTATCGGATATATATACAACCGAAGGTGAAAACTCCCATACTCTCGTAATGGAGTTCAATAAGGGGAATTTTGAATACGTTACAACTGAATCTTTTGCGCCTCCCAGTATATCTATATTATTCAAAAACCTCAACTGGAGTCGAGGTAATTTCATTAAAAAGAGTAATCTGGGGCCTCTTTATCAATATGGTATAACTATTCCTAGAAATAGTAACCAGAAAGAGATAAATAAAATACTCCAATTGAAAATGGATTTTAATCGAGTTCCAGACTACTTAGTAAAAATTGACCTCCTAAAGGAAAAAATAAAAAACACAAACTAAAAGTAACATGGGTAAAAAATAAAAAGAAAAAATCACCTCGTTACAATCAGCCGCAGACTAACCGCTTACCAGAATCTAGAGTTAGTTTGAATTTCCAGGCAGCTAAATTAGTAAATGTAGTTCGCATGTTGGTTTCTCAGGACAATTATAATCTAATTATGGGAGAAGAGGTTCAAGGGGAAGTCACCATGAATCTTAACGATGTTTCATTAGAAACAGCTTTGGATGGAATACTTCATGTAAATAATTATGAATGGTTTATGCAAGATAATATAATTGTAGTACAACCCATGACCACGAAACAGACAATGAGTGGAGAATTAATGACCCGTATGTTTCGACTTAATTATACTACAGGAACTATGATATCTGAAGCAGTAAAGGAGGTACTTACACCTAGGGGTAAAATAAAAGCACTTTCATCAACGGCATCAACCAATGTAGAACCAGGAGAAAAAGATATTTTAATGGTAACTGATATGCCAACTAACTTTGCTCTTATCGAAGGCGTTATCAGATCTCTGGATATTCAAACTGAACAAATTAATATTGCGGTAAAATTCATTGAAACCACTCTAAGGCACGATGAAATTATTGGTGTCGATTGGGATATGCGAGAAAGCATGAGTCTCATTAATAGTGGTGCGGATACATCAAACTCTTTCGATTTGGGCTACTTAATGATGGGAGATCAAACAATGAATTTTGCTACTTTAAGTAAACCTGTTGTTTCTGCCATACTATCTCTACTTGCCAATGATGGCAGTACAAAATTATTGCAAGAGCCACAGGTGACAACCATGAATAATTCTCCAGCAAATATTTTGGTCGGGACAACCATTCCACTCCTGGTCCCGCAGGGTGAAGGAAGTGTTTTTGGCACAAATCCTTATACATATGAAGACCAACATGTAAATGTTTCATTGGATGTATTGCCACGGGTTAATCAAGAAAAAATAATTAGTATGAAAATTGATGCTGTGGTTCAAGCTATTATAGGGTTTGTAGGTAAAGATCAGCGCCCAATGATTTCTACGCGATCCACGAATACATCTGTAAGAGTTAAGCATGGAGAAACATTATTAATTGGAGGGTTGATCTTTGACACAGACCAAGAAATTGTTTCTAAGGTGCCGCTATTAGGAGATATCCCATTAATTAAATATTTGTTCAGATCCAGTAATAAAAATAGGGAACAACGGGAGCTACTAATCTTCATTACACCTACAGTGATTTCTAATGATACATAGGAGCAGGTTCTAATGAATCAACAACAAATGAAAATATTTATAAAAAAGAATCCAATAACAGGGTTCAACAGAATAGAAAATGTACTATACAGAGCATTTTTGTTGTGTATTTTATGCACAACAGTTCTTTTCGGACAGAGTAATCTTTTCAGCTCTGGGAGTAACAGACCCGTTGCTGATGCTGGCCCTGATATTAAAGTCCAATCAACGAATTCCATTCAACTAGATGCATCTCGGTCATTTATAAATGATGGCTCTAAATTAAAGTTTGAATGGATTTTTGCTCCAGGTCTGGTACATAATAATGAAAATGAATTTACTTCAGAACTATCGGTAAAACCGTATGATGGTACGTATTTAAAAAGCATCCAGACTTACAAACAGCTGTTAGATGTTACGATTGCGGATAATGATTTAGGTACACAACTAGAGGTTATTCTTAAGGTTAAAGATCGTATTGGTTTTGAAGATACTGATACCTTAATTGTTGAGTATTTTGATTCCAATGTTCTCTCTGATACTTTAATTGATTCCGTTCAATTGTCAATGGACATGTTTGATCTTGAAGTATCTGTTTTAGATTCAGAGAGGTTTTCCCAAAGTAGTTCTGGAATTCTAGTACAAGGTCTTGTGCAGGATGAAATAACTTCGATTGATGTTCAGATTATTAATAGTATCATTGCGGGTCAGATTAAGACTCTTGGTTTTGATGATGAATTATATCTCAACAAAGATTTATACGATGATGATTTACTTCAGGGATACAGATTTGATTGTATTTCAGATTCGTGTGCTGCCATGAATGCTAAAATTGTCAATGCATCATATGTCATATCTTGGAGCTTTGATGGTTCTAATGGGAGCATCTCAATGAGATTATTTGACCCTAATAATTATACTGAATGGATTTATACTGAATGGATTTCTAGACCCTTGGCATTAATAAGTGAGTCTGGTATTTACAGTTTAGCCCAACCTCTCCATATTGCTATTGCTCATATATTAGAAAATAAAATATTTATAAAGAAAATTTCTCGCATAGACCGATATAAGATGAAAAGTAAACCGTTATTAAAGTGGGGGAAATATCCACTTGTTTTGGGAGCAGTTTATTTGTTTATCGATAAAGTATTTTTACAGGGATCTGAAGAGCCACCACCACTACCACCAGGGTTTCCACATGATTCTTAAAATTTTTTTCAAATTCAAACTAATATGGTAATACATACCAGGAGATAATTATGAAGAAAACATCATTGTTACTCGTATTAATGACAATTACTGTTTTTGGTCAAAATCAATCCAGGCTAGTACAGAATAAAACAATAATCAATAATGTTGATAATAACAGTATTGAATCTGTGCCAAGGCGTATTTCTTATCAGGGATTAATTACCAAAGCAGATGGAAGCCCTACTGAAGATGGTAGCTATGAAGTATTATTCCGTGTATACAATAGCGCAGATGGCGGTGACCCAATTTGGTCAGAAGCTCAGGAAGTAAGCGTCATCAATGGGATTATCAGCACTGTATTGGGCAATACAAACCCTTTTACAACCATACCGCAAGAAGCTTTTCTTGAACTATCTGTTGAAGGTTCTACATTATCACCTCGGCAACTACTTACGTCTGTGTTCTATTCTATATTATCAGATACATCAGGATACGCAAAAACCGCTGATTATGACAATTTAATAAATCTGCCAGACCTAGATGTTTATGTTATGAAAGATTCTCTTGAAAGTTATACCACTAGTGCAGAGCTATATGATACACTTGCGGTGTACCAACAGCTGGATTCAAATCTGACTGATTTGACGGAAGATGGGGTTCTTTCTGGAAGTAAAGTCGAATATGGAATTACATCACCAGGTACAAATGGTCAGTCATGGATATCTGATGGTGATGGTTCCGGAGAATGGGGAACACCAACGGGCCTTGCAGCTGATGGTATTGTTTCTGTAGGTAGCCTGACCTTAGACAGCGGAACAATTACAGATGAAAGTGGAGCTATTTCTTTCGGTGACGAAAATCTATCAACAACGGGGACACTAAGCGCTGAAACCGGATCCTCCCTTGGTAATATAACTTTGGCAGATGGATCGATTACAGCAGGTGGTAATATCTCTTTTGGTGATGAAAATTTATCAACAACAGGGACCCTTAATACTGGGATTGCAACCTTAGCTTCAACATCAACAATAGGTGATATAACACTGGCAAATGGCTCGATCACTGATGAAGGCGGTTCCATATCATTTGGAAATGAAAATTTAACGACAACAGGTACACTTAGTGCAGGTGTAGCAACGCTTGGGGCTGGCTCTGAAATAGGTGATATTACATTATCAGATGGCTCAATAACGTCATCATCAGATACTATCTCATTTGGCAATGATGCTATCTCAACATCGGGTACACTAAGCTCCGGTACGGCAACACTCGCAACCGGTTCCACGGTTGGGAACCTTACTTTAGCAGATGGTTCGATCACAGACTCAGACGGTTCGATTTCATTTGGAGATAATGATCTATCCACGAATGGTAGTATAAATTCTGGTAGGGCAGTACTAGGATCCAATACTACAATTGGCAGCCTGACTTTAGCAGATGGTTTCATTACAGATACAGGTGGCTCTATTTCTTTTGACGATGAGAATATCTCTACGACGGGAACGCTGAATTCTGGTACGGCAACACTCGCAACCGGTTCTACCATTGGTAACCTAACCCTTGCAGATGGCTCCATCACAGACGCAGGTGGCTCTATTTCTTTTGATGATGTGAACCTTACAACTGAGGGCACTATAACAGCAAATTCATTCAGCGGTGATGGTTCTAATTTAACAGGAGTTGAAGCATCATCTACAGGAACCCTATCTGGGGCTACACCTATAATATTAGAAGGTGAAATTCCAGATAGCGCTCAAACAACACTGTCTCTTGTTGAACCAACTACTGATCGTACAATTACGTTCCCAGATGTAACTGGGACAGTACTTACAACTGGGAATGAAAGTACAATTGATCAAGTAGGGACTATAGCATCAGGCACATGGCAGGGTACAGCAGTAGCAGATACTTATGTAGCAGATGATTTAACGATATCAGGGGGGACCATTAATAATACCATAATTGGTGGTACAGCTCCTGTTGCTGGTACATTTACAACTCTTACAGGATCCAGCGCAGATGTTGGGACTGTGAGTATCAGTGATGGCTTGATCACAGACTCTGGTGGAACTATATCGTTTGATAATGATAATTTGAATACAAGTGGTACCTTAGCATCAGGATCCCAAACTGTAACGGGAAATGTGACAGTAGCTGATCAGGCCAGTATTGATGGTACTTTGACTTTAGCAACAGGTAGCATTACAGACTCTGGTGGAACTATATCGTTTGATAATGAGAATTTGAATACAAGTGGAACATTGGCATCAGGATCCCAGACTGTAACGGGAAATGTGACAGTTTCTGCCACAGTATCAGCTGAGCAGCTAACATCTACGGATGATTTGACTGTTGGTGACGATTTAAATCTTGCTTCGGATGCTGCAGTGTTAAGTCTAGGTGAGGATGGAGATGTAACTTTAACACATGTCCAAGATACAGGTATACTTTTAGGTGACAGCAGACAGATGCAGTTTAGAGACAATGCTTTAAAGATAAGTTCTACTATTGATGGTCAATTAGATATTGACGCAGACACAGAAGTTGAGATTACTGCAAATACAGTGGATCTAAATGGTGCTCTCGATGTATTGGGGAATGTTACAGTAGGGGAATCTTTACAGACGGCTACGATTGGTTACACTGATGGTGATCTGGCTATAACGATTTCAGATGGCGGAGCCGTTACCACCAGTGGTGATTTGACTGTCGGTGGTACAATCTCAGGGGGTAATATAACTGCGTCATCAATAGAAGCAGATAATATCGTTGCGGGAGATGGAGCAGTGAGCATTAGTACATCTTTTGGAGCAATAACATTGACTTCAGCAGCTGCATTAAATTTAAACCCAGCTACAGGATCAGCTATTGTTTTGGATGGGACAGTTAATGTTGATGCGGGAGTTGTAACTGGTGCTACATCAATCACATCT
>MPLX02400119.1_pt1 | contig 14365 bp, 8 predicted proteins | sample 1617341 | NCBI WGS metagenome assembly MPLX02 (sample SAMN05944804, study PRJNA350692) | marine metagenome | biome: marine; feature: ODZ; material: water; isolation source: 120 m water sample filtered on 0.2 um supor filter | place: Pacific Ocean | collected 2012-04-08 | depth 120m m | reverse complement strand
GAACACCGCCGCCTGCGGACGGTCAGCGCCGATCAGGCGCTGGCGCTCGTGGTGGTGAAGGCGACGGCCGACCGGGCTGGCTCATGGGAGGGGAAATCTGACCCGACCTCTCTCATAATCAATGGACCACCAAGGGGGGCAAGTCAGTTCCGATCACGCCGTCCGCGAGTAATTTCGAACCGTCGATAGGGCTCGAGTATCGAGCGTCCCACAATCCGGATCCCGGGAGCTGGGGATCTCGGTTCCTGGAGATCCTGCCCGAGTCGTATGCGCCGTTTTTCTCCGTCGATCTGAGGCATCGGAACATCTTCGATTTCCACAAGGCCGGTGGGCCTGACGCTCCCGAGGAACGTCGCTTGTCAGTTAACCTCTTGGCAGGCTTTCGGACGCCTGTGTCGAACAGATTCCGCGTGCTGCGTGAGGCCTACGTGCGGATCTACCATGGCGTGAACCCTTATGGTCAGCTCCGGACGGAGGGGGATTACACACTCTTAGGTTTTGGATTCAACATCTGGCTCTGAAGGTCTTCGGATCGCCCAGGAAGCTCTGATCCCGGACGGGTCTGGCCCTAGTGGCTCATCGCGTACAACACGACGTTGATGCCGACGGCGTACGAATCGATCGAGAACCGGTGGAAGAACTCGGCCGATTCACCCTCGCGCTCCCAGCCGTCGGCGATATCGGTGTTGTGCGACATGAAGACCATCAGGCGGCCGTCGGCGTCGCTGATCCCCCGGAAGTGCGGATCGCCGCTGTCGTCGCCGCGCTCGGACGTGGACGAGCCGCCGCTGCGGCGCCAGAACTGGATCGACGGCACCTGCGGAATCTTCTCGACCTTGTAGAGGCTCGTGAAGAGCGGGTGCGAGAGCGGCAGATCGCGAATCGGGTACTGCGACGAGGGCAGGACGCGCCCGATCTGCTCTTCCCAGTGCGCCCACGCCGTCGGTCCCCAGAAGTCGTCGACCCAGAGGAACCCGCCCAGTTCGAGATACCGCCTGAGCCCATCGGCTTCTTCGGGTGAGAAGAGCGCCGTCCCGACGTCCGACATGAACAGGAACGGGTATTCGTAGATCGCCTCGTCGGTGAGCTGCACGACGACGTGATTCGGCTGGTCGCCGTCGAAGCTGACCGGTGTGTGGGTCAGCTCCGAGAGCCGGATCATGAAGTTGTAGTCGGAGTCGGGGTAGTCGGTGTCCCACCCGGTGCCCAGCCACTCGCGACGGACGCTCTGGTACATCGCCCGGCTGAAGGCGAACGCCCGGCCGGACTCGCCGGGTGAGGCGAAGCGCGGCGCGTTACGGCGGCGCCATCCATACCCGCGACGCCCGTACTGCGCGTCGACGAACGACGCGGCAGCGATGATGAGAAGCAGTGTGGCGGCGATCCAAAGCGGTCGTCGCGGCACGGCGTGGCCTATTGCTCGGGCTGCTCCTGCGAAAGCGAGCGGAAGTACTCCTCGATCAGATCGCGGAAGCCCGACGGCACTTCGTCGGAGCCCGCGAGGAAGAGCTGGTCGGCCTCGTCGCCCTCGATCTCGCGCCGCAGCCGATACTCGAACCGCTTCAGGTTCTCGTTGACGAACGTCTGCAGCCGGGCGATCTCGTCGGCGTCGGCGTAGACACGCTGGTCGTCGAGGTCACGCAGTGCCTGGATGACCGCGTCGAGGTCCTCGGCGCCGAAGCCCTGCTGCTCGAGGCGCTGGCGGAGCTGTTCGGCGTCCATCGCCCGCTCGCGATACTCGCGGCTGAACTGCTGCGCCTGGTCGGCGCCGACATCCCAGTCGCCCGGCCGCGCGTCGCCCCAGCCGCCGCCGAAGTCCGGGCCGCCGGTGCGGTCACCGCCGCTGCCCAACTGGCCGTCGGCCCGCTGGCCACCCTGGCCTTCCTGGCCACCCTGACCCTGCTGGTCTTCCTGGCCGCCTTGGCCCTCTTGACCTTGCTGGCCCTGTTGACCTTCACCCTGCTGGCCCTGCTGACCTTCCTGGCCGGGCTGGCCCTCACCCTGTCGCGCTTGCTCGCCCACCCGCTGTTCGAGCGACTGGACGCCGCGCATCAGGTCGCGCGCATCCTCGAGCGCCTCGGCCCACTGATCGGCCGGGTCCCGCCCGATGGCGGCCTGGGCCTCGGTGAGCGCCTGCCGGATCTCCTCGATGTCCGACCCGATCTGCTGCTCGAACGCTTCTGAATACTCCGGCGCGCGGCCGAGGATGACGCCCTTCGAGTAGCGGATCTTCTCCTTCAGCTTGTTCTTCCGGATCGAGTCGGCGCCCGCCTGCAGACGGCGTGAGGCCTCGCGCTCATCGCGCCTGAAATCGGCCGACGTGTTGTCGAGCTGTCGCTCGAGGTCGGCGATCTCCGCGGCCATCTGATCCTTCTGCTCCATCAGCGGGGCCACCTGGGTCCGGCGGACCTGCGGGTCGACGTCGAGTCGGGCGACCTGGCCGGTCAGGTCACGCTCGGCGTCGGCCAGGGCGTCGACCCGGTCGAGCGCCTCGGCGATGTCCCGCTCGAGCCGGCCCGACTGTTCCTGTTCGAGCCGGCGCTGCGCCTCGCGCAACTGCTCGAGGGCGGCACCGGCGTCGGTCATGCCCTGGCTGCCCGGGTTCGCGGCGGCGCGCCGCATCGCGTCGGCGGCTTCCTGCAGCTGCCGCGCCGTCTGCATCATGTCGGGATCGGATTCCTCGCGGGCCAGCCGCTCGAGGCGGCGGGCGGCTTCTTCCGTCTCGTCGGCGAGCGCGCGCTGACTGGCGCCGCCGCCCGACGAGGCCGTGGGCTGGCCGCTCGAGCGCAGCCGCTGCCGCTCGGCTTCCTGCTCCTGGCGACGTGCGAGTTCCTTCAGCCGCTCGAGGGTCTCGTCGAGCTGCGTGTCGGCCATCTGCTGCTGCGCGCGCTGCATCGTCTCGTACTGATTCTGCAGCTTGTCCAGTTCCAGTTCGAAGAGGTCGGCCAGATCCTCGGCGGTCGACTGCTGCCCCCCCCCGCCGCCGCCCCCGCCGCCCTGCTGGCCCATCGAGACGCGCACATCCTCGTAGGCCTCTTCGGCGCGCTGAAGCATCTGCAGCGCGTGCTGCTCGGGTGGCAGCGCGTCCTCGACGTTCTGGGTCTGCAGCGTTTCCTCGGCCGCTTGCATCGACTCGGCGGCCTGCGGCAGGATCTCGGAAATCTTGACGAACGCCGGGTCGACGTTCGCGACGCGGCTATTCAGCCGGCTGAGCAGGGTCTGCACCTGCTCGCGCAGCTTGCCTTGCGCCAGCGCCAGGAAGACGACGTTCTCGCGGAACTCGTCGTCGGTGTAGTCATCGCGATCGCGCACGATGTTGAACGTGGCCGAGATGATCTCGCGCTGCTGCTGCGACAGCGCGTTGGGCTCCTGAGCGCCGCCGCCGCCCCCGCCTCCGCCACCCTGCGACTCCTCGGGCATGAAGTTCTTGCCGAACGGGCGGATCTGGACGAAGTAGAGGTCGCTGGTACCCAGATTCCCGGCATCAGCGTCAGTCGCGCCCTCGGTGGAGTCGTTCGCCCGAGCGTAGTACGAGATGAAATCGCCGGGTTCCAGCTCGAATTCCTCGAGGAAGAATGTATGGCCGGCGGCGACGTTGTGCAGCGCGCTGTCCGGGTCGTCGAGCAGCGAGAGCACTTCCTCCTCGCCGCCGTTGACCGAATAGACCAGCTCGAGGCTGCGCACGCCGAAATCATCGTCGGCCTTCGCCTCGACGAAGATCTCTTCGACGGGCGACGCCGTCGTATCACGGCCCGGCTTGCCGAATCCGACGACGGGCGGTTGATCGTCGAGGACGTCGATCGTGTACTGCGCCGACGCCGTGACCATCGTGCCGTTCGGATCCTCGAGGTCGATCCGGAAGAAGCCGTCCGCGTCGATCGTGAAGCTCGTCGTGAACGACCCGTCGGCCTCGCGGGCCAGCGACAGGACCGTTTCCTCGTCCATCACGAGCTGGCCGGCCGGCGTGCCCATCGTCGGCACCGCGCGCACCCGCACTTCCGTGCCGCGCAGGGCCGCGACGTCGCCGCCGTTCTCGATCGTGCGCGGCGGCAGCCCGGTGTAGGCGGGGAAGTGGTACTCCAGTTCGAGCCGGCCCACGAATGGCACGTCGACGACCTCGAGGGTGTAGACGGGCGACCGGATGCCGGACGACTGCACGAAGTACTCGGTCGGCTCGGCGACGTCGAACAGCATGACCTCGTAGGCGTCACCGTCGAGGCTGGGCACCAGCGGCAGCGGTTCGAACGGGACGTTCGCGTCGGCGCGCGAGTACAACTCCACGTCCTCGGCCTGGAAGCCGTCGAGCTGGGCCGTCACCACCTGATCGGCGCCGCGCGCGATCGTGGCGTCGCCCGGCGCGACGACGATCTTGTACGGGCTTGCTGCCTCGACACTGCTGGTCGGGAAGGCGAGCGCCGAGAGTCCGTGGCGCAGATAGCCCGGACCGAACAGGAACAGCGCCAGGGCCGCGGCCGCCAGGCCGGCCAGCACGACCGATGACCGCTGAAGGCTCTGCCGCTCCACGCCGCGGCCGGAGTCGACCGTGCGGCACTTCTCGACCGCCACCATGATCAGTTGCCGAATGAGCGCGGGCGACATGTCGGCGCGTTCGAGCGCGTTCGGCTTGCCGCTCTCTTCGAGCGCGCTGACGAGCGCCGCCTGCAGCGACGGCTCGTGCTCCTCGAGGTACAGCGCGACCCGTTCGTCGGTGACCCGGCGCGCCAGCGGCAGGACGAGCGACCAGATCAGCAGTCCGGTCAGTCCGACGTAGGTCAGCAACCGGAAGGCGATGATCGCCGGTGCGCTGAAGCGGAAATACTCGAGGCCGTAGGCCGAGAGCAGGAAGGCGATGACGCCGGCCGTGACCATTATGGCCGAGCCGCGCAGCGCGATCTTCAGCCGCCAGCGGTTACGAACCTGACGGATGACGCGGACGAGTTCTTCCCGGCTAGAACGGGGTTCGTGGTCGCTCAACATGGTCGTCTGCCCTCGAACCGGTCTTGAGACTGTGCTGTTGAACTGAGTCTAGTTATCTCACACTTTGCGGGATTCTCAGCTCCCGCTGCTTACGTTCGTGCCACCCGCGGCATCAGATTCGACAGCACGGTTTCCGCGGCCAGTAGCAGCAGCGCCACGACCAGCAGATACCGCCAGAGTCCCTGCCGCCCCTCGGTCTCCTCGGGGCTCCGCTCGCGCGCGACCAGGTTGCCCGGCGCCCCGGCGCCGGCGCGGCCGGTGATCGCGCCCGCCAACTCCTCGGGGTCGAGCATCGTGAGGTCCGACTCGCTGCGGTCCGTGTTCACCGCGACGGCGAGCGGAACATCGACGTCCGCGCCCGGCGTGTGCATCTCGTAGAACCCCTGATCGGCCAGTTCGAACAGGACCGCGGCTTCGCGAACGCGGATCGGCAACCGGTCGCCGGTCGGCGAGACCGCCACCGGGTCGTCGCGCTCGGGCTCGAGCCGATATCCGCTCGACGCGTACAAACTGGCCACGTCGAGAATCTGCGCGGTCGTGTGCCAGTCGGTCGGGTCGACGTAGCCCGCCAGATGCTTCGCCAACTGATGCACGAACGGCAGGTAGACCGGCTTGAGTGCCAGGTCGTTCCAGTAGCTGTCGAGCGTGGAGGCCCAGGCGAGCACTCGTCCGCGGCCCAGGTCGTGACCGGCCAGCGCCACCTGTCCGTCGTCGAACCGCGCCAGCACCGACTCTGGGTCGGTGACGGTGAACGGGCGGTACTGGAAGAAGCGCGCCGACGACAGGTCGCCGCTCCGCGGCGCGTTGAACACGTCGAACACGGGGTGGCTGTAGTCGACGTAGCCCAGGACCCGGCCGCGGCTGCCGATGCGGTCGACCGCCGTGGTGAACGATCCGGGCAGCAGCGCCGGCGCACCCGACGACCACCGCACCCGCTCGCCGAGGATAGCCAGCACGCCGCCGCCGTTCTCCACGAAGGCGGTCAGCGCGTCGCCCACGGCGCCGGCGGGCGGTGCCGTGTCGTTCAAGATGACGACCGATCGACCCACGAGCGCATCCGCGGTGAGGTCGCTCACCGCCATCACCTCGGTCACGAAGCTCGGCGTGCTGCCGATCGCCAGCGCGCGCTCGAGATAGAGGCTCGAATCGGGGTTGGGCGTGTCCGCCTCGACGATCAGGACCGTTACGAGCTGGCCCGGCGACAGCGTGAAGTGAAAAGCGTTGTCTCGCAGGAGGAGGTCGTCGCCGATGCGCACTGTGCCGCGGCGCTGGTCCTCACCCACGATGAACGGTTCGAACGCGACCGTGGCCGTGCCGGTGGCCTCCACGTCGACCGAGCGCGTCGCGACCTCGCGTCCGTCGAGCTCGAGCGTGACCGGCACGCGCGTTGCGTTGCTCGTGCTCAGGTTCACGAGCCGGGCCGAGGCGGTGACCTGCTCACCGGCCGAGAACGGCTCGCGCTCGAACGATACCGAGGCGACGCTGAGGTTCGAGGTGTCGGGTTCGGCCACCGAGATCGGTCTCAGCACGACGCCTTCCGCGAACGCGATCCCCTCGTTGCCGGCCCACCCGTTCTTCTGGAAATCCGAGATCAAGATCGCCTCGCGGTCGGCGACCTCCGAGACCTCGAGAATCCCCTCGGCCAGCTTCAACGCCGGGCCGAACCGCGTTACCTCGACGCCGACCTCCGCGCGGTCGATGGCCGATCGCACACTGGCGTGATCGATCGACGAGCGCGCGCCGGCCTCCGCATTCCGCGCGAAGAGGATGAGCGTCGCGCCGTCGTCCGGGCCGAGCGCGTCGATCTCACGAAGCGCCGCGGCCTGCGCCCGCGCCCAGCGATCGCCGTACCCCATGCTGTAGGACTGGTCGAGCAGCACGACGACCTCGCGGCCGCCACCCAGCGCGCCGGCCACGGCGGTGGCGCTCGTGAAGAACGGCCGGGCAAAGGCCAGGACGAGCAAGATGAACGCAGCGCACCGGAGCAGGAACAGCGGCCAGTTACGGATCTTCTGCCGCCGCATCGACCGGTACGGCACCCGTTCGAGGAACATCAGCGATGGGAACTGGATGATCTGGTCGCGTTCCCGGTGAATGAGGTGGACCAGTACAGGCACCGCCAGCGCGGCGAGGCTGAGCAACAGCAAGGGGGCAAGAAAAGCCATCAGCGGAGCCTGATCATTCGTTCACGCGCCGAGAGGAACTTGAACAGCCCGTAGTCGAGCGGCGTCGACGTGTTGAACACGGCGTAGTCGACCTGATACTCGGTGAACCGCTTTGCGAGCGTCGATGTGTGCTCTTCGATCAGCTGCTTGTACTGATCGCGGAGATTGTCGGGCACGATCGGCATCCGCACGCCCGTCTCCAGGTCCTCGAAGCTCGACGCGGAGTCGTACGGAAACTCGAGCTCGGCCGGGTCGAGGATGTGGAAGACCATCACGTCGTGGCCCTGCGCGCGGAACCGCTTCACCGCGTCGATGATGACGTCGGGCTCTTCGTAGAAGTCGGAGATGATCGCGAGGATGCCGCGCCGCTTGAAAAACTCGGTCATCCGGAAGAGTGGATCTCTCAGCTGGCCTGGTCGGCCGGCGACGGCGCGGTCGATCGTGTGCAAGACGACATCGAGATGCTTGGCCGACGACGGCACCCGCTCGAGGATCTGACTGTCGAACGTGACGAGGCCGACGCGATCGCGCTGCCGGTTCGCGAAGTAGGCGAGAGAAGCCGCCAGATACTTCGCGTAGTCGAGCTTCGTCAGGCCGCCGCTCGAGAAGGCCATCGACTTCGACACGTCGAGGATCGCCGAGAAGTTCGCGTTCGAGTCGGCCTCGAACTCCTTGACGTAGTAGCGGTCGGTGCGGGCGTAGAGTTGCCAGTCGATCCGACGGATGTCGTCGCCGGGCATGTAGCCGCGGTGCTCGGCGAAGTCGACCGACACCCCGAGGTACGAGGCCTTGTGGATGCCGTTGATGAATCCGTCGACGATCGTCCGCGCCAGCAGCTCGAGATTGCCGATGCGCGCCAGCACCTTCGGATCGACGAACGACGCGCCGGGCGTCAGCGGATGTTCGTGGCTCGACACGTCGTCTACATCCCCGACGCCGGGACCGCCACCAGCTCCAGCAACTGGTCGACGATCTGGTCGGTGGTCACGCCTTCCGAGGTCGCGTGGAAGTTCGTCAGCACACGATGCCGCATGACCGGGTGGGCCAGGGCTCGGATGTCATCGAAGTTGACGTGGTACCGGCCCTCCGTGAGCGCGCGTGCCTTGCCGCCCAGGACCAGATACTGCGCCGCGCGGACGCTGGCGCCGAAGGCCACCCACTTCTTCACGAAGTCGGGCGCGTCGTCGTTCTTGCCTGAGCGGCTCGTGCGGACCAGGTCCAGGGCGTAGCGCATGACGGGTTCGGAAACTGGCACCTTGCGGACAAGTTCCTGGAACTGCACGAGATCCGCGCCGGTGACGGCGTGCGAGAACTGCGGATCTTGGATCGCCGTGGTCGTGCGAACGACTTCGAGCTCTTCCTCCACGGGCGGATGCTCGATGATCGTGTGGAACATGAACCGGTCGAGTTGCGCCTCTGGCAGCGGATAGGTGCCCTCGAGTTCGATCGGGTTCTGGGTTGCGAAGACGAAGAACGGCTCCTCGAGCTCGTAGGTGCGCCCCTGGATCGTGACCCGGTGCTCCTGCATCGCTTCGAGCAGCGCCGACTGCGTCTTGGGCGGCGTCCGGTTGATCTCGTCGGCCAGCAGGATGTTCGTGAAGACCGGGCCCGGCGAGAAGACCATCTTGCGGCCACCGGTCGCCGGATCGTCCTGGATGATGTCGGTGCCGGTGATGTCTGACGGCATCAGGTCGGGTGTGAACTGGATCCGGTTGAACTTGAGGTCGAGGACCTGCGCCATCGTCCGGATGATGAGGGTCTTGGCGAGTCCCGGCACGCCGACGATGAGGCTGTTGCCGCCGACGAACAGCGTCAGCAGAATCTCGTGGATCACGTCGTCCTGGCCGACGATCTGTTTCTTGATCTCCGAGATGATCTGCTGGCGGCCGGCCTTCATCCGGTCGGCAAGCGCCACATCATCGGGCGACTCGAGGTCTTGCCGTTGGTTGTCGAATGCGTCCACGAGATATCCCTCCGATTAATGAGTCCAGCGGCGCGGGGTCTTAGCCCCGCGACTTCAGTCCCGCGGCTCTAGCCCCGCGATCCTCAATGCGTCATCGAATAAATGATGTAGTTCACACCCAGCTTGTAGGCTTCGTTCGACAGCTCGATCGGCGTGAAGCCGGTGTCCGAGTACTCCCAGTACTCGCCGATGTCGTTGTTGTAGTTGGCGATGAGCAGCAGCCGCTTCGTCGGGTCGTTGTCCTCGTAGATCCCGTGAAAGGTCGGCCGGCCGCCGCGCCCGTAGAACTGCACGAAGTCGAGAGTCTCGATCTCGAAGAACGCATGGAAGATCGGGCTCGAGACGTCCAACTCGACCAGGCGCCCCTCGGGCAGCAGCCGCAGCATCTGCTCCTCGAAGTTGTACCAGTGGCCGCCGCGGAAGTCGTCGAAGATGAGGAACCCACCCTTCTCGACGTAGTGCCGGAGCGTCAGGACCTCCTCCTCGCTCATCGTCCAGAATCCCGGCTCCGACATGTAGGCCAGCGGGTACTTGAACAGCTCGGGATCGCCCAGGCGCAGGATGTTGCCGCCGGTCGGCCCCAGGAACGGCGTGAGGCCGGTGATCTCGTCGAGGATCCTCATGAAGTTCCGCTCGGCGCGTGGGTAGTCGTGCGCCCAGGGCGGCAGCCCGCCGCCACGAAACCCGCCGCCCCCGAAGCCACCCAAACTTTCCCCCATGCCGTACTGCAGCCGTACGAACGTGAACTTGCCGTCGTACGGCGTGTTCGGCGCATCGAGCGAGACCGGCGGCTCGCGCCGTCGGCCGCGACGGCGTTGCTCTTCCTCGCTGCCCAGCCCGGCACCGGTGGCGGCCGCGAGGGTCGTCACACCCGCCAAGACGGCGGCGGCGGCGACGGTGCGCCGGATCCCGCGGGTCGTCATCGCTCGGGCATCTCGGCCTCGGCTTCGCGCACCTGACGGTTCTTGAGTGCCAGCTCGATGAGCAGCCGCTCGAGTTCCTGCTCGTACACGTCTGTTTCCATGCCGTCCTTCAGCATCCGGTGCGCCTCGACACGCTCCTCGATCGCTCGGCGCTCGGCGTAGAGCGCCAGCAGCGCCGGGTCGTCCGTTTCCAGCTCGTTCGCGGCACGCACCGGACCCGCCGTGAAGAAGAGCGACTGGGCAACCCGTCCGTCAGCGCCGACCGCGACCGGATCGGGTTCGTCCGATCCCTCGCCGTCGCCATTGTCGTCGAGCATCGCGTGCTCGGTCAGCAGCAGGCCATCCTGCTCGTAGACTCGCGCCACCTCGCGCCGCGCGTACTCGAAGGCTTCCAGCAGGGAGGTCCGTCCATCCTTGTTCGCGTCGGCCGCATCGTCGACGGTCGTGCTGGGGTCGTCGTCGTCGTCGGCTTCAGAGTCATTGGCCTCGGCGGCCTCCAGCGCGTCGACCGATCCGTCGGGCATCAGGATCGTCGCACCGACGCGCGCGCCCACCGGGGCTTCGGCAGGCGTCGCGTCCATCTCCTCGACCGGCGCCGCCGCCGATGCGGGGCCGGCGATCGCGTCGACGAAGAAGCCGCCGAACTTCGTCTCGTTCCGTTCACGCGCCGTCTTGGTGGCGGTGACGATCGTTCGGTTGGGGCCCGACAGGCCGGCGACGAACTCACCGCTGGCGCTGGCCGTGTTGACGAAGACGACGCGCTGCGCGCGGAGTTCGTCGAGCGCGACCGCGAAGTCGCCCACGGTCGGATCGAGCCCGGGCACGTTGAACTGCGAGGTGCCGCCGGAGGACGAGCCGTGGCCGATGAGGACGATCAGCACGAGGTCGGCCGCCGCGGCGCGCTCGGCGACCGCGGTGATCGCCGTCTGGACGTTCTCCCACGTCGAGCGGGCCTGGATCCGTTCGGGATCGCGATCGGGGCGTTCGGCGAGGTAGACGACCTGGTCGGCCGAAATCCCGTGCCGCTCGATTGCGGCGTCGACGAGCCGGATGCTCCAGTCGTGGAACCGGTCGCGGTACTCCTCGGCCCCGCCGAGGCCCGAGACGACGATCAGGTGATGCTGCTGGGCTGACGCCGGCGCGGCGGCGAGGCTGGCGCACAGCAGACCGAAGACGATCGGCGCGCGCGTCTTCATGCCAACCCCCTGACGCGGCGGTAGCCCCACTCGCCGCCGACCAGCGCGAGCAGCAGGAAGAGGAGCGCGGGCATGTCCCACAATTCCAGTTCCTCGACGACGGTGACGCCGGCGCCGGTATAGGCGATGTCTTCGGGCAGCGACGCCACGGTGTCGACGGTGTAGGACTGCCCCCCGGTCTCATCCGCGATCCGGCGCAGCAGCGGCGCGCGCATCGCCGAGTCGAAGAACTCGTCGTCGCTGGCCGCCGCGAAGACGTAGGCCATGTCGCTGCCGATCAACTCGTCCTCGCTGGTCGCCTCGACGCGGATCTCGTAGAGCCCTTCTTCCCTCGGCGTGAACAGCCCTTCGTGCTCACCATCCCGCTCCGTGGTCCAGTCGAGTTCGACCTCGGTGAATCCGCCGGACGGTGAGGTCACCTCGGCATTGACCCGGCTGTTGTTCATCTCGAGGTAGGCGCCGTCGACCACCTCGGTCAGCAACTCGACCGGCTCGTTGGGTTCGACGCGGTCACGGCGGACACTGGCCACGACCTGGTCGGGCACGCCGTCGACCAGCCACCGCAGCAGCCGCCGCCAGAACAGTTCGTGGGTCAGGTCGTCGGGTTCGATGTCGGCGTGCATCTGCCACATCCAGGAGTCCTGAATCGGCAACGCCAAGGTCTTGCCCGCGCCGTAGCGCTGGAATGCGAGGACGATGCGCTCGTCCGACCCGCCGGCGCCGGTGCCGGTCAGCAGGGTCGTCGCGCCGGGTTTGATCTCAGAGATCGGGTTCAGACTCGAGACGGCGGGAAGGTTCTTCCACCGTTCGCCCGACTCCTCCTCGGTGTCGGCTACCTGCATCGCCGCGTGCGTCTCGCCGGCGCGGGTCGGCGAGACCATCAGCTCGGTGAACATCGGTTTGCCGTCGACGAGCGTCGGCTCGCCCATGACGACCGGCAGGATGTCGGCGATCGGCGTGCCGGCGTAGCCACCCTCGGCGAAGGCGCTGCGGCCGCCGAGCATCAGGAACCCGCCGCCGCGCTGGTTCACGAAATCGGCGATCATCCGCAGCTGGTCGGGGGTGAAGTAATTCGCCTCGACGCTGCCGAGGATCAGTCCGCGGTACTGGAACAGCTCTTCCCGGGTCTTCGGGAAGCCGCCGAGCAGGTCGTCCGCGTCGTCGACATCCAGCCGGAGATACTTGTTGTCGGCCGTCCGCTGCAGCACGACGACCTGCAGGTTTTCGTCGTCGGCGACGGCGCGCCGGATGAACTTCACCTCGAACCGCGGCTCGCCCTCGAAGTAGAGGATCTTCTCGCGCCGGTCCTCGACGACGACCAGGACGTCGCGCACGTTGTTCTGCGTGACCATCTCATCTGGCTGGGGTGGGACGGAGAAGCGGAAGATGCGCGGTCCCGGCTCGGTCGCCGTGAATCGGACCCGCGCCGTGGCCGGTTCGCCGTTGGCCGGCAGCGTGACCGCTTCGGTGCTGACGATCCGGCCCTCGTCCTCGATCTGCAGGGTGATCGAATCGCCCGCGTACCCGACCTGGCCGATCACCACGTCGACGACCATCGAGGTGCCTTGCAGCACCGAACGCGGCGTCTCGACGCGGCTCAGCTGGATGTCGCGGTCGAAGGCCTCGCGTCCGAGGCCGACCGTGTAGACCGGCACGCCGTCGGCGCCGAGGCCGCGCAGTGATTCGGTCAGCACCGACTCGGAGTTGTCGGCGCCGTCGCTGATGACGACGAGGCCCGACAACGGCACGCCGGTCAACTCGTCGCGGGCCCGGTCGAGTGCCTGTCCGAGGTCGGTCCGCGACCCGGCGTAGCCCAGCTCGCCCAGGTCGGTCAGCCGTTCGGTGGCCGACGAGAATCTGAAGAATCTGAGCGCGAAGCGCTCGGCGAGCGCGGACCGGAGCACGCTCTCTTCGGTGCCGAAACTCGCATCGACGAAGGCGCGCCGCGGCTCGTCGTCGCGATCGGCGATCTCCATGCTGCGTGAGTCGTCGATCAGGACGCCAAGAAAGTTCTGCTGCGGGACGATCGAACTCAGGACGAGCACCGGGCGGAACAGGCAGAAGACGACGACGGCGAGCGCGGCAATGCGCAGCGCCGCGAGGACACCGCGATCGAGCGGCGTGCTCTTGCCGCGAGCCTGGGCGTAGGTGGTGAGCGTGGCGGCCGCGCCGGCGCCGAGGACGGCGATGAGCAGGAGGTACGACCAGGGGGAGGCGAACACGAAGTCGCCCTGGTCGAAGACCAGCGGTCGGTACTTGAACAGCAGCTCGAACAACCGATCGAACACGATAGAAGCGTCCTCCTACGTCTAACTCGTAGCGCGGACTTCAGTCCCGCGATGGGCGATCCGAAGGATCGCCTCAATGCGTCATCGCGTAGACGATGTAATTCACGCCCATCTGGAACGCGTAGGTCGAGAACTTCAGCGGGTAGTACGGGTTGTCGGCCCACTCCCAGGCATCGCCCAGGTCGGTGTTCCAGTTGATCATCACCATCATCCGGCCATCCTCGTCGAAGATCGCGCGCGTCTCGGGCACGTAGCCGTCGCGTTCCCACGTCCGGCCGCCGTAGACGGCGTTGTTCACCGCCGGCACCTGCAGAACCTCGTTGATCTCATAGACGGTGTGGAAGACCGGATGGTCGACCGGCACGTCGACGATCGGATACTCGGGCAGGACGCGCCTGATCTCCATCTCGAAGTTCTGCCACTCCCAGGTGCCCCAGAAGTCGTCGACGAGCAGGAAGCCCCCGGCGTCCAGGTAGGAGCGCAGGCCGGCCACTTCCTTCTCGCTCATCGCCATCGAACCGACTTCGAGCGCGTAGAGAAAGGGGAATCGCCGGAGGTTCGGGTCGTCGAGGCGGATCGCGTTCTCGCTCTCGTAGACGCCGAGCCGCGTGACGCGCTGCAGGATAGAGATGAACTGCAGGTCGGCCTTGGGATAGTCGGTGGCCCACCGCGAGCCCCAGCGCCGGCCCCGACCGTTGCCGCTATAGATCGCGCGGGTGAAGTAGAACTCCCAGGGGCCGACCGGATGCTGCAGCGTCGCGTCGGCGCGCGTCCGCACCGGCTGCGCGCCCGCCGGCTGCGCGATGCGGACGTCGACGTCGACCCGCTGGCCCTGGAGCAGCGCTTCACCGAG
>MPLX02244740.1_pt1 | contig 14377 bp, 10 predicted proteins | sample 1617341 | NCBI WGS metagenome assembly MPLX02 (sample SAMN05944804, study PRJNA350692) | marine metagenome | biome: marine; feature: ODZ; material: water; isolation source: 120 m water sample filtered on 0.2 um supor filter | place: Pacific Ocean | collected 2012-04-08 | depth 120m m | reverse complement strand
TCTTTCAATTGGTTGGGAATTGCTTGAACTTATCTTGCCACATGATTTTGCAAGGGAGTCGACGGTAAATAAGTTAGGTGATGTCGGTGTGAATTGTTTGGGTTTCTATCGAGGCAGTTTGTCGAAGAACTGGCCGCTTAGAATTGAGCGTAACTAATGCTCTCGGGGGCCATTGTGGCGCGCGGTTGACCGTGCCGGCGGGACGGCACCCTAGCCAAGGGCATAACGGTCGGCACAGTGACCGCAGCAACCGTCGCTCGCGCTCCAACCCGGAAAATCGGCGACGATCGCTGCATGGAGTTCGGCAACATCTTCGTCGCCGGCCCAAACGAACGTCGGGAAGCGACAGAGCGGGCATGCCTGGCCACCTTCCGGAGCCGGAACAGCCGAGGCGTCCTCCGTCGCACCTGCCAAGTGCGCGGCGCTTTCTACTTGCTCCGCGGCCGCGCTCAGCGAGGGCAACAGTGTTTGGCGCAACTCACCCTCCCGATGAAAGCGCTGCGGAGCCAGCCTGATGATCAGATGCACCGGAATTCCCGAGCCGCGACCGTCACGACTCTCCCACAGCTCGGCGCCTTCGCCACTTCCCAGATCCGAGCGAACCTGGAGGGAGCTGAGCTCGCGTCGCAGACAGGGAAACTGAGCCAGGCAGTCGACCAGACGCTGCTCAAACCCGAGCTTACGGAAGACCTCTCGGAAGTGGGCCAAGAAAGCTTGCTCGCGTTCCTCGCCCGGCGGTTGACGATAGATCGTATCGAGCTTCAGTCGGTGGCGCACCCGTCGCAACGCCAAAGGGGCGTCAACATCGAACTTCCGCCCGCCTTCGAAGGCAAGGCGCACGCATTCCTCAACTAACTCGGGCTCGAAGTCGATCCGCGCCTGGTTCAACTGCAGCCTGCAGGAGAGAAGACGCTGTCTGCGTCAGCCGGGCTGCCTTCCTCGCCGCCAAGCCCGCACTCGAAACATCCCTCCTCGGACTCGAAGCTATCCACCTGTACGTCCGGTACGTCGTTGGATGGAGCGAGGTCCAGCACAGCCCTTTCCGCGGCCGCCAGGCCACGAACGAATCGGGCCACGGCCACATAAAAGCCGAACGCAGGAGCCGCGCGTTGTTCTAGCTGCAAGCCGAATGCTGGCAGCCACCAGCCGAGATGCTCGTCGAAGAATCGACGCTGCACCTCACGGCAGACCACGACGCACTCGTCGTTGAGCCCCTGCTCTTCGGCGTAGAGCTGCCGGGCGATGACGATCTGCATGAACTCCGCCAGGTACGAAAGATGATCGGGACGCTCCCGATCCGCGGGAGAACGATCGAGCCCGAAAGCGCGGTAGAAGCCCGAGATATCGGCCATCCGGTGCGAGAGGTAGGTGATGTCGCGGCTGGGGCAATATTCGTTCTCATACGGAGGACAATCCTTGCTGATCGCATGGCCGAAGACAGCCGCATACGAGCTAGCAAGATCGTCTCCCTCGGGAAAGAGATCGGCAGGGTCGAGGGCCGAAGGAGCGAGTTCGGCGGGCCCGACCCGTGGCGGATGGAAGCTCTCATCCTCGGCAATCCAACAAACGGCCGCGCTTACGGCCTCGCGAAAACGATCGTCTGCCAACAGTGCAAACCGTGCAGCGTCAGGCGGTAGCACGGCAACACTGAGGTATCTGTAAAGATTGGCGCGCGCGAGGTTAACGGCTGTCTCCGACATGTCGCGTATTCCCTCAGATCGTGTTGAGGTGTTGGGCAGGACGCTCGAAGGTCGGTTCCTCTACGGTCATGCGAACGACCTCCTTGCCGGAGGGCCCGTAGCCGATCACCGTATCGTTGAAGATCTCTAGCGTCTTCTTCTGACCCGAAGGCAGCGTCACCTCGCGCTCGTGAATCTTGGGGCCCTCAATGATCTCGAACCGATGGATGATCGCCTGCGCTGCGCGAAACAGCTGCAGCACCGCGAGCAGTTCGCGTGAGGGGCAGACATACCGCTCAATAGCCCGTTCGACGCCTGGTCCGAACATCTGCTCCAAGTAGGGCCGCGGCACCCACCGTGGTGGGATGTAGTAGCCGTTCGGCTCGGTGCCAAACTGAGGATACAGCGGCAACGCCACCTGCTCCTCGCGGATGAGGAAATAGAGCGGGTTGCGGGGATCCTCGGCCCAGCTGCCGTCAGGCTCAATGTTGAGAAACCCCTGCATCCGGATCTTGCCGACGCAGGCGCTCATGCAGCGGGTCTCGATGGGCTCACCGTCAGGGGTGATATCGGCGTCGCGGCCTTCGAGTCGCGGGTAGCAGGCGATGCACTTCTCGCTGACTCGTGTGGTCGGCCGGTAGAGGGCCTTCTTGTAGGGGCACGCCTCCACGCACTTGCGGTATCCACGGCAACGCGCCTGGTCGATCAGCACGACGCCATCCTCGGGTCGTTTGTAGATAGCACCGCGAGGGCAGGAGGCCAAGCACCCTGGATAGGTGCAGTGGTTGCAGATGCGTTGCAGGTAAAAAAACCAGGCTCCGTGTTCCGGAAGGCTAGCGGTCTTGCCATACTCGTCCGGCTTCCAGTTCTCGGCCGTCGCCGCATCCTCGTAGATGTTGGGTGCCCGCCACTCCTCGTCAGTGGGCAGGTAGCCGAGAACGCGGCTCTGGTCGGCGCCACGCAGGGGGTGCTTAGCCTCGAAGATAGTCTCTCCCTCGAAAGTGCCATACGGACCCATGTCACCGTACGGATACTCCTCGACCGGCGGAACGAGCGAGTCCCAGCCCGGGCTGTCCGGATTCGCCTCCTCGAGTAGTTGCAACAGCTTGACGTCCCAGTGCTGTGGGTAGCCACCGTAGGGCTTGGTCTCGACGTTGTTCCACCACATGTGCTCCTGGCCCTTGGAGTAAGTCCAGGTCGACTTGCACGCCATCGTGCACGTCTGGCAGCCGATGCAACGGTTGATGTTGAAGACGAAGGCAAACTGCTGGCTCGGGTGCGCCTCGTCGTACGGATACTCCTGTTCGCGGCCAATCTGCCAGTTATAGACCTTGCTCATCAGCCTTCGTCCTCTGACGCGGTTGGTAACGGGATTGGCTGGGGCGGGCAGGCGGAAACCGGCGGGGCCGAGTCGACCTCGGTAACGCGAAACACACCGCACTCGGCAAGCACCCCGTCGATCAGCCGGCATACTGCGTCCTCTCCCCTGATCCGATAGACGGAATGCACGGCGAGATAGTCGGGCTGCCGGAACAGTTCTAAGATACGCTTCGCGTCGTATCCCATTGCCGCGTACTCCTCGATGAGGGAACGGGCCAGCTCATCGATTTCGCCACCCGGCACCAGCGTTCCGACCAAGTCGAGCGGATCCGTGGGCTCGGCCACCTTCGCCGATCCGTGCGTGGCAAGCGGTTCCATTCCTTCAGACTTTCTTGATCGTGACAAATCGGCCCTCCAGATAGGATTTAAACGTCTGATTCTCGTGGCCTGGCGTGAACCCTGTCTTCGCCGGGCCCCATATGCCGCTGCCTCCCAGGCCGCCGGGCTCCGCCTTGGTGACCTTGATCAGTGTCTCCTTCGGCACCGTGTTCACGGCGTGGTTGTCGACGTCGAAGCCGAACGTGAAACCCATGCCGCCTACCTTCTTATGGAACAGGTTGTCGGTCTGGTGCATGGGCATGAGCCAGCCGCGCGTGATCGACTGGTGGGACCCGTAGCGGTACGAGGCTTGATAGCCGGTGTCCTCGGCGAGCGCTCTGCCGTCGATACGGGTCTCGTGAGCTTTGACTGTTCGCGGCGTGGCGATCCATCCCGTGTGCTTCATGATGGTGAACCCGTAAGGCAAGCCCGGGTTGAACTTCACACGCACCATGCAGCGGTATGCGTGGTAGGCGGGGTCGTCCGGTTTCCAGCCACGATACGGCCGATCAGCGGGGTTGGCATCCACGTAGACGTAATCACCGTCCTCGAGCCCCTGGTCCATCGCCGCCTGCGGATTCATCTGGATCTGCCGGTCCGCAACCCCAGGAGATCGTTTCTCGACGCGCAGCGGGTCGCCGAAGTTGGTCGACCAGATCCAGTTCCAGTCGACCACCGACCAAGAGGAGTGGGTGGTGTGACGGCTTTTTGGCGTGGAGCAATAGAAGCGGTAGCCCCGCTGCCACAGTGGGTTCACGGTCTCCTTGACACGCTCCCAGGGCATCATGACATTGCGCACCTGGCGCTCGTTGGCCCCGATCGCGTCGAGAGGAATACCGTAGTCGCGCGGTCGGATGTAAGGGCTGGTCGAAACGATGACGTTGGGAAGATACGGTGTGGCCTCGACCGCCTCACGGTGAACAATGAGATTCTCGCCGTAGTCGATCGCCTCGGGAATGTCGCAGTAGGCGGCCATCCGCCCGCAGTCGGTGTAGAACGGCACTGAGTCGTGCACCTGCTCCCAGAACGGCACTCGTGGGTAGGTGCGGAATAGCATCAGGGCGGCGCCAGGCTCACCCCCGTACTCTCCCTCCAGCATGGCGTCGATGGAGTAAGGCCCATCCTCACCGCGTGTCGTAGTGCTATTGTCGAAGATTCGCTGAATATAGACACGTGACTTCTTGTCGTTGATGAAACGGAAGTAGTCGGTAAAGCGACTGTCGCCCGTCTCCGAGGCGAGGGCGTCGGCGACCGTCGCAAAAATCGCCGCGTCGTCCTTGGAATCGTAGAGCGGCTCAATGCCGTCGCCGCCCCAAGCCTGGATGAAGGGGTTGGAACAAGAGCCGCCAACCTCGACGTCCTCGGCTTCGGCCCAGGAGTTGGCCGGCAGGATGACGTCAGAGAACTCCGCTGAACCCGTCCACTCGATCTGCTGGTCGACGATCATGTCGACCTTGCGGTTGACCTTGTGGACGAGTTCGTAGGCCCACTTGGCCTGGTTGATCAAGTTAGCATTGTTGTACCAGATGAGCTTTGTGGGGCTGGGGAGGTGAGTATGCCCAGTAAACAGCTTCCGGCCCTCCTCGGGGGTGTCAACGATCAGCGGAGTGTCACCAGCGCCCCAGAAGGCGACCTCCTCCCCCACAGTCGTGTTGCGCAGGTGCTCGTGCGTGATGCGTGCGTTCTCGTCCATCACCGGGTTGAACGGATCTTCGTGCGTGTACGTTCCCACCCCGGGACCGGTCCATGGTGAGGCATGGAAGACGCCACCCTTGTAGTTGCCCGCCCAGGTAAAGACGCCCGCCCCGTGGGTACCGATGTTGCCGGTCAACGCCGCCACAAAGAAAACGGCACGGTTGTGCAAAGTGGCGTGGAAGTAGTGGTTGATACCCTCGCCGAAGTGGATGCAAGCCGGTTTCAAAGTCGCCAGGTCGATTGCCAGTTGGCGCACCTTGTCCGCCGGCGCCCCGGAGATCTCCTCGATCGTCTGCGGGTCGTAGTCGCGCAGATGGATACGGTACATCTCCATCACCGGCATCACCTCGACCGAGGCCCCATCTACCGTCTCCACGGTGAAGCGTCCCTCGATGGCTGGATCTATCTGGAGCTTATCTCCCACGTCCTCGCGGCTGATCGCGACGGGTTGTTGCTGGTTCCGATCGTAGACGACAAAATCGCCGATCCGCTGTCGTTGCTCCTCGGTCAGCCCGTGCTGTTCGAAAGAGATCGAGAGGTCCTTGAGTTCGTAGTCGGGGAAGATCTCCTCGGGTCGTAACCGTCGAAGCGTGTCGGTGCGGACCAACAGCGGTAAGTCTGTGAAGCGCTTGACAAACTGCTCGTCGTAGAGCTCCTCGTCGATGAGGATCTTCGCCACCCCGAGGAACACGGACAGGTCACTGAGACCAGGTCGAACACTGATCCACTCGTCCGCCTTAGTACCGGGGGCGTTATACTCCGGAGCAATCGCCCAAATCTTCATGCCGCGCTCAATACCCTCGATGAACCAGTGCGCTTCGGGCATCTTGTTCTCAACCAGGTTCTTGCCGACCTGGATGTGCAGCCGCGAGTGGCGCATATCGTTGAGGTCTATGTCCGAGGTCTGCAGGCCAGTGGCAAAAGGGGTCCCCGGAGCCTGGTCGCCACGCCAGGTGTACTCGGTCCAGTCGCGCGCCCCTTTGGCCTCATCGGGCGGCACTCCACGCACGTGATGGTCGACAAGGCCCATGAGGTTGGCAAAGCGGAAAATACCGAATTTTCCGATCAAGCCATGGAGCGGCAGGCTGGAGCCGATCTTCATAGTGCGCGTGCCAGCCCCTTGCCAATGGGTGAGCATCTCCTCCGGATAGCGATCGCTTAGGAGGCGACGCCGACCCTCATCGCCGCTGTAGGTGGTGGCGATGGCCATGAGACCGCGTGCCACATAGCTCGCGGCCTCGTCCCAGCCAACGCGCACGAAGGTATCGTTGCCGCGGTCGTCGAAGCGATAGAGCGTGCGCAGCGACGGGTCGTCGGTGAGCGACGGGAAACCAGCGTCGGCCCACTCCTTCCAGCCGCGGCGCAGCACCGGTCCCTTGGCCCGATAGGGCCCGTAGATGCGCCGGTGGAAGGTGTAGCCCTTGGGGCATCCGCGCGGGTTCCAGTGCGCGGTAGACCGATTGCCATACAAGTCGCCGTACCTATGCACGTCGTAGTTCTGCTCCGTCCGCACAATGACCCCATTGCGGAGGAACGCGCGCATGCGGCACATATGGGTGTCGTTGGGGGCACACACCCAGGCGAAGGAACGATCGTAACGGTATTGATCGTGATAGACACTCTCCCAGCCGCGTTCCGGATAAGCGGCAAGCGGGTTATCCACAGCGACAATGCTTTCCAGACCACCCGCCCCTTCGAACAGGCCACAGCCGATCTGCACGCCGGCGGCGCCGGCCCCGGCGAGGGCCGCTAGAAAGGAGCGTCGATTGAGGCCAGCGCTGGCATCGGCCTGGGGCGGGTCAGCGGTCTCGCTAGCCGTCCGTTGACTATCATCCTGTTCTCCCAAAATCTCTGGTGCGCTCATTGATCTTGCCTCCGATTACGTCGAGAGTCACTGTTGCGCTGCGCCTCCTCGTCGGCCAGCAGTTCGGTGCCGCTGTGCTCGAGACTCAGCCACTGAGAGACGAGCTTGGTGCCATCACGATCTCCCGCTGCCCCGTCCCAGATCGCCACGGCGATCGAAACGCCTGAGCGGGTCAGGTCGGCCTGCAGGGCAGCGTCGGTTGGTTGCAACGAGGCAGAGAAGACGACGGCGTAGCCGTGCTCGGTGCGTGCGCCGCGCCCCGAGACCCGACCGGACAGATCGGTGCCAGCGGTCAGCGTCCCGTAACCGGCCGCTGCTAGGCTGTGCACCGGCTCAACGTTGAGCTCCGGAGCAGAGACCGGGTTGCCAACATCGCGGCCGGTCACGAAGGGCGCCTGCTGGCGTTGCAGATAGGCATCTGCCGTTGGATTCGTGGAGGACGGGTACATGTCGACAACGACATCGCGGTAGGACGCTGCCAGATCGGCGACCTCACCGGCGGCGGCAGCCTGGCGGTCGGCACGCCAGTACCAGATCTCCACCGCCCCGTGGTCATCACGCTGGCCCATTCCGATGAAGGGAGGGGGGTCTGCGAGCGCCAGCTGCACGGCGACCGCGTCACTGAAGTGGTCCGTCTGCAGGGCCGTGGCGTCGTGCGTGCCATCGGTCCACTCGAGGCGCAGGTAGAGTTGCTGGCCGACAACGGCCGCGCGAACATCCGTAAATAGTGAATACTCCCGCCGGAACCACAGAGGGCGCATGTAGACGCGATGCTCCGGGACAAGGCTCCAGTAGGCCGACTCGGGATCCTCCAGCAAGACGTTGGCAAGGTCCGCCGCAAACAGAGGCCCCGGATCTCCCGCGATCGGTTTCGCCTGCCCATCAGAAATCAGGGAAAGCGTGTAGTAGACCAGGGCCCAGGCCTGCTCCTCGCTCTGGATGGCATCGGCGTACGATGGCATCGGAGTGCCGGCCATACCGGTCAAAAAGGTCCGATAGAGTTGCTCCGGGCGGCCACCCCCTTTATAGATGCCGTGCGTGAAGTCGGCCGCCGGAAACGGATCGCCCTCGCTGTCACGCAATGTCGGGGCCGAAGGACCATCGCCACGGCCCGTTTGGCCGTGACACTGGGCACAACCGAACTCCTCGTAAACCGCCGCACCCGCCGCGACGAGCTCAGGTGTCGGAGGCGGCGGCGTGGAAATGTCGAGGATGTCGTCGTCGGTAGCGGGTGCCGCCCTGTGGCGCTCGGGCGTGAACGTTCGTACGTATTGGACGGCGGCCTGTATCTGAGCCTCGTTCAGAAGCTCATCGAAGGCGAACATTGACGAACCCGAAATGCCCTGCGAGACCGTCCTGACGAGATCCGCGTCCGTCGGGGGGCGGCCCTGGCGCGTCGATCGCAGCTTGAACTCACCGCGCTGGAAGTTGCGCGGCTTCGGGAACAGCAGGTAAGCGGCCGGGCCGGCACCGTCGCCGGTAGCGCCGTGGCAGGCCTCGCAGTATTGCGTGTAAATCGTCGCGCCCTCACCAGCGACATCGGACTCTGGTGCTCTGGAGCACCCCACAGCGGACATGATAACGAAGAAACCGACAAGAATCACGGCAACCCATACCGAACCAGTCTGCAACAAAAGACGCTTGCGCGATTCCACGTTCCCTCCTGTTTACAACAGTGCCCGCCGTGCGGCTGTTCAGGGGAAGAGCCGCATCAAATTTTATTTATTGTAGTTAATTAATATATAACGACCTGAATATCGTAATTTATGTGCAAGAAGAATACAAACCGGGCATCTCGCCTTTCCCGTCCACCTCCTCTCAGCCAGTTACCGGGGACGAGGGACAGCCGGCAACGCTACCGCGATGAAATGAATCACTTCCGCGGCCGCCCGAGCGGTTCATCTACGCCGGGAACGACCGGGCGACGGAGAGGTCGAGGAAAGTAATTCGGGCACGGCGGCGTGCCCTCCACGGGCCTTATCGCATCCCCTGGAAAGTGTAACTACATCTGGGTGGAGGCGCGCTTCCTCTCTAGCTCCAGCGCCAGATCGGCAATCGTGGTCTCGTTGGCCCAGTCCAAGAAATCTTTACGGAATAGCTTCCACGTATCGTGCATGGGGCAAGGGGCGGAGTCGGTGCACTGATCAAGCCCCAAGAAACAATCAACCGTGATCCGGTTGACGTTCTCGACTGCCTCCAAGACCTCCATAACCTTGATGTTCTCGGCGGGACGGTTGAGTCTAAATCCGCCGGTCCGGCCGCGCATCGAGTTGAGCAGATTGGCGAGTGCGAGGGCCTGAAGGACCTTGGCAAGGTAGGAAGGTGGGATGGCTTCGTCCTGGGCGATGCCTTTGGTCGAGACTGGAACCTCTTGGTTTCTCTTCATGGCTATGTGAACCATGGCCCGGATAGCGTATTTTCCTGAATCCGTGTAGATCATTGACCCTTGAGGTTTTCAGAAACGGGGTTTAGTGAGTCGAGGAATGATGCCCGTGCGCAGTACCGCTGAAGAAAAAGACATCCTCCCCGATGTGAATCTACCGCGGCTGATCGCCGAGCAACACCAGGATCGTGCTGGAATAGGCCCCTACCTCAGAAATGAGGTTGCGCCAATCTCCGCAGCATCAGTTCCATATCTTCGTATTTCTTGTTTCGGATATGCCGGCAGAATCCTGCTGAACCAAGCGCTTCTTGCCCAGCACCTCGTCAGAGGTCCAAAAACGCGTGGCGTGCCGAGACAAATCGGTAGTTGAAGGTTCTTTTCGCACGACGTTAAGCGCGAATTTCTTTACTTGTAATTGTGATTTCGTCCGGCCGACGTTTCCTCGTTGCCGCATCGAACCACCTCTCTATGTGTTAGCTTTGCTTGTAAATTGGTTATAAAGATCTTAATATCTAATTAATTATAATGTAAACAATATTAACTATCAAACTGCAGTTGAACCATCACAGGCGCCAACTCCAGAATCATCCGAACCAATGGCTGCTAGTAAATCAACCGGTGTTGTCGCGCCACCAATAGCTCATCCTGTCCTGATTCAAGGGGGGATGGGTGCCGGGGTTTCCGGCTGGCAGTTGGCTAGTGCAGTGGCCCGGGAGGGGCAGCTTGGCGTGGTTTCTGGGACCGCGCTGGACGCGATCCTGGCGCGCCGGTTGCAGTTCGGTGATCCAGGGGGGCATCTCCGCCGCGCAATGAGGCGCTTTCCATACCCCGAGGTCGTGGAGCGCGTCCTCCGCCGCTACTTCGTGCCTGGCGGCAAATTGCCTGACGTGCCGTTCGTCTCCGTACCAATTCACTCGCTCAAGTCGCCGAAACAGCTCGTCGAGTTGACAGTACTTTCCAACTTCGTCGAGGTTGACCTTGCGAAGGAAGGCCATACGGGAAGGATTGGTATCAACTATCTCGAAAAAATCCAACTGCCAAACCTCGCGTCGCTATATGGGGCGATGCTAGCCGGAGTGGACTACGTACTGATGGGGGCCGGTATTCCGTGGGAAATCCCAGGGGCTCTGGATAAGCTCGCGGAGCGCGAGCCCGCCGAACTGCAGGTCCATGTGGCAGAAACTGGAGGCGAGAAGGCTCCGCGGATCCGATTCGATCCCAACTCGCTAGTACCCAGGCTACAGGGGCCGCTCCGTCGCCCATTCTTCTTAGCCATCGTCGCGTCGACGACGCTGGCGAGGGCTCTTTCCAAACGTGCCACCGGAAAAGTGGATGGTTTTGTCGTCGAAGGACCGACGGCGGGCGGCCACAACGCGCCGCCGCGTGGGCCTTCGCACTTCGATAAGCGTGGCCAGCCGGTTTACGGGGGCAAAGACCGCGTAAACTTGCAACGTTTCCGTGACCTCGGTGTACCTTTCTGGCTCGCTGGGGGCTACGGGCGTCCCGAGGGCGTCGCAGAAGCACGTCGCGAGGGCGCCTGCGGGGTGCAAGTAGGCACCCCCTTCGCATTTTGTGATGAGTCCGCCATCGTGCCATCACTCAAGGCGGAGGTCCTCGAACAAATTCGCGCAGGATATCCCCCAGAGGTGTTTACCGATCCCACTGCATCACCCACTGGATTCCCTTTCAAAGTGGTCGTTCTGCCGAACACGCTCGCCAATCCGGTGACCTACCGCCGTCGCCCTCGGCAATGTGATCTCGGTTACCTCCGCACGATATTCCGGCAGGCCGACGGCACCCTCGGGTATCGCTGCCCCGCGGAGCCAACCAAAGACTACACGGACAAGGGAGGACAACTCGACAACACTGAGGGCCGACGATGTCTGTGCAATGGTCTCGTTGCCAACCTTGGAATGGGCCAGATTCGCAAAGGGGGTTACGAGGAGCCGCCGATTCTGACTTCGGGCGACGATCTTTCGGTAATCGAAGCCTTGCTCGCCGGTGGCACAACCTCGTACAGTGCCGCCGATGTGATTCACTTGCGATGCAGAACAGATCTCACCGGAACCTGACTGTACCGGCACAGAGGAATATGGAGCCCTGAAGGCGTCGGAATTGAGGGTGATCCAACCGCTCCTACGATGCTGCGAACTCGGGCTTTGTGGATTCCAGAATCTCAAGGATCGCTTCGCGATCGGCCGCTGATAGATGGACAAACACCCCGCTCCGATCCGTACCGCCGAGAACTTCCCTTAATCTCTGGTAAATGGAAGTTTTGGACATGTCGGGCAGCGCGTTGAAAGCCTCGGAGTAAATAACATAGCTACACGGGTAGCGAAACAGCCTACGGGTGAGGTCAAACTGTCGCAGGGAGCGCCCGTGGGCATCGAACGGGCCGAGTCCAGTGAAACGTTCAGCAAAACCAGAAGTGCCAGCGATTGTGTCAGAGAGAGGAGCCTCATCGACCAGGAGCAAGGTCCGCACGAGTGGCTCCACGATACTCTGGATGTGGGTCATCGTCTCTTCAGCGACGAAGTCCTCGTTGCGCCCCAGCTCTCGATTGTGCTTCTTCTGGTTGTGGAGGGCCATGCGGGTATCGTAGTTAACGCGCGTGATCACGTTCTGAACGTGAGCTTGGTGCTCTAGCACCATCAACGCGACGATGTCACTGTGGTCGCCGAGATATTGTCGCGTATCAATGAAACTAGCGAGATCCTTGACGTTGCCGGTTGCAGACAAATCAAGGTTCGCCGCCTGCTCCGGGCTGCGGATGATCACGTTGCCCATGTGTATCTGCTCACCGTGCGTTCCGGTGACGTACCAACCGCCCCAGCGCCTCCGGATTGGGGTCTGATCTGTGGTCAGAATCCACCCTTCGTGTGAGGCGAGAGCCCCGGTTTGATCAATGAATCCGGAGCCCACTAGGTGACGCGGCACCCCACCCCCCGTCAGCGAATAGGTATCGTGGCACTCGAGACACCGGGTAGTGTGCCGCTCGAAACCTAGCTGCTGTTGCTCAAGCGTGTAAAAGACGATTCCCAACTTCGGATCAACCGAGGAAATCTCTATCAGCCCGCCCGGCACCCAGGCAACGTAGACGGAGTCATTGAAGTAGATGGCGCGCGGTGACAGGGGCGAGATCTTGTTGACCTGGAGGCTGGTCTTAGAGAAGACGAGGACCTGCGTGTCCACATCAATACCTAACTCGCGTAATAGCGAGGCTAGGTATCCGTTTTCTGCGTGGGCCTGCAGGGTCACTTCGCCGCCAGCGATTCTGACCAGCAGCTGGGCAACCGCGCCACTCGGAGTGGAGGCCGAATATTGAATCGCTTCGTATTCAGTATCGTAGCGAAATTGTAGCGCTGCGAGTGCCACGGCCGGAATGGAGCATGCCAAGACGAGAATCATTCTGAAACACACATTCATGTGCAGAATGCTTCCCATTAGCCGAGATTCACTAAGTGGGATTGACTTTCGCTAGTCAGGTGACCGATACAGTGCGTTGGGACATCATGCTGCTTACATAAGGCTGTCAGTTCATCCTCGGCAGCAGGAGATACAGCAATAAGTAGGCCACCACTAGTCTGTGGGTCACAAATAATCGCCTTGTGTGCATCATCCAATTGAGACAGATGCTCACCGTAACTCTCATAGTTCCTTTGGGTACCACCAGGGACACAGGCCATGGCGAGGTATTTTCGTGTTTGTGGCAACAATGGCAAAGCAGACACTTGAATTACAGCGCTTAATTTAGCGCCTTGGCACATCTCGATTAAATGGCCCGCAAGCCCAAAACCTGTGACGTCGGTCATTGCGTTAACGCCTGATAATGCGGCTATACACGGCCCCAATAAGTTAAGCTGGCACATCACTTCTACAGCGATATTGGCATCATTCGGCTCAAGTTTTTTCTGTTTTTGAGCAGTCGTGAGGATACCGATACCTAGTGGTTTAGTAAGATATAACTTGTCTCCTGAATGAGCAGTGTCGTTTCGCTTTAATTCATTTAGCGGGACCTTCCCTGAAACTGCTAATCCGAAAATAGGTTCCAGGGAATCGATACTGTGGCCTCCAGCAAGCACTATGCCTGCATCCGCACAAGTTCGACGTCCACCATCAACAACTTGCTGTGCAACTTCAGCCGGCAGAATACTTACGGGCCAACCTAATATTGCGATTGCCATCATGGGGGTGCCACCCATTGCATAGATATCGCTGATCGCGTTGGCTGCAGCAATACGACCAAACGTAAAAGGATCATCAACGATTGGCATGAAGAAATCAGTTGTGCTGATGATGGCAGTTGTATCGTTCAGTTTATAAACGGCTGCATCATCAAGGGTGTGGTTGCCAACCAGCAAATCAGGGTCTTCAAAGACAGGAAGTCGAGAAGCAAGAATGGTACTGAGTATTCGTGGAGAGATCTTGCAGCCGCACCCCGCACCATGACTGTATTCGGTAAGTTTGATATTGGACTGGGACATTAGGGGCTAGAGGTTGCGTTTAGCTCAAGAGTAGCGAACGCCGCGGTGGGGTGGTTGATAAAAGGAGGGAATAATATGATCGACACGGGGCAAGCCTTGCTCGGTGAGCTTGAGTTCCTCATCATCCCAGACGACCCAGCCCACCTCGGCAAGCTGTTCCAAGGGCACGCAAAATTGCTCCAGGACATCGACATCGAACTTGTCCAGGAAGTAGCCGCGTCGCAACCTGCCCAGCTTGAGCTGCAGCACAAACTCGCGCACTAACCGCTCGCCGGCGTCAAGCCTGTAGGCACGCAAGAGTGGCAGCTGGCCGGCCTGCACGAGGTCGGAGTATTGACTCAAGGTAGTAGCGTTCTGATGATGTAGCCCCTGGATGTAACTGAACGATGAAGCCCCGATCCCGAGCAGATCGGCACCGTGATACTGCTCGCGCTGGTAAACAAAATCATGCTTGGATCGATCCTTGACCATTGCATAGGCGCTGATAGATTCGTATCCGGCCTGGGCCAGGTTCTGAAAGGCTAGAATGACCCGCTCGCGCTTCTCCGCCCAATTAGCTAGCCCGTCCTTGGCC
>MPLX02389193.1_pt1 | contig 14378 bp, 11 predicted proteins | sample 1617341 | NCBI WGS metagenome assembly MPLX02 (sample SAMN05944804, study PRJNA350692) | marine metagenome | biome: marine; feature: ODZ; material: water; isolation source: 120 m water sample filtered on 0.2 um supor filter | place: Pacific Ocean | collected 2012-04-08 | depth 120m m | reverse complement strand
TCCTTACCGACGGAGCCGAGTATGAATACGATATTCTGCTGCTCGCCACCGGCCATCGCAGCGCCAACGAGGCTGTACCGGGGCTAGGCCCCTTTGATGGGCCGGGCCATTCGCTAATGTCGCCGGCTGAGGCCGAGGAGGCCCGAGATTCTTGGGCGGCGTTTCTTCGCGATCCCGGCCCAATAGTCATTGGTTGCGCCCCGGGCGCGAGTTGCCTTGGCCCAGCCTACGAGTTCTTGTTCGAGGCACACCATGCGCTGCAGCGGCGCCGTATTCGCCATCGGGTGCCGATCACCTTCGTCACCCCGGAGCCGTTCCTGGGCCATTTCGGTGTTGGCGGCTTCGGCAAGGCACGTCAGTTCTTCGAGGGCGAGTTCGAACAGCGTGACATCCGTTACTTTAACTCCGCGGCGATTTCCCAGATCACCAGTGAATCGGTCGAACTGTCCGATGGCAAGGTATTTGAATCGCGCTACTCGCTGGTCATTCCGCCACTCGCTGGAATCCCCGCCGTGGCAGGTACCGTCGGTCTTGCAAACCCGAAGGGTTTTATCCCGGTGGACGCCCACTATCGGCACCCGGATTTTCCGGACATCTACGCAGTCGGCGTTGCCGTTGCCCTGCCACCGGTAGAGGAAACAACGGTGCCAGTGAACTTCCCCAAAACCGGCCATATGACCGAACAGATGGCCAAGATCGCTGCCCACAACATTGCCTCCGACATCAACGGTAGCGAACAGACGACCCATGAGTTGATGGTGGAGTGCATCATGGACATGGGTGATAAGGCAGCCCACATTCGCGCTGATCCGGCCCGGCCACCCCGCAACATTTCTCAGATGAGCATCGGCAAACGCTGGCTGTGGGCTAAGCGTTTTTTCGCCAACTACTATCTATGGAAGATCAAGCGTGGGGCGACCCGGAGCCCCAAATGGGTCTGGTAAGCTGAGGCTTGGCGCATGCCATCGACAGTACTCGCTAAATTTCAATGGCCGCGAATCTGGGAGACGTCAAAACAACTATTACCCATTCATCCTCAACGACTCACGTACGATTCACAGCAGAATAGCGTACAGCAGCAGGCATTGGGAAGAATCTGATCCGGATCTCTGTTGATGTTGAGTTCTCAGTCGACATCATTGCCGATCTCGGCCGAAGTCTTGGTTAAATCACAAAGAAGCCGAGAGAGTCGCAAATACAAGGCGCTAGAATCAACAGATAATTATGGCGCGCCCGGAGAGATTCGAACTCCCGACCTCGTGGTTCGTAGCCACGCACTCTATCCAACTGAGCTACGGGCGCGTATTGATACCGCTGGGAAAACAAGTTTAGCATGTGGTCTCACATGCTCTACTGGTGCAAAAATCTTACATCGTTATGTAATCTAAATAGATTAGGATGGCGGAGAGGGTGGGATTCGAACCCACGATGGAGCTATAAACCCCATACTCCCTTAGCAGGGGAGCGCCTTCAGCCGCTCGGCCACCTCTCCGGGTCGAAACATTCGTAACTCGTCACGCTCTTTCGGAACGTGGGACCGACACCAAAATTATAGTCAATGTGGACGTTCCAGGTAAGTCTGAATCTTGGGTGGTGCATCAGTGGATAGATCTGATGGAGATAGGACCCCACTTCAGAGGAGCTTTGATCTTAAGTGATAAGCAATACATCGGCACATCAATACCACAGATAAAACTCCACCAATCTAAAATACCAGATTCAACATCACCATCATAACCACCAGAAAGAGTACCGTCATCACGCCACCGGCGCGGACAAAATCCCTCACATGGTAGCCACCAGGGCCCATGATCAGCGCATTGACCTGATGGGTTGGAATCAGAAACGAGTTGGAGGTCGCCAACGCAACAGTTAATGCAAAAATTGCCGGATCTGCACCCACGCCCAGCGCTATATTGATAGCCAACGGTACCAGCAGGACTGTTGCCCCGACATTAGACATTACCAACGTAAAGACTGTAGCCAGAACCGCAAGCGCCGCCTGCAACACCCATAACGGTACATCACCCAACAAAATCAAAGTCTGTTGTGCGATCCAGGCCGCAGTGTTTGTGACTTCGACGGCTAGACCCAGGGGGATCAGGCTCGCCAGCAGGAACACGCTTTGCCAACCGATGGAGTGATAGGCCTCTTCAATCCTCAGTACACCAGTCAGAATCATTAACACCGCCCCTGTCATCAGTGCTACCGACAGCCGCATATCGCTAAACAAAATCAATCCTAGCGCCAGTAGAAAAGCGAACGCGGCAAACCGTAGCTTCTCGGGTCGAGTGTCGTCCCTGGGCATATCTGTAACAACGGCAACGTCTCGACTGCCGGAGAACAGAGCGAAGTCTCGCCAACGACCATGCAATACAAGTGTATCGCCTGCCTGCAGTGATAAATCGGCCAGGTCTACATCAATGACCTCGTTGATCCTGAACACAGCTAACGCTGTTGTCCCATAACGTTGCCGCAAACTGACATCTTTAAGTGTCTTACCGATAAAACCAGAGTCCGGCGGTATGACGACTTCAGCAATGCCGGCGGCCGTCGCACTCAATATTTCAGTGAAAACTTCGGTTTGTCGTTTCAACTCTAGTCCGTTTTCCAGACAAAAACGCTCAACGGCATCCCGCCGACCCATGATGGCCAGATCAGTCCCAGAGTGCAGTTCGGTATCTCCGCGAGGAGCCACACGGATATCGTCACGGTTTCGAACCGCAACTATCCAGCCGTCCCTTCCACCCTCTTCGATATCTGAAATGGTTCCACCAACCAATGGACTGTCCGCCACTACCCGAGTTTCGTAGACCTCACCTTGAATACCGTATACCTCTCGAAAATATTGGAGCGTACTGCCTGACTCTTGCGGCTTATCTTTGACCACGGGCAAAACAACACGGCCCAAAACCACAAAATAGAGAATACCCGTAACTACAAGGGCGAGACCGATGGGTGTTACCGCAAACAGAGAGAAGGTCGCCATCGGTGCGACACCACCTGGCAGTGTGGAGTTTGATGACTCGATCAGATCGTTGAGCAGGATAAGCGGACTAGACCCAACCATGGTGATGGTCCCACCAAGAATTGCACAAAAACCCATAGGCATGAGTAGCCTTGAGATTGGCAGATTTCCACGTCTTGCAATACGTGAGACGACAGGTAAAAACAGTGCTGCTGCCCCAATATTCTGCATAAAACTCGATATCACACCTGCAGTTACAGAGATGATGCTGATCACTCGGCCTTCCGCCTCTCCACCGTATTTGAGAATCTTGCCGGCCAACTGACTCATGATCCCTGTTTTATCAAGCCCCGCACCAATGATCATCACCGCAATAATCGAGATCACTGCATTACTCGAATATCCGTCAAACAAGTGTTCTAGTGGAACGAGACCGCTGTAACCCGGGACCAAACTGGTCAATCCCAACAGCACCATAATTGAAACAGCTGCAACATCAACACGGACAACTTCGGAAACAAACAAAAAGATGGTAAGGCCGAGAATCAACATCACCGCGATCATTTCACCGGTGAGCGATAATGACTCTGTCAAAAACGATCTCTCTTTGAGGAGGTGGTGGGCACGAATCGCCGTCGACGACGACCGTTTAACTCAGGCAATCCACTATACCATAGCCTTGATGAAAAACGATAATTAAAGCTACAACACGGCTCAGTATTCGTCCTGGATGTCTGATAACTCGTCCCCAATTTCCGGGGTTCGATCAGTTACGGCGGCGCTGTAGATCTCTTCGCGTTGGATAGCGACTGACTTTGGCGCATCGATGCCGATTCGAACTTGATTGCCTCGAACACCCAGTACTGTAACTGTAATATCTTCACCCAGTTTCAACGCCTCACCTACCCGACGGGTCAATATCAGCATGCTGTTCCCCTAAGATGCTTCGTAACCAACAGACACCACAGATTCCAACTGATCGATTCCTTGAGTTCAGTCGATCGCAGTTGGGTCCAGGATCTCTTCATGTGTTTCGACCTCCAGGCCAAAGGCCTTATGCAATGCACGTACGGCAAGTTCAACGTAACGATCAGCCACCCCAATTGAAATCTTGATCTCTGATGTTGAAATCAGTTCGATGTTAATCCCCTCGGTCGCCATAGCCTCAAACATGGTCGACGCTATTCCCGCATGTGAGCGCATACCCACACCGACTATGGAAATTTTTGCTAGTTGATCATCCCCGACGACCTCCCGTGCTTTTAGCTGGGTAGAGATCTTCTCCAGGATCGACCGAGCGTGTGTATATTCACTACGATTAACCGTAAATGTCAGGTCCGTCGTCCCATCCTGAGCGACATTCTGAATGATCATATCTACATTCACGTGTGCTTCGGAAATCTGACCGAATATAGTGGAGGCTACGCCAGGTTGGTCCGGTACGCCACGTATCGTAAGTTTTGCCTCATCCCGGTTGTAGGCTATTCCTGCAATTAAGGGCTGTTCCATCTTATTTACCTCATAGGTTATCAGCGTGCCTTTGCCCGACTCGAACGAAGACAAAACTCTGAGCGGCACCTTGTACTTACCGGCGAACTCTACCGAACGAGTCTGGAGTACCTTGGCGCCCAGGCTGGATAATTCCAGCATCTCCTCCACGGTAATCTGCTCCAGACGTCTGGCGTCGGGAACGATTCTTGGATCAGCTGTATAGACACCATCCACGTCGGTGTAGATACGGCACTCATCAGCCTGTAATGCCGCTGCCATCGCGACTGCGGTCGTATCCGAACCACCTCTGCCCAGGGTGGTGATATTGCCCTCCCCGTCTACGCCCTGGAAACCAGCAATCACCACCACATTACGTTGTTCAATATCGGTCCGCACCATGTCCGCATCGATATCCAGAATTCTGGCTTTACCGTGGACATTGTCGGTCAGTATTCGGACCTGCCCTCCGGTATAGGACCGCGCCGGTACGTCAAGTTTGTGAAGCGCCATGGTCAACAGGGCAATGGTGACCTGCTCACCAGTGGATACCAGCACATCTGTCTCACGGGCATCCGCCTCTGGATCGATGTCACGTGCAAGTTCCAGCAACCGGTTTGTCTCTCCTGCCATTGCGGACAGCACGACAACCAAGTCCTCGCCGGCACGGTGCGATGCAGCCACACGATCTGCAACCGCGCGAATCCGCTCGGACGTACCGACAGAGGAACCGCCGTATTTTTCTACAATTAGAGGCATCAGAATCCAGGCGCCAGCTTTACAGTGGGGCGCGAATTAAAGCGGTTTTCCCGGGTGAGGTAAAGCCCTCGGTTCCACACGGAGCTAATTATTGCGCCAAAATCAGCGAGTTCAGGGAGAATCAGTCGATCAGGTCGTCGAACCGCTCAGCACCAGAACGGTTGAAATACTTCATTCAGTAGGCGACAGCTCGTCTGGTACAGCGGCCAGTGCAGCATCTAATGCACTTGTGTCGTTGCCACCGCCCTGTGCCATATCAGCTTTACCACCACCTTTTCCGCCAACCATCGGCGCTAACACAGATATCAGACGGCCAGCATGATAAGTATCTACAAGATCGCGGGTAACTCCCGCCAGTAACGTTACTTTTCCTTCATGCACACCACCAATCACCACCACACCCGAGCCCAATTTATCACGCAGACGATCCAGCATGACGCGTAACCCTTTCACAGCGACACCGTCATGTCGCGCGACCAGTAGATTGGTACCATTGACCTCCTGAACCTGTTCGTCGAACTGGTCGGCACTGCCTCCAGTAGCGAGTTGGGCTTGTAGCTGTTCAACCTTGCGCTCAAGTTCCTTCAATCGTCGCTGCATCTCGCTGGCCTTATCTTCAATCTCGCCAGGGTTGGTTCTGAAGAGCCGTGCCAACCGAGCAAGGGAAGCACTCTGATCGAGGGCATACTTCAAGGCAGCATCACCAGCCAATGCCTCAATACGCCTGATACCGGCGGCAATTCCTGATTCGGACACAATCCGAAATAAGCCGATATCGCCTGTGCGGGTGACGTGCGTGCCGCCGCAAAGTTCAAGCGAGAATCCACCCATATCGACGACACGCACATCGTCATCGTATTTCTCACCAAAGAGCGCGGCCGCACCCCGTTCACGTGCATCATCCAGCGGCATGATTTCAGTAGTGACCTTATCGTTGGCTCGAACCTGGCTATTGACCAGCATCTCGATGTGTTCAAGCTGATCTTTGGTCACCGCGTCGTTATGCGAAAAATCGAATCGCAAACGTTGCGGCTCAACCAGCGAACCTTTCTGCTGAACATGACTACCCAGAACTTGCTGTAAAGCAGCGTGCAAAAGATGGGTTGCCGAGTGGTTGGCTGCTGTGGCTACCCTAGCATGTTGATCCACACTGACTGTGACACTCTGACCCACATCGAGATGCCCTTGTGTGAGCACGCCTTCGTGCGAAATTACCCTATGGGCAAGATAATGAGCACCGGCAACTTCAAACATGGCGCCTTTACTCTCAATACGAGCCACATCGCCAACCTGACCACCGCTTTCCGCATACACGGGGGTTGTATCTAGTACCACGGTCGCCTGTTGCCCGCTTTTGAGTGATTGAACCTCCTCACCATCGGCAACCAATGCCAGCACTGTTGCTTTACTTTGTAATTCTTCATAGCCCGAAAAGGTCGTGCTCTGCTCGACACTGACCTCGATCGTCTCTGCCATCTGGAACTGGCTGGCCGCACGAGCCCGCGCCCGTTGCTCAGACATTGCCTGTTCGAAGCTGTTCATATCGACAGTGAGTCCTTTTTCACGGCAGTAGTCCGCCGTGAGGTCTACGGGAAAACCGTAGGTGTCGTAGAGGCGAAAAGCGACATCGCCGGCGAGCACTGAGCCCGACAGGCCGCCAATTTCCTGATCCAGTATCCGGATGCCGTGCTCCAGCGTGTCGGCAAACCGCTCGCCCTCAAGTTTTAAGGTCTCTTCAACTCGAGACTGATCTGCTACAAGTTCCGGATAGGCATCACCCATCTGACCGACTAAAGCTGCGACCAGCTTATGCATAAACGGTTCAGTCGCGCCCAATTGGTGTCCATGACGTATGGCGCGGCGGATTATTCTACGCAATACATAACCTCGCCCTTCGTTAGAAGGTGTTACACCGTCAGTAATGAGAAAAGCGGTCGAACGGATATGGTCCGCAATGACTTTGAGTGAATTATGATTTGTATCGTCGGTGCCCACGATTTGGGCCGATGCTTGAATGAGTGACTGGAAAAGATCAGTCTCGTAATTACTGTGTACACCTTGGAGAATCGCTGCCAACCGTTCCAGACCCATCCCGGTATCCACCGAAGGTTTGGGCAAAGGGGTATCTTTACCGCTGGTATCACGGTTGTACTGCATAAACACCAGATTCCAGATCTCAACATAGCGGTCACCGTCTGCATCCGCCGATCCAGGTGGCCCACCGGCGACCTCTGGTCCATGATCATAGAAGATTTCACTGCAGGGACCGCAGGGACCGGTGTCTCCCATTGCCCAGAAATTATCACTGGCACCAATACGAGCGAATCGCTCGGCCGGGATACCGACATCGCGTAACCACAGGTCAGCTGCCTCATCGTCATCCTCAAAAACAGTAACCCAGAGTTTTTCCTCTGGTAAGCCGTAACCGGCTGTCAACAGTTCCCAGGCAAAGGCAATGGCCTCACGCTTGAAGTAATCACCAAAACTGAAATTGCCCAGCATCTCGAAAAACGTGTGATGTCGTGCCGTATAGCCCACGTTTTCCAGATCATTGTGTTTACCGCCCGCCCGAACACAGCGCTGGGAGGTCACCGCACGGTTGTAAGATCGCTTGTCCTGACCCAGAAAAACGTCTTTGAACTGCACCATACCCGCGTTGGTAAACAACAAAGTGGGATCATTATGTGGAACCAGCGGGCTGCTAGAGACAGCTTCGTGACCGCTAGCCACAAAATAATCCAAGAATTTCTGCCGAATAGCACTGGTTTTCATGCGTTTATATCCACATCCGAATCGTCTCGCGCCAACGTGGCATGATCCCATGACCCCATGACCCGACGAATCGTATCGGTACTGAAACCCCGCCGGTCAAGGTATTGTGCCCTTCTTGCCCACTCCTTGAAACTGCCCGCTTTAGAGACTCCAAATTTACGGTTGTGTTGAGCACGAAGCAACTCATCCCAGTCCACCTCGGACGATAAAAGCGTCTGGTCAATTATCTCCGGCGCAACGCCTTTATCTTTGAGTTCCATCATGATCCGATGCGGACCATAGCCGGTACTCACACGATGAGACACAAGCGCTTGCGCATAGCGGTGGTCTGAAACCAAATCTTCCGCCGTCAGCGACGCGAGAAGGTTGTCGACAATATCTCTATCGTAGCCCCGTGCCGTGAGTTTGTTATGGAGCTCGGCACGGCTGTGTTCGCGCCGGGTCAGCAAACGGAAAGCTGTGTCCCGGGCCCGGATCACCGGATCCGCGTCCAGTTGCCGCATCAGGCTTCGGCAGTCTCCGCTTCAGGCGCATCTGCAGTATCGATGGGTACTGCAGGTTTCAATGTCATCTCGTCTATCGGTGCAAGCCCCACATTAGTACGGACCGTGTGCTCTATCGCCTGGGCAATATCAGGATTCTCACGCAGGAACTGACGCACATTATCGCGACCTTGGCCAATTCGGTCACCATCATAGGAGTACCAAGCACCAGATTTTTCAACAACACCGTGATCAACACCCATGTCGATCAGCTCACCTTCTTTTGAGATGCCTTCGTTGTAGAGAATATCGAACTCACACTGGCGAAATGGAGGTGCGACTTTGTTCTTAACCACCTTAACGCGCGTCTGATTCCCGAGAACCTCGTCGCCCTTCTTTACCGCACCGATGCGGCGAATATCCAGGCGCACTGACGAGTAAAACTTAAGTGCATTACCACCCGTGGTGGTCTCAGGATTTCCAAACATCACACCAATCTTCATGCGAATCTGGTTGATAAATACAACCATCGTATTGGATCGCTGAATATTGGCTGTGAGCTTGCGCAGCGCCTGTGACATCAGCCTCGCCTGTAGCCCCACATGATGATCACCCATATCTCCCTCGATCTCAGCCTTCGGTGTCAGCGCAGCCACCGAGTCGACCACGACCACATCGACCGCTGCCGAGCGCACTAGCATGTCTGTTATTTCAAGCGCTTGTTCACCGGTATCCGGCTGAGAAATGAGAAGATCATCCACGTTCACACCCAGGCGCCCGGCATAAGCTGGGTCTAACGCATGTTCCGCATCGATAAAAGCACAGGTACCACCGAGCTTTTGCGCCTGCGCAATCACAGACAGTGTCAGGGTGGTTTTTCCGGAAGATTCCGGGCCATAGATTTCAACCACTCGAGCACGGGGCAAGCCACCAATACCGAGTGCAATATCGAGGCCGAGCGACCCGGTGGAGATAGCCTGAATGTCTTTACCGACATCGGCATCTCCCAAGCGCATGACCGATCCTTTGCCAAACTGCCGCTCTATCTGTCCCAGCGCAGCGGCCAGGGCTTTTTCTTTGTTGTCGTCCATATGTGGGACTCTCCTTGATCTCGTGTTCAATCCTTGTTCACCAGCACGACACACTGACCTGCCGATGCTACCGAAAACTGTCCCAACCAAACCGATTTAGTCGTGCAAAGTACATCGATCGAAAACAACGATGTGATTATTTCATACTCGGCTCAATGGGCCTAGCGAAGCACGTCACAAACTACCGGTTTTGATCCGTAACGCTAGAATTTTCTCAGTCTGACTCATCGCGTATAAAACGGATCAGGCCACCCAGCGCTTCTACCACGGTTTGCGCCCTGACAGCCGCCCGATCGCCCTCAAAAAGAAAACGCTCGGTCCGCAGGGCACCTGATCGTAACGCCCAAGACACAAACACCGTGCCAACAGGTTTTTCGGCGCTACCACCGTCCGGGCCCGCAACACCCGTGACCGCAACAGCGACGTCAGCCGGACTGTGATCCAGACCCCCCCGAGCCATGGCCCGAGCCACTGGCCCACTTACAGCACCATTTTCAATGATCAGCAAGTCCGGTACACCCACCAGCTCGTGCTTCGCCTCATTACTGTAGGTAATAAACCCCCTTTCAAACCAGGCTGAACTGCCGGCAACTGCTGTCACCGACTGCGCAATCCAACCGCCCGTACACGACTCAACCGTGGTGAGCCGGGAACCTTGATCTTTTAATAGCTCGCCGACCTGCTTGGCCACACGACTGAGTCGGTCAGATTGATCCTTAGGCATTTGAGGTATCCGTTTTACAGTATCAGGCCATGATTGTGCCAAACCTGTAGGCTCACAGGGTGAGTATGACGTCTAGATCAAGCAGCGTGGTGACCTATATTTTCCTATGATATTCTGAGCCAGTGACCCGTAACACCCCCAAAATACACCGTATCCAAACCGCCGGTACCCGTGCTTTGATCCTTACCCTGCTATTGAGCCTTGCCGGTGTTGCGACAGCCGCTGATGTCGAACGGGAGCGACGGCTGGTGGCTGAGCTTGAAGCCAGCCTATTTGATGGAGATTTACAACAACTTTCAGCTGGAAACGTCACTTTTGCTGCTGTAGAGCTCGCGCCCGACAGCAAGCCAATACGCGGAAGTATCATCCTACTGCACGGCCGAGGTGTACACGCAGACTGGCCAGACAATATCGGCCCACTGCGTATGGCACTTGCGCAAAATGGCTGGCATACGCTTTCGCTTCAGATGCCAGTCCTGGAGAAATCCGCCAAGTATTTTGACTATCTAACAATCCTGCCAGAAGCATTCCCCCGAATTGAGGCTGGAATCAAGCATCTCCTAAACGCCGGTCATCGACCCATCGTTTTACTTGCGCACAGTTGTGGGGCACACATGGCTATGGCCTGGCTCGAAACAACCACCGAAAGACCTATTGATGCCTTCATTGGTATCGGCATGGGTGCAACTGACTATCAACAGCCCATGCAGAGACCTTTCCCGTTTGCAACACTCAAAATCCCGGTGCTTGATATTTATGGCTCCGAAGACTACCCCGCGGTACACCGCCTGGCACCAATTCGTCTAGAGAAAATCCAGCTGGGCGGCCACCTCGGTTCGACCCAGGTGGTTGTCGATAGCGCCGACCACGACTTCACAGCCTATACCGGCACGATGGCCCAAACCATTTCTAGATGGCTGGATTCGCTGAGGTTTTAATCGTTATGATCGCCCCGAAACTACCGTTCAGGCGCGTGCGCTGGGACCATAAGCAAGGTACATCAGATCATTTTGTGCAAATCGTTCATAACGAAGCGCATGCACATCGATCGGTGACGATTGCTCCAGAACCATCGCTGAAATAATTTCTCCTATGGCAGGCGACAACTTGAGCCCGTGCCCTGAGAATCCCATTGCCAGGCAGAGGCCCTCAATACCTGGTGCCCAGCCCAGTATTGGGTGAAAGTCCGGCGTCACATCATAGGCACCGCTGACATTGGATAACACTGAAAAGTTCTTCAGCTGTGGAATGCGTTCTTGAAACGCACGGCTGATTCGCTGGTGGTGACTCTGGTATTCCTGGTCAGAAACCTCTATTACCGGATCATCAATTAAAACAGGCGCTGGCGGGTAAGCTGCGACCAGCATACTGTGACCCCAATGCGGACGCATCACCACATTGGAAACACCATCAGTGACACATCCTGAAATCGCTGACACCTGCTGAAGGATATCGATGTAGCTCATGTCAAGACGATGTCTCTCTATCGGTACCTGCAAATCCAGATCACTCAACAGCTCCCTTCCCCAGGCACCCGTTGCGTTTACAACAATAGGGGCCTGAATAAACCCGCTGTCGGTGACCACGCCGGAGACCCGACCGGAGGGCGCCTCTATTGCGCTCACCAACAGCGGCGTCATCACCCTCACACCCCCAGCCTGCGCGGCCCCAAGCCAGCTGAGCACCATCCGTGTCACATCGATATAACCACCATTGGGTTCATAGCAGCCCCCTGTCAGCCCATCGACAGTCAGGCCAGGCTCGATATGCTTGATCTCATCAGGTTCGACAAACCGGGTGTCTACACCCAGTTGCTGACCCAGTTTGACATTCCGTCTGAGTCCCTCGATCTGATTAGCCGCCACCAACAGCATGTAACCCATCCGGACGTAACCGGGATCACCATAACCTACTTTTTCGCTCCAGTTGTTGAGGGTGTCGAAGCCGCGAATCGAGAGCTCAACCATCAGCTCGTTCGAATAGTGTTGTCGAATCTGACCGAAAGTACGCCCCGACATGCCCCCCACCGGCTGCCGAGCATCGACTACGATGATCTCCTTATCGGTCTGACGGCTGAGCTGGAATGCGATACTGGCACCCATGATACCGGCACCAATAATAATGATGTCGGCACGGGCAATCGTGGGATGATCCGGCATCAGACTATCTGGAAATCAGCTAGATCACTGAAGTGAGCCGCCGGCATAAGCGCGGTTTCACATGAGGGCAGGCAGGTCTCCCGAAGAATGGCGTCCCCAAGGGGATTCGAACCCCTGTTGCCGCCGTGAAAGGGCGGTGTCCTAGGCCAACTAGACGATGGGGACAGGACTTGGTGGAGCCGGACGGGATCGAACCGACGACCTCGTGAATGCCATTCACGCGCTCTCCCAACTGAGCTACGGCCCCGCAAAAGCGCGGTATTTTGCGCTCTAAGACATTGACGGTCAAGCAGTTTCAGCCATGCGACGGTCGATAAACTCAAGCGCACGATCGATTCGATCAACCGTTCTTGCTTTGCCAACAAGCAGCAATGTCTCGTCAATCGGCGGCGTTGCCGCAGTGCCGGACACCGCGACGCGTAGCGGCTGCGCCAGCTTACCCAGTTTGGCATCGTAATCCTCTACGGTTGCCATCACCTGCGCGTGGATCAAATCAGCGCTCCAGGGTTCTACCGCCGACAAGCGATTACGCACATCAGCCAGCATGTCACGCGCAACGGGCCGAAGATGCTTCTGCGCTGCTTTGGCGTCGTAGGCTTCAAACTCAGAGAAAAAATATTCAGATTTATCTGCCATTTCATCGAGAGTTTGTGCTCTTTCTCTAAGTGCACTCACGACATCATCCACCGGTGGCCCATTGAAAACATCTATACCACGACCCTTGAGTCGATCTGAAAGCAAAGACACCAACTGAGTTGAATCAGATGCTTTGATGTAGTGCTGATTGAGCCACTTGAGTTTATCGATATCAAAAGCCGATGCAGCACGATTAACAGCCTGAATATCAAAACTGCTGATCATTTCATCGAGTGAAAATATCTCCTGATCACCGGATGACCACCCCAGCCTGACCAAATAATTCTGCATGGCTTCCGGCAGAAAACCTTCATCACGGTATTGGAGTACGCTGACGGCACCGTGGCGCTTGGAAAGGCGCTGTCCATCCCCACCTACGATCATGGGAACATGGACAAATATCGGTAGCGCTGCGCCGAGGGCCTTAAAAATATTGATCTGGCGAGGTGTATTGTTGACATGGTCATCCCCCCGAATTACGTGTGTGATCTCCATGTCAATATCATCCACCACTACGGCAAAGTTGTACGTGGGTGTACCGTTGGCCCTGGCGATCACCAGGTCATCCAGCTCTTCATTACTGATGACCACCTCGCCTCGTATCGCATCATCAAACTGCACTGACCCCTCAAGGGGATTCTTAAACCGTATTACCGATTCCACATCTGGTCGTTCAGGATTGTGCTGGTCCCGGCAGTGGCGGTTGTAGCGTGGTTTAATCCCCTGAGCCCGCTGTTCCTCACGCACTTTATCCAACTCTTCTCTGGTGCAATAACAGCGGTAGGCCTGCCCGGCATCCAGCAGTTGATCGATGACTTCTTTATAGCGCTCAAGACGGTCGCTCTGGTAGATCGGGCCCTCATCGTAATCCAACCCCATCCATGCCATCCCTTCAAGAATTGCCTGGACCGATTCATTGGTCGACCGCTCCTTGTCTGTATCTTCGATTCGCAGGATAAACGTACCGCCACAGTGACGGGCGTATAGCCAATTAAACAAAGCGGTACGGACACCACCGATATGAAGGTAGCCTGTAGGGCTGGGGGCAAAACGGGTACGAACAGACATCGGCATGGATCTCTTGCTATTCAGCGTACGAACCTAATTATAATAAGTTACTTCAAGGCCGGTCTTTTGAGATACCGGTTACTGCAGGGGCGCGTAGCTCAGGGGGAGAGCACTGTCTTCACACGGCAGGGGTCGCTGGTTCAAATCCAGCCGCGCCCACCATTTACTTCTGCTATTTCAAAGGTCTACAGCGGTCAGTCAAGACCGTATCCCGTAGGAACCCCTCATTGG
>MPLX02244743.1_pt1 | contig 14386 bp, 16 predicted proteins | sample 1617341 | NCBI WGS metagenome assembly MPLX02 (sample SAMN05944804, study PRJNA350692) | marine metagenome | biome: marine; feature: ODZ; material: water; isolation source: 120 m water sample filtered on 0.2 um supor filter | place: Pacific Ocean | collected 2012-04-08 | depth 120m m | reverse complement strand
TTCAGTAAAGAAATCACACGGTGAGCCATTGGTGTAGCATCACCAGAAGCGTTTGCGTGCGGGGTCGGCGCGTGAACATAGCCATCAAATCAATCGTATTAGCAGGGTAATTCTCCATACATGGAAACACTATATATGGTATACGCGGGAGCCAACTGCATAGCCCTGTTCTGTTTTTCTTCTTTGGTAACGGAGTCAACGGACATGACGGTTTCCAAGCAGATCAAGGGTTTTATGACAGACAGGACGAATACCTGCAATCGCGATCGCATCTATTAACAAAACAGTCGCATCCTGATAATCGTCCAGATTACTGAAACGGCGTGATGGGCGCGAATCTTTTTGCCCTCATCATAGGTTCGTCCCAGATATCTGATCGGCACTTCGTAAAATGAAGTACCGGTGCCGACTGCCTTGGACAGGATCTCGGCATGCTGTTCCCAGCCTTCCGTTTTCAGCTTCAGCAGTCCGACCGAGTGATCGTTTTTCCGCTTCCAGAGCCACATTTCGTGGTCCTTATAGCGCACCGAACCCCCATCTTCAAGAAGACAACCACTGCATGTTCCAGTGTTGCCAAACCACGCCTGAAAACGGTAAAAGAGCCTGAAGTATAGTCTTTCCCATCTCGTGGGATGCTTCAAAATGGATGACATGATGCCCGAGGGTGGAGCCGACAACCCAAGCACGGAAGATATAGAACGACTTTTCCGTTCCCTGCATCTTGTCCGGCGCAGCGAAGAACGCATTGCCGATATTTACCCCAGCGACCGGATAAAAAGCCCTGTTCATTTGTCCATTGGCCAGGAAGCCGTGGCGGTCGGAGTGTGTGACGTCCTTGGGCCCCAGGACTATGCCGCTGGCACCTACCGGGGTCACGCCATGTATTTGGCCAGGAACGGAAATTTGCCTGCGATGATGGCGGAACTGTATGGCAAGGCTGGCGGATGCGCGGCCGGAAAAGGCGGTTCCATGCATTTGGTTGATATGGAAAACAAGATCATCGGCTGTTCCGCTGTTGTCAGCACCAATATTCCGATAGCCGTCGGTTTCGCGTTGAAACTCAAGCGCCACAACGAGAGAGCCCTCATAGCCTGCTTTCTGGGCGACGGCGCGTCTGAAGAAGGTGTCTTTTACGAAAGCCTGAATTTTGCCGCTTTGCACTCACTACCGATTCTTTTTATCTGTGAAAACAATGCCCTGGCGATCCACACACCCATTGAAAAACGCTGGGCGTCAAACGATCTCGGCATGCGGGTTAAAGGGTTTGGCGTTCGCTTTCAGATAACCGAAGACCCGGATATTTTTCGTATCCGCTCGCTGGCTGCGAAGGCGATTGATCGTATTCGCCAGGGCCAGGGTCCTGAGCTGATTGAGTGCCATACCTATCGTTGGCGTGAACACGTCGGCCCCAATGAAGACCTGGACGCCGACTACCGTTCCCCGGAAGCTTTTGCCCATTGGCAGGAAAATGATCAAATTCCCCGGCTGGCCGCAATGTTGAGCGACGAGGCCCGACAAAACCTTGAGGACAGCGTCGAAAAGGAAATCGCGGAAGCTATCACTTTTGCCGAACAGGGCTCCTTCCCCGAAATTGATAAGTTGCACACCGATGTCTTCGCTGAATAAAAATCAACGTATTCTCAGTTATGGCGATGCCCTGTGTGAGGCCGTCGATCAGGAAATGGCCCGCGACCCGGATGTTTTTGTCATGGGCCTGGATGTTGATGACCACAAGGCCATTCTTGGATCGACCCACGGCCTGCTGGAAAAGTACGGACCCGAAAGGATTTTCAACACCCCCCTCTCGGAAGACGCCATGACCGGAGTCGCCATTGGCGCCGCGATGGCCGGAATGCGGCCGATCCATGTTCACATCCGGATGGATTTTCTGACCCTGTGCATGAACCAGTTGATCAACATGGCGGCTAAATCCCACTACATGTTCGGCGGCACAGTCTCTGTGCCGCTGGTGGTGCGTTCGATGATCGGCAAGTCATGGGGCCAGGGCCCGCAACATTCCCAGGCCCTGCATTCCCTGTTCGCCCATATTCCCGGCCTGAAGGTCGTCGCGCCCTCGAACGCTCATGACGCCAAGGGATGCATGATCGCGGCTATCCGCGACAACAATCCGGTCATCTTCACCGAACACCGGATGCTTTACTACACCGAGGCATTGGTGCCGGAAGAGTCCTATGACGTCCCTTTCGGCCAAGCCAAAATTCGCACGGTCGGCGAGGATCTGACTCTGGTTGGCATTTCCAACATGGCCGTCGAATGCCAGCGAGTGCACGAAATTCTGGCCGATGAGGGGATTTCGGTCGAAGTCATCGACCCGATTTCTTTAGTCCCCCTCGATTTGGAGACGATCCTCGCCTCGGCGCACAAGACCGGACGACTGCTGGTCGTCGACAACGCCTGGACGTCCTGCGGCATGGGCGCAGAAATTCTCGCCTCGGTCGCCGAGCGCCTGGCCCCCGGCGAAACCATTGCCCTGCAACGCATGGGCTTTGCGCCGACCCCATGCCCGACAACGCCGACTCTGGAGGACGCATTTTACCCCAATCCCGCAACAATTGCCCAAAAAGCTTACGCCATGGTCCGGCCCGACACCAAGAACTGGCGACCGGACCCAAAACAAACCGAGCTTGCCTACCAAATGCAATTCAAGGGCCCCTTTTAGGAACAAGAGAACAAAACCAGTGTTTTATGAACTCGCCGCTTCGTCCTGGAACGACAAGGAAATCGCCGCCATTCACCGGGTTATCGAATCCGACCGCTATACCATGGGCTCTTGCGTCGTCGACTTTGAAGCCGCCTTTGCGGATTATTTCGGCGCGCGCCACGCGATCATGGTCAACTCCGGTTCATCGGCCAATCTGCTCGCGGTAGCCAGTCTTTTTTTCAAAACGGATCGCCCGCTTCAACGTGGTGACGAGGTAATCGTTCCGGCCATCGCCTGGGCCACCACCTATCATCCATTGCAGCAATACGGTCTGAAGATGCGTGTTGCCGATGTGGAGCTTGAGACCTTGAACGTCGATATTTCCCAGTTGGAAAATGCCCTGACGCCGAAAACCCGGGCTCTCGTTGGGGTCTCCATCCTTGGTAACCCGGCCGCCCTTGATGTAATGCGGGCCTTTGCCGACGCCCACAATCTTTACTTTATCGAAGACAACTGCGAGTCTGCCGATGCCGAACTGGGCGGCAGAAAAACCGGCACGTTTGGTGATCTCAACACCTTCAGTTTTTTCTTTTCCCATCACATCGCCACCATGGAAGGTGGCATGGTTCTTTGCGACGACGAGGAACTGCACCACCTTGTCCGTTCCCTTCGCGCCCATGGCTGGACTCGCGACCTGCCTGCCGCGTCACCGGTTTATGAGCCACATGAAAATGATTTCTTTGAAGCCTATCGCTTTATTCTGCCTGGCTACAACGTGCGCCCGACGGAAATGAGCGGCGCTATCGGTATCGAGCAGTTGAAAAAACTACCCCAAATGACCGCAACACGACGGCAAAACCTAGCCCTGTTTCAGCATTTGTTCGGCCCTGACGACCGTTTCATCATTCAGCGTGAAAACGGAACCAGTTCATCATTTTCGTTTCCAATAATTCTGAGCCCGCAAAAGAATATTGATCGCAACGCCGTCTTTGGTGCGCTGAAAGAAGCCGATATCGGTTTTCGCATGATCACCGGTGGAAATATTTTACGCCACGACGTGATCAAACACTACGACCTGGAAATTGTCGGTGATATTATTAATGCAAATATAGCCCATGATCATGGATTTTTTGTCGGCAATTGCCCGCTTGACCTGACACCGCAGATCGAGCGTCTTTGGCAGGTCCTCGACAAGGCTACAACTGGAGATAAATAGAACGCATGTCTGAACAAAGAACCATTCTGGTTACTGGCGGGGCCGGCTACCTGGGCTCAATCATGGCTGGTGAGTTTCTGGGCCGTGGTTTCAGCGTCACCGTACTGGACAACTTTATGTATAAGCAAAATTCCCTTGCCCATTGCTGCGCCAACCCCGATTTCAACGTGATCAATGGTGATGCCCGCAAGGAAGACGTGCTGAAGCCGTTGCTGGCGAAGGCCGATATCGTCATTCCGCTGGCAGCCCTGGTCGGCGCGCCAATTTGCAGCAAGGACCCGATCGGCGCGACGACGACCAACCTGGATGCCCAGATGTTGCTGCTTGATCTGGTCAGCAAAGATCAGCTTGTGCTGATGCCAATCACCAACAGCGGCTATGGCATTGGTGAGACGGGTAAGTTCTGCACCGAAGAAACGCCCTTGAGGCCGCTTTCCCTCTATGGACGCCATAAGGTTGAAGTTGAATCCCGGGCCCTTGAGCGCGAAAACTCCATCAGTTTCCGTCTCGCCACAGTGTTTGGCATGGCACCCCGGATGCGCACCGACCTGCTGGTCAACGATTTCATGTACCGGGCGGTCTACGACCGGGCCGTCGTACTATTTGAAAGCCACTTTAAGAGAAACTACATCCACGTCCGCGATGTCACCCGGGCCTTCCTCCACGCCATCGACAATTTCGATACCATGAAGGGGGAGCCGTACAATGTCGGCCTGTCGGACGCCAATCTGTCAAAATGGGAGCTGTGTGAAAAAATCAAAGAGCACCTACCACACTTCGTTTTCCTTGAAGCACCCATTGGCGAAGACCCGGACAAACGTGACTATATCGTCTCCAACAAAAAGATCGAGGGGACCGGCTTCAGACCGGCTCATTCCCTTGACGACGGTATCAGGGAACTGCTCAAGGGATATACCATGATCCGCAATTCCATGTATGGGAACGTTTGATGACGACCGCGTTCAAAAAAGCCCTGATTACCGGAATTTCGGGTTCCGGGGGAAGTTACTTGGCCGATTTCATCGTCGACAACCACCCGAACGTCGCGGTTCATGGCATTTCGCGGTGGCATAGCACGACCGGTTCGGGGAATTTGGAACATTGCGCCGACAAGGTTCAGGTTCATGAATGCGACTTGACCGATTTCAGTTCCGTCTTCTCCGTACTGAAGGAAGTACAGCCGGACCTGATTTTACACATCGCCTCACACGCCAATGTTCTGGCCAGCTTCAAGACACCGCTGTCGGTGATCAACAACAACGTCATGGGCACGGCCAACCTGCTGGAAGCCATTCGCCTGACAGAACTGGACCCGGTGATGCAACTTTGCAGCACATCGGAAGTTTACGGGCAGGTCGACCCCGAAAACGTGCCAATCACTGAAGACTGCCCGATCAACCCTTCCAGTCCCTATGCGGTTTCTAAGGTGACTCAGGATTTTCTCTGCTACACTTATTTTAGAAGCTACGGTCTGAAGGTCGTCCGCACCCGCATGTTCGCCTATCTAAATCCGCGCCGGGCGGACCTGTTCGCCACCTCATTCGCCTTGCAGGTAGCAAAAATCGAAGCCGGCCAGCAGGACGTCCTGAGGCATGGTAATCTGGATTCAGTGCGCACCCTGATCGATGTTCGCGACGCCATGTCTTCGTATTGGACAGCCGCCCAGAAAGGTGTAGCAGGAGAAATCTACAACATCGGCGGCACCACATCGGTGAAGGTCGGCGAGTTTCTCGAGGTCCTGAAAACACTGGCGAAAACCGAAATTCCGTCGGAGCAGGATCCTTCACTGCTCAGGCCCGCCGATGTCACGCTGCAAATTCCCGACACCTCTAAATTCAGCCGCGAGACGGGCTGGCAGCCGAAATATACGTTTGAAGAATCTGTGGCTTATCTGCTCGATCATTGCCGCAAGGCCGTTGCCCGATGACCAACTTTACCGGAGTCGACGTGGCCATTTTGGCCGGCGGCATGGGAACCCGCGTCACGTCCGTCCTTGGCGATACGCCCAAGGCACTGGCGCTGATAAACGGCACGCCTTATCTAGATCACCTGCTCGGCTGGCTGGATGGCTTCGGCGTCAACAAGGTGGTCCTTTGTCTGGGGCATTTGTCCGACAAAATCGTCGCCCACGTTGCCGGCAGGCCGGGAGTTTCATGCGTCGTCGAACCGCGACCTCTGGGAACCGGCGGAGCGATTAAATTCTGCCGCGACCAACTTACCGGCAATGATGTTTTGGTACTCAATGGCGACACATGGCTGGAAACGGATCTTGGAGCGTTTCTGAGAAGTCATCGAAATCAGGATTGTCCGGCATCAATCCTTTGCTTAAACGTCGATGATGTTTCAAGATACGGCAGCGTTGAAATAGACAATAAAAGAATATCCATGTTCTTTGAGAAAGACCCTTCCCGACCCGGTCCGGGCCTGATCAGCGCCGGGGCTTATCTTTTTTCGCAAAAGGCTTTGGATCAGTTAATGGCTACGCAGGGTGGCTCGCTGGAAAAAGATTTTTTACAACAGCAGCCACCGGCTTCCGTCCATGGCTTTGTCGCCCAGTCCACCAACTTCATCGATATCGGGACACCAGAAAGTTTGTCTCAGGCAGGTGCCGTTATGCCTGAAGGATCTGAACCATGATTATTTCTCGCACCCCATACAGGGTCTCCCTCTTTGGCGGCGGTTCTGATTATCCGGCCTGGTACCGGGAACACGGCGGCGCGGTGTTTGGTTTCTCGATTAATAAATACTGCTACATCTCCATGCGCGAGTTGCCGCCTTTTTTCGAGCACAGGCATCGTATCGTTTATTCGGCTATCGAACTTGTCAACGACACTGCCGACATCCAGCATCCCGCCGTGCGTGCTATTCTACAGGAACTTAAGCCCGAGAAGGGACTGGAAATCCATCATCAAGGCGACCTTCCCGCCCGTTCCGGCCTGGGGTCCAGTTCGTCTTTCACCGTTGGCCTGCTCAATGCTTACTCAGCCTTATCGGGTAAAATGATCTCGAAGAGAAAACTGGCTGAATTGGCCATTAATCTTGAACAAAATGTGATGAAGGAACATGTCGGCTCGCAAGATCAGATATGGGCCGCCTTCGGGGGCATGAACCATATCCAGTTCAATCGCGATGACTCGTTTTCGATCAACCCCCTGATCATCAACACCGGAAGACGTAAGGAGTTCCTTGGCAATCTTATGCTGTTCTTCACCGGGCTGTCGCGTTACGCCACCCAAATCGCGGAAAAGAAAATCGCCAATCTGCCTAACCGCCAGTCGCATGTGAACAAGATGATCGCCATGGTCGCCGAGGCCGAGGGAATTCTTCAGGATACCAGGGCGCCGTTATCGGATATCGGCAAACTGCTGCACGATTCCTGGTCCCTGAAAAAAGAACTGGCAAAAGAAATCAGCCCCCCAGAAGTCGATGAAATCTACCAGGCCGCCCGCGATGCTGGCGCCCTTGGCGGCAAGCTGCTTGGAGCCGGCGGCGGCGGGTTCATGCTGTTTTATGCCGAACCCGACGCGCAGGCGAAAATCAGGCAGTCCCTTGTTCATCTCACCGAGGTTCATTTCGATGTCGATCATGTCGGCTCGAAAATCGTCGTTTACGAACCTGATGGGCTGGAGTCCAGGAATTAGAGCGCATGAAGACAGGTATAGCGAACAGCGAATCTTTCGATAATTGGGTCCCCAACCGCAGAATTAAATGGCAGTTCGATATCGACCTCGTTGGGTCGTGCAACCTGACCTGCCCCAGTTGCCCGGTCGGCAACCTGAGTGAGGCGAAGACACCGGAAAAATACATGCGCCCGGAACTGTTGGAGCGCATCATCCGCAAAGCGAAGTCGGAGTGCCGCCTGACCGAAATTAACCTGTACAACTGGACAGAGCCGTTTCTGCACCCCAACTTGTCCGAGATGATTCGCATCGTACGTTCTCACAAAGTGCCCTGCGGGTTAAGCACGAATCTCAACCTTCTCAACGATATCGACGATGTCATGGCCGCGAACCCGGACATGTTGAAGGTCTCGTTATCGGGTTTCAGCCAGAAAATCTATGGCCGGACCCACCGCAAAGGGGACATCGAGCTGGTTAAGCGAAACATGGCGGAAGTCGCGCGCGCCAAAGAACGAGCGGGCGTCACTACGCGGCTGGTGGTCGCATACCACCGTTACCTAGGCAACCATCAGGACGAGGCAACCATGCAGGCTTACGCCGAATCTCTCGGATTTAAGATGGAACCAGCTTGGGCATTCTTTATGCCGCTTGAAAAAATGCTGGCGTTTGCCGGCAGTGACATGATCGATGCCGCAATCAACACCGAGGACAGGCAGATCATCGATCTTCTGGCCTTGCCCCTGGCAGACGCGCTGGCAGCAGCACAGAGCGCCCCGCAACAGTCGTGTCCCCTGCGCGCGCGGCAGATGGCCATAACGGCAAGCGGCGAGGTGACCCTCTGCTGCGCCTCCTTCGATCAAAGCAAATTTGTCATAGGCCCCTATCTCGGCACCCCAATCGACGAATTGCAAAAACTGAAATACCGCCACGAAGTGTGCGGTTCCTGTATGGATAACGGGCTGCACGTCTTGTTCACTTACAATTGTGATATTTTTGACGATATTGCCCTTGCCAACGTCGCTCGCCATTATCCCGACGCCGCGTTGACTCGTGTGAAGCCGTTAAAAATACCACGCCCCCACGGCATCCACGCCTTGCCTTTCAAAATGAAACGTGAAGTGAAAAGGCTGTTGAACCAACTAGGTGCAAATATTTGAAAGCACACGCCCTCGAATTGATGAGAGAATCTATGAACGTCGTCGACACCCGGATTGCAGATTTGAAAATAATACACCCCCGCCGTCACACCGATGAGCGCGGCACTTTTATGGAAACCTACAACCGCCAACGCTACGCCAAATACGGAATGGAGACCAAATTCGTACAGGACAATTATGCTCTGTCACATAAAAAGGGAACCATCCGCGGACTTCATTTTCAGACACCCCCGTGTGCCCAGACCAAGCTGGTGTGGGTGGTTAGGGGCGGCATCCTGGATGTGGTGGTGGACGTGCGGCATGGCTCCCGGACTTACGGCGAACATTTGACTTTTGAATTGTACGCCGACACACCACAGCAGGTTTTTGTCCCCATTGGTTTTGCCCATGGCTATTGCACCCTGGAGGACGAAACGGAGGTCGCCTACAAGGTCGATTATCCTTACAGCCCCGATCATGAAGGGGGGGTGTTCTGGGACGATCCCACCCTTGGTATCGCGTGGCCGGTCACGCCCAATGAAGCGATTGTCGCTGACAGAGACAGGGAACTCCCCCTGCTGGAGCATATGGAACAAAAATTCTCTCTGCCGTTATGAAAGTAGAGCCTTGATGAAAATTCTTATTGCCGGCGGCGCGGGTCAGGTTGGACGGGCGCTGCGTGATCTGCCCGCAAGACGGGATGCCTCACTTGTTTTTGTCGAGCGCAATAAACTGGACATTACAAACAGAAGTGCCATAGACGAAGCCCTGAATACCCTGCAACCCGACGTGGTGATCAACGTCACGGCCTACACCAACGTTGACGAGGCCGAGACTGCGTCCGATATAGCCTATGCGGTCAATCGCGACGGGCCGGCAATGTTGGCCGAGGCATGTGATGTCCGCAGGGTCGTGTTGATACACATCTCGACCGATTTTGTCTTCGACGGCAAGGCCCGGCGGCCATACCTCGAGGATGATCCGGCGAACCCCCTTGGCGTTTACGGCAACAGCAAATTAGAGGGGGAAAGGGCCATTGCGGAGCGGCTGGAAAAACACATTATCGTTAGAACGTCATGGGTGTTCAGTCCCTACCGGAGAAATTTTGTCAAATCCATCTTGCGCCTGGCACAGGAAAAAGCCGAATTACGCGTCGTCGATGACCAGGTCGGGGCACCGACGGCGGCATCCGACATCGCCGCCGCGCTGATCGACATAGCTGTCGCCGTGTCGGACGGCGAAAAAACCTGGGGGATCTATCATTTTTGTGGTACGCCCGCGTTGTCGCGGTACGAATTTGCAGGCGTCATTGTGGACAAGGCCCGCCCACTTTTGCAAAACATGCCCCGGTTGTTTGCGTCCAGTAGCAATGACAGCCAATATCCGGCGCAACGTCCAGCCTTCGCAGACCTGAACTGCGAGCGCATCGAAAACATTTTCGGGATACCCCAACCGGACTGGCGCAAGCCAATGGTCAGAATAGTAAAAAAATGTCAGACAAAAGAATAGGCCCGTGCACTGTTACCGGAAACGTCATCGATGGTGCGGCTCAAGAGCGTGATACCTCTTTAAAAGTTTGACTATAATCGGTGCAACACCTAGTTTGACGCCCGGTCCGTTCCAGGCTCCAAGAGAAAAATTATCATGATCCCATGTCTGAGCGAAATTACGGTTCTTTCCGTCTGTTACAACTCGAGGGGTATCATCACCAACTGTCTTGCCCCCCTGATGGGCGCGAAGCAGGTGATCGTGGTGGACAATGCCAGTCAGGACGGTTCCGCCGATGCGATCGAGCAAATATTTCCAGGCATCACCGTCATCCGGAATAAAACCAATAAGGGATATGGTGGGGGTATAAACAGCGGCTTATCGGAAGTCAAAACCCCGTATCTGCTTATCGTCAATCCGGATTCGGAAATAGCTCTCGATGGTGTTGAGCAGCTTTTCGCAGCCTTGCAGAAATATGAAAACGCCGCATTTGTCGCCCCGCAACTGGACGTACCGCGACTCGGCCTGGAAAACTGGGTGATGGGGCCACATGAATACGTGCATAAAAAAGCGGACTTCAAGCCCGACGGTGATTTTTGCAGCTGGTTTCTGGCCGGTACGGTCAACCTGTACAGAACCAAGGTGCTACAGGACTTGGGAGGATTCGATGAAAACATATTCCTCTACCAGGAGGATCTGGACTTGTGTCTTCGCATTACCCGCGCCGGTTACAGCATCGTCTGCGTTCCCGCCACCGTCGCCAATCACCTCAACAGCCAGTCCGCGGGTAGCCCATCGACGAAACTGCATTGGCGTAAAGACTGGAATTTCTCCTGGAGCACACTCTATGTTCTCGGCAAGTTCGCCGACAGGTCCGTGTTCTGGAAACAAGTCTGCCAAATTCTGTATATACACGGCCTTAAGTCACTCTTCTATGCCATGGTACTGGACAAAAAGCGATTTATCCGCGACACGGCGGCTACGTTCGGATGCCTCGCCTATCTAGCCGGGGGCAAGCCCAAGCGGCCCCTTTAAAGGATGACGTTTCCACACGACAGCAAGCCCCAAATTATCTTCCGGTGGCCGTGGAATTTGGATACAGTCACCGTTTGCTGAACACAAAGAAGCCGGAACCCCGAATGCCAAGTGATCCGAAAGACCTGTACCTTGACCTGATGAAAAAGGTCCTGACCGATTATCTGAATATCGATTCACCTTACGCCAACGGCATGTCACCGGAATTTTGGTGGAATAAATCGCCCCTGAAGGATTTCCGCAACAAGTTGATCGTCCGGTTACTGCGGCGCTCACACATGCTGGTCCTACGTAGCGACCGGCTGACCACCGAGCAACGGCGGGAAAAGCGCCGGGTCGGTAGTGATTGGCCGTTCATGAATGCTCAGACCATGATCGGCCTTGAGCGGCTCGAAAATCTCCAGCGACTGCTTGAAGACGCGCTGGCCAGGGACGTCAAGGGGGACCTGATTGAAACCGGCGTCTGGCGAGGCGGGGCCTGTATCTTCATGCGGGCTATTTTGAAAGCCCACGGCATCACTGATCGCCTAGTCTGGGCCTGCGATTCGTTCGAAGGCCTGCCGACACCGGACACGGAAAGATTTCCAGCCGATAAAGGGACCGGATTTCATGAACTGAATTTTCTTGCCGTAAGCCAGCAAGAGGTCGCCGCTAATTTCGAAAAATATGACTTGCTGGATAATCAGGTTAAATTTGTCAAAGGCTACTTCGAAGACACGTTGGCCGACGTGCCGGTCGAAAAGCTGGCGCTGATGCGCCTTGATGGCGACCAGTACGGATCGACTATCACGGCGCTGGAAAATCTTTATCCGAAATTGTCCCGCGGCGGATATGTCATCATCGATGACTTTCACCTTGATTGCTGCCGCTCGGCCGTCAACGATTACCGAAGCGCCCACAACATCACTGATGACATAATCAACATCGACGGCCTGGGCGCTTATTGGCAGAAATCGTGACCAACAAAACTTTAGCCGCCCGAACATTCAAAACAATATTCGCAGCGGCCATCGGCTTTATCGTGCTGGAATATGTGATCCTTGGAAAATATTCGCTATTCATCGTCGGCGACAATATTTCCGTACTGCCCTATTATCTCGCTTTTTTCTCCAACGATGTTCCCTTCGCCAACTGGACGCCCTTCGCCGCCACCGGCACGGATATGCTGGCGACGGGCTATGCGACGTTGGTCTATCAATGGACGTTCGCCCTGCTGCCGCCGTGGCTGGCGTTTCAGGTGTTGGTCATTGCACCGATTTTGGCCGGAATCTTCGGCGTCTACGGCCTGTGCCGCCAGGTTTTCCAACTTGATTCGGCGGCCAGCGCCTTTGCTGGATGTGCCTACGCGATCCTGTTCTTCCGCGAATTATTTTTCCTTTCTTCGGTTGCCGGGTACTTGCCACTTTCCCTGCTGGCGCTGCACTCTCTACTGGACAACAGAAAAAATATCAAGGCCTGGATGGGCGTAATCATTGTCGGATTCCTGATTGCACATTCGAGCTTCATTACCCGCTTGGTTCCGTGGCCGGTGGCGACTTTTATCATCTGGTTTTCGATCATTGAAAAGCGCCGCAGACCCCTGGAATGGGTAATCATTATTACCTTTTCCATCGCCATTATTGCTGCCCGCTGGCAGGATATCATTGCACTACTAGCCTATGCCCCCCTGTCCGGCCTGTCCGAGGCACGTGGTGGCGGTGGCTTCGATGTGGAAATGAAAAAAGCCTTCGGGACAGCGAAATCCTCCCTGTTCGGAAAGTGGGGGATAGTGGCAATCCTGCTTACTGGATTTGCCTTATCTTTTAGAGACCATGCACGGCGAGCTGTGTCCTGGCGGCTTCTGACGGCCCTGGCCGCTATCCTCGGATTACTGTTTGTCGGGGGACTGGTGAAGGTCGCGACGGTCACGGTGCTGCCTTTTTTAAGCGGTTTTAATACCACGTATGTGATGCAGGGTTTCAGCCTCTTAGCCGTAATTGCCGGCGGGTTAGGTCTGCAATCCTGGCTCGATCGGATGGGGAAAGGAACAACCAGGTCCTTGCTTTGGCCTCCGGCCCTGATTGTTCTGATGCTCCTGGCGCTAAACCTGAATGCCAAATACCAACATATCAAGGCCTGGGTTTCCTGGGGTAATTTTCACCAGAATACGCAAAATCCCGCTTTGCAGGATTTGGCGAAGGGCATCAGGGCACAGGGACGCGCGTCTCGGGCCTTGTCCTTTCAGATGCATGGCGGCCTGCTCAATTCCTACGGGATCGAAACGATCGAGGGCTACCACCCACTAACTTCTAAAAGGTATCTGGCGTTGTGGCAAAAAATGGTTGAGCCCTGGCGCCAAACGGACGGATGGCAAGAAAACCACGGTCGAGCCGAGACCGGTGCATTAACCTCCATCCTGCCCTCAACGAAAGCGGGGCTCGGCTGGCAGCGGACGCAAACCCGTCCGCAATGGCGATTAGCCAATTTTGCCAACCTGAATTTGCTATCGATGATGAACGGCCGTTATGTGGTGTCGCGCGACATATTATCCGATCAACAACTGGTTCTGCTTTCAGGACCCGAGAAATCATGGAGTACGCTCAGCCAAAAGGAAAAAATCCTGACTAATGTGGCTGCCAATTTTTCCGGCAACCGACAGATGTTTATTTATGAAAATCCGGCGGCGCTACCGCGCGCTTACACGGTTGATGACATCCGGACCTTTAACAATGACGCCGATTTGCTGGAAGCGCTCGGGCAGGCCGACATAAACACGTTGGCTCACACGGTGTTTACCAGCACATCGTCGTTACCACCGGGCCTGCACCTGACCAAGCCGGAGGTCATTTCCCTGCTCCTTGATACTGACCGGGTCATGATCGAGATCACGGCCTCAGAAAAACCCACCATTCTTGTCGTCTCCAACTCTTTCAGCCCCTATTGGGTCTGCCGGGTCGACGGGCAGAGCAGCCAGTTGTTTCCAGCGAATTACGCATTCTGGGGTATTTTTATGCCTGCGGGCGCACAAAAGGCGACCTGCGATTACAGGCCGCCCTATTTAATCAGGTAAACGGGTGGGAGAACCAACCGGACTCGGCGTAAGCCTCCAAGGGGGCAGCAATTGTCAACAAGGAGTGAGGCGGGGCAACGGCAGAACCAAAATCGATACCGGTTTTTGGAAATATTAACAATACATCTGGTTTTTTGGATATCGTCATTTTCTTGGTCTCATGCCCTCTTTAAAGTCTGT
>MPLX02250414.1_pt1 | contig 14391 bp, 13 predicted proteins | sample 1617341 | NCBI WGS metagenome assembly MPLX02 (sample SAMN05944804, study PRJNA350692) | marine metagenome | biome: marine; feature: ODZ; material: water; isolation source: 120 m water sample filtered on 0.2 um supor filter | place: Pacific Ocean | collected 2012-04-08 | depth 120m m | reverse complement strand
TTATAGAGGAGATCCTTCATCTGCATTATTAGAAGCTTTGGATCCAGAACAAAATACTACATTTAATGACCACTATCTTGAAGTTGATTACGATCTATCAGACGTGATGTTTGTAACTACAGCAAATACTTTAAATATTTTACCACCACTTTTAGATAGACTAGAAGTGATTAGAATCCCTGGTTACACAGAGGATGAAAAAATTAAAGAAAGAATAATTGAATTTTTAGCTGTTCAAAAAAGAATGGACAAAATTAAAGGCCCTATATTGTGTTTAGTGGGTCCACCAGGAGTTGGAAAAACATCATTAGGTAAATCAATAGCTAGGGCAACAGGAAGACAGTTTATAAGAATGTCTTTAGGCGGAATAAGAGATGAAGCTGAAATTAGAGGACATAGAAGAACTTATATTGGTTCTTTGCCAGGAAAAATTATTCAAATGATGAAAAAAGCAGGATCAAAAAATCCACTTTTTTTATTAGATGAAATTGATAAAGTTGGAGCAGATTATAGAGGAGATCCTTCATCTGCATTATTAGAAGCTTTGGATCCAGAACAAAATACTACATTTAATGACCACTATCTTGAAGTTGATTACGATCTATCTGACGTCATGTTTGTTACTACCGCAAATACATTAAATATTATGCCTCCACTTTTAGACAGGATGGAAGTTATAAGAATTCCAGGATACACAGAGGACGAAAAAATTAATATTGCTGATAATTATTTGTTAATTAAACAACTTAAAAATAACGGTGTTAAAGATGGTGAATTAAACCTTTCAAAAGGAACTATTAAAGAAATAATTAGAAGTTATACTAAAGAGGCTGGTGTAAGAAATCTTGAAAGAGAAATTTCTAAATTAGCTCGAAAAACTGTAAAAGAAATAGTTACAGGCAAAGAAACGAAAGTTAATATTGACGAAAAAAATATAACTCAATTTTTAGGAATAAAAAAATATAAATTTGGAGAATTAGAGAATAAAGATAAAATTGGCGTTGCAACAGGCTTAGCATGGACTGAGTTTGGCGGTGAAATATTGAAAATAGAAGCCGTGCATATGGCAGGTAAAGGAAAAATGCAAATTACTGGAAAATTAGGAGAAGTAATGCAAGAGTCGATAAAAGCTGCAAAATCTTATGTGAGATCAAAAAGTTTAGAATATGGAATTATTCCCCCAATATTTGAAAAAAGGGATTTTCATATTCATGTTCCGGAGGGGGCAACACCGAAAGATGGTCCTTCAGCAGGAATTGCAATGGTTACATCAATAGTTTCTTCTATCACAGATGTACCAATAAGGAAGGATTTAGCAATGACAGGAGAGGTAACTTTAACAGGTCAAGTCTTAGCTATTGGAGGATTAAAGGAAAAACTTTTAGCAGCTCATAGAGCGGGAATTAAAGAAGTGTTACTTCCAAAAGATAACGAAAAAGATTTAAAAGATGTTCCTAAAAAAGTTAAAGAAGATATAAAGCTAACAATTGTTTCTAATGTAGATGAAGTTTTAAAAATCGCACTGACCAAAGAATTAAAACCCATAAAATGGGTTGAGGTGGACACATTAACTAAATCGGATAAAGATCAAAAAACACCAGCAAGCAGACATTAAATATTCAAAAATTACCTTGACTTCTTATAAAATAGACAAAGAATTAACTAGGAAAATAATAAATAATAGCTAATTGTTTTTATTATATATTATTTTACATTAATCATACTGTAATGTATTAGTAGCAGATATTTTTGGGAGGTTAGCTCAGCTGGTAGAGCATCTGATTTACATCTAGCTCGGCCAGTTTATTTAAATCTTAAATAGCCCTTTAAATATAACCCTCATATATTATCTTTCATGACCACTATAATCAAGCCAGGTATGCAATAGGTATGCAAAAAAGTGATATAAAATCTAGACCAAACTCCTTTATCCTAAATTTTAAACGCATGGTCATCATAAAAACTTTTTAAAAAAAATTTTAAAAATTTCCAGCGAAATCAACCTTTATACATGCAAAGACTCAACGTTAATTCTGAGGTATCATAAAAGCATGAAAAAACTTTTAGGGATCTTGGTTCTGGGTTTGAAATACAAATCATTTCATTGATTTAAATCAAAAGAAATTTATTCTCTAATAATACAATTAAAAAATATGAAACATGTAGAAAAAAAAAGACATTTAGCTAAAACTTTAACTTGGCGAGTATTAGCTACTAGCGACACATTTTTAATAGCGTGGTTGATCACAGGCGAAATTAATTGGGCTGGAGCTATAGCTGGGATAGAAGTTATTACTAAGATGATTTTATATTATGCACACGAACGTGCCTGGTATAGATATAGCAATCTTGGTGTTATCGACAAATAAATGAAAAAACTTTTAGGGATCTTGGTTCTGGGTTTGGTATTCAGAATTTTTTTAATTATTGAAAGAATTTTTTAAATTTTTTTCAACTTCTTTTTTTGCTAAATCAGAAAACTTCTTATTATATTTGCATTTACTGTCTTGGGGAGATGAATAACTCTCATCAAAACAATGATTGGCTTTATTATAAAAATGGTATTCTATGGGTGTACCAATCTTTTTTTGTCTTTCAACAACACCTTGGCATAATTTTACTTTAACCCATGCATCGTCACTACCTTGAAAAATGATAACTGGTATATTTTTTTGGTACCAAGGATAAGTAAAATTTTTAGTTACTTTTACTCCAAAAACAGGTTTTCTACACCCAGGATAAAAAGCTATTACAGTCTTAGTTCCCTTTAGATCATAACTTGAATCTTCTGAAGACATAACTAGTGAGTCGATAACTGTATCTCCGCCATGCGACATTCCCATTAAAGCTAAATTATTTTTATCTACAAAGTTAAAATGTTTAATTATTTCAATTATCCAAAAAACTTCTTTTGATCTTTCTGGTGACATTAATTTTCTTCCCAACATTGCTTTACCTGTTAAATTTCTGGATTTTGCACTATCTGAAATTATAGAAACATAACCTCTTTCTTTGAACCAATTCATCCAATTTGCATAACCTTCTCTCCAAAAAGGATCTCCGGCACCAGTAAACATGATTATTGTTGGAAATGGACCTTTGCCATCTGGTTTTACAACTTTCATATTTTTTTTTAAATTTTCTTTTATTATTTTTGGATCTTTAATTGGTTTAGAAAAAGAATTTGAATTAAAAAATAGACAAACAAAAAAAATCAACAATAATGATAAAGATCTTTTTTGTAATAATATATTGTTCTTATAAAAATAATGTAAATCCACGCACCTGTATTCTTGCTATAATAAAAAATAAATTGATTGATTTAAATCAAAAGAATCTAATATTTATTTGTATCAAACTTACTTAAGTCTTAGGAAGGGTTGTTCCACCTGTCAGGTGCCCTTAACCCAGCACTTTGAAACCAGAGGCAGGATACATGCTTCAGCCTTAACATCCTTAATTGCACTTGATATATTTTTGTAAACTTTGTTTGCTAATGATTTGTCATAGTCTACAATTTTTTTTTTAGCTTTTTTTAGATCTATATCAACAATTGCAACTGCTATAAACTTACCTGTTTCATTTAAAATTTTTAATCTCTGTAAAGCAAAGTTTCCTGCGCCAACAAGTATAAATGGAATTTTTTTCATTCTAATTTATTTTAAAAGTTCTTGATTATTTACAATATATTGTTGACATATTCTAGATCTTGATTTTTTACTATGTAAATTTGGATCAGTCGTAAATAAATTTCCTACTTTTGTGCAAAAATTATTGAATTATAGCTTGAGATTTTTCTTCTGTTTTAGATCCAGATACATTATCAATCTCAACCCACTCGACTTTTTTTAACTCCTTAGTTAAAGCAATCTTTAAAACTTCATCTACTATTTCAACAGATGTAATTTTTATATCATCTTTAACTTTTTGTGGAATATCTACTAGATCTTTTTCATTGTCTTTTGGTATCAAAACTTGTTTGATACCTGCTCTATGTGCTGCTAATAATTTTTCTTTTAATCCCCCAATTGGCAAAACTTGTCCTGTAACAGTGACTTCTCCTGTCATAGCAATTTCTTTGTTTACAGGTATTTTCGTAATTGATGAAACAATTGAAGTTACCATGGCAATGCCAGCTGAAGGACCATCTTTCGGTGTTGCTCCTTCAGGCACATGAATATGGAAGTCTTTTTTTTCAAAAACTGGAGGAATAATTCCATATTCTAAGCTTTTAGATCTAACATAAGATTTTGCTGCTTTAACCGATTCTTGCATAACTTCTCCGAGTTTGCCTGTAATTTGCATTTTTCCTTTTCCAGGCATATTAACAGTTTCAATTTTTAATATTTCTCCTCCATATTCGGTCCAAGCTAGTCCTGTTGCTATTCCAATTTTATTTTCACTTTCTTGTTCACCAAACTTATATTTTTTAACTCCTAAAAAATTTGATAAATTTTTCTCATCCACACTTACTGTTGTTTCTTCTTTGCCAACTATTTTTTTAACAGCCTTTCTTGCTATTTTTGAAATTTCTCTTTCTAAATTTCTAACACCTGACTCTTTAGTGTAATTTCTTATTATTTCTTTAATTGTTCCATCAGATAAAATTAGCTCGCCTTCTTTGACACCATTATCTTTAATTTGTTTAGGTAACAGAAACTTATCAGCTATATTTATTTTTTCATCTTCCGTGTATCCAGCTAATCTTATTACTTCCATTCTATCTAGTAATGGTGGAAGTATATTTAATGTATTTGCTGTTGTAACAAATAATACATCAGATAAGTCATAATCAACTTCTAAATAATGATCATTAAAAGTAGTATTTTGTTCAGAGTCTAATGCTTCTAATAAAGCTGATGATGGATCGCCACGATAATCATTTCCAACTTTATCTATTTCATCTAACAAAAAAAGAGGATTCTTTGTTCCAGCTTTTTTCATCATTTGAATTATTTTACCAGGTAAAGATCCTATATAAGTTCTTCTATGTCCTCGAATTTCCGCCTCATCTCTAACACCACCTAGTGACATCCTTACAAACTGCCGATTTGTTGCTCTTGCAATAGATTTTCCCAAAGATGTTTTACCAACTCCTGGAGGACCAACTAGACACAATATTGGGCCTTTTAATTTTTGCATTCTTTTTTGTACAGCTAAAAACTCGACAATACGTTCTTTGATTTTTTCTAAACCAAAATGGTCTTCATCAAGAACTTTTTTGGCTTTGTTAAGATCTATATTAACATCATTTTTTTTGTACCAAGGAATATCTATCATCCAATCTAAATAATTTCTAACAACAGTTGCCTCGGCTGACATTGGACTCATATTTTTTAATTTTTTAAGTTCAGACATACATTTTTTTTGAACTTCTTTTGGCATTTTTGCTTTTAAAATTGCTTTATTTAAATTTGAAGTTTCATCTTTTCCGTCTTCAATTTCACCTAACTCTTTTTGAATGGCTTTTAATTGTTCGTTTAAATAATATTCTCGTTGTGTTTTTTCCATTTGAGTTTTAACACGACCTCTTATTCTTTTTTCTACTCCTATAATACTAGCTTCATTTTCCATAATTTTAATTATTGCATTTAATCTTTTTTTAAGATCAAGAGTTTCAAATAATTTTTGTTTTTCTGTAACTGTAGTATTTAAATGTGATGCAATATTATCTGCAATTTTTGAAATGTCTTTAATCTGTTTAATATTATCAATTGTTTCTGTTGAAACTTTTTTATTTACCAATGATAGTTTTTCTAATTTTTTTATAGCTATTAAAGCTAATGGAAAAAGTTCCTTATCTTCTATCAATTGGTCATTTTGATATTCATATTCACAAGTAATAAATTTTCCATTATCTTTAAAATCCAAAACTTTAACTCTTTTAATTCCTTCTGCTAATACCTTAACAGTTCCATCTGGTAATTTAAGCAATTGTAAAATATTACTTTCGCAACCATAACTAAAAACATCATTTTTTTTTGGTTCATCAACTTCAGAGTTTTTTTGAGTAACTAAAATAATTTTTTTTTCATTTTTCATCACTTCATTTAATGCTGTAATAGATTTATCTCTACCAACAAACAAAGGGATAACCATACTTGGAAACACAACAATGTCTCTTAAAGGTAACAATGGCAAATTAGTTTTTGTAAACATATTATAAATATGGATATTAAAATTAATAATGCAATAGATAATTGTTGCTTATTAACGTTATTTTTAAGCTGCTGTAGTTTTTTCAGTTTTAGGTTTTTCAGTTTTTGAGTGAACCAGTATTGGCTGAGAATAACCTTTTACTGTGTTGGCTTCTATTATCACTTCTTGAACATTGTCTTGGCTGGGCAAATCAAACATTGTTTTGAGCAATATGTTTTCTAATATTGATCTTAATCCTCTTGCTCCAGTTTTTTTGCCAATAGCCTTAATTGCTATTTCCTTAAGAGCATTATCTTTAAATGTAAGTTTTGATCCTTCTAACTTAAATAATTCTTGATACTGTTTTACCAGTGAATTCTTAGGTTCTTTTAATATTTTTATTAAAGATTTTTCATCTAAGTCTTCTAGGGTTGCTACAATTGGGAGTCGTCCTATAAATTCAGGAATTAATCCATATTTTAGTAAATCTTCTGGTTCTAAACTTTTCATCCATTCACCTGTTTTTTTATCTTCTATTGTTCTAACTTCTGCACCAAACCCAATAGAAGTTCCTTTGTCTCTTTGTGCAATTATTTTATCTAAACCTGCAAATGCTCCTCCACATATAAACAATATGTTAGTAGTATCTACTTGTAAAAATTCTTGCTGAGGATGTTTTCTGCCTCCTTGGGGAGGTACGCTAGCAACTGTTCCTTCCATAATTTTTAGTAAAGCTTGTTGAACACCTTCTCCAGAAACATCTCTGGTAATTGAAGGGTTTTCAGATTTTCGACTGATCTTGTCAACTTCATCAATATAAACTATTCCTCTCTGGGCTTTATCAACATTATAATCGGCTGCTTGTAATAATTTTAAAATAATATTTTCAACATCTTCGCCAACGTAACCAGCTTCAGTCAAAGTTGTGGCATCAGCCATAGTAAATGGAACATCCAAAATTCTAGCAAGGGTTTGTGCTAACAATGTTTTTCCACAACCAGTTGGACCTACAAGTAAAATATTTGATTTGGAAAGTTCAACTGTTTTGCTAGTTTTGTTTTCATAATTCAATCTTTTATAATGATTGTGCACTGCTACAGATAAAACTTTTTTTGCATAATTTTGTCCAATAACATAATCATCAAGTATGCTACATATTTCTTTAGGAGAAGGTAGGCCATCTTGGTGTTTTACAAGTGTATCTTTACTTTCTTCTTTTATTATATCCATACAAAGCTCTACACACTCATCGCATATGAATACAGTGGGACCTGCTATAAGTTTTCTTACTTCGTGTTGACTTTTGCCACAAAAAGAGCAGTACAAAATATTTTTATTATTGGTTGTCATAATTTTTTTTTAAACGAATCAATTCAATCACTTTATTACACAAAAGTTATTTCAATCAAGTCTAGGTTGTGGAAAAAACTATATATTGTGTTTTAAACTCTTTTATCGACTACTTTATCAATTAATCCAAAAGATTTTGCATTTTCAGCTGTCATAAAATTATCTCTTTCAAGAGCAAGTTTAATTGCGTCAACGGATCGACCGGTATGTTTTGAATAAATTTCGTTTAATCTTTTTTTGAGAGACAAAACTTCATTGGCATGTATTTCTATATCTGTTGCTTGACCCTGAAAACCAGCAGAAGGTTGATGAACCATTATTCTAGAATTAGGCAAAGAAAATCTTTTTCCTTTTTCTCCAGCTGTTAGTAAAAAAGATCCCATTGAGCAAGCTTGACCAATACACAGTGTTGAAACTTCTGATTTGATGTATTGCATTGTATCATAAATGCCTAAGCCAGCAGTAACTAGTCCACCTGGACTATTTATATATAAATAAATTTCTTTTTTTGGATTCTCGGACTCTAAAAAAAGCAATTGCGCAGTAACCAATGAGGCTACATTATCAGTTATTTGGCCTACAACAAAAACTATTCTTTCTTTTAGTAATCTTGAATAAATATCGTAAGCTCTCTCTCCTCGGTTTGACTGCTCAACAACCATCGGGATTAGATTGTTCATATGTTCTGATATTTTTGATGTCATAAACTGATTCTTTTGACTTTATACAACTTGTGATTACTTTTTGCTAACTTTTTTTATTTTTTCTGGTTTTTTGCTTGATGGCTTAACTTTTTTTGCTTGGGATGATTTTTTTACTGGTACTGTCTTCTCCACTTTTGACCTTTCACTTGAATCAGTATGTTTGTGATCGTGCAAATGATCGTGGGCAGATTTCAAAATTTTCTCTGCTTCATCTTTTGAAATTTCTTTTTTGTTAACTTTAGATTTGCTTTTAATTAACTCAATAATTTTTTCTTCATAAATAGTGCCTCTTAAAGCATCAGAAGCAGAAGGATTTTTTTGATAATAATCCATTACAATTTTTTCTTGACCTGGCATCATCTTTAATTGTTTTTGTATTTCTGCTTGAATTTCGTTTTCGTGAACTTGGATTTTGTTTTGCTCTCCAAATGCATTTAAAATTAGACCTAATTTAATTCTATCTTTTGCTTTTTTTTCAATATCTTTCTTGTTTTTATTAATTTCATTATCTTTCATATCTTGTGAAAGAATATTAATTTCTTGCTCAATTAAATTTTCTGGGATTTCATCAACCTTAAATTTTTTAATTTGTTCTAAAATTTTATTTTTTGAAAGCATGTTCAGAGAGTTTTTATATTCATCATTGATTTGCCTAGAAATTAAAATTTTAAGATCATTTAAATCTTTTGCGCCTAAATTTTTTGCAAAATCTTCGTCTATTTTAGCGGCAATAGATTTTTTAACTTCTAAAATTTTACATTCAAATTTTGCTTTTTTATTTGCAAATTCTTTTTGTGGATAATTTTCCGGTAAAACCACTTCAAAAGTTTTAGTCTCATTTTTCTTAACTCCTGTTAATTCTTTATCAAAACCTTTAATAAAAAGATCTTTTCCTAAAACAATTTGAGTATTTTTTCCTTCACCACCAGTGAAAAATTTACCTTCGATGGTTGCTTTATAATCAAATGCCACTAAATCTTCAACTTCAGAGCTTTCTTCATCTTTTTTTGCTACAAAATTTTTTTGATTTTTTGCAATTTCCTTAATTCTTTTATCTGTTTCTTCATCATCTATTTTTACTGAGTATTCATCAATCTTGATATTTTCTATTGGTTTAAGTTCAATTTTGGGAAGTTCTGTGACAGAAATTACATACTCTAAATCTTTATCTTCACCATGTGATTTTAAATCAATTTTTGGTTGTCCAGCAGGTTTTATTTTATTATCTTCTAAAGCTTGAGTGCTAGTTTCTTTTAAAACTTTATCTAGAACTTCACCATAAATAGATTTTCCAAATTGTCTTTTAAGAATTTCTTTTGGAACTTTACCTGGTCTAAAACCTTTTAATGCTACCTGTTTTTTTACTTCCTCATATTTTTCATTCATATGAGTTTCTATAGTTTTTTTATCTACAAAAACTTTTAAATTTTTGTTTAAACCTTTTTTATTTTCTATTTTTACTTTCATAATATTTAATGGTGGGCGAAAAGAGAGTCGAACTCTTATGGGTTGCCCCGTACGCTCCTAAGGCGTATGCGTCTGCCAGTTCCGCCATTCGCCCACTCAAATTATTCAGTTTTATATATTATTGGTTTCATTTGTCCAATGAGAATAATCATGAATATATTGAATAATAAAATATAAATATATAAAACTAAAAAAATTATGATTATTTCTCCCTGCATAAGTATTTGTAAAACTGACCCTTTAACTGGCTATTGTTACGGTTGTGGAAGAAGTAATAATGATAAAAAAATATGGAAAGATAAAAAAACAAGCGACGTTTGGAAAATAAATAACCTTGAAGAAACAAAAAAAAGACTAAATGGATGGCAATTAAAAAGTTTTGAAGAATCTTACAAATATAAAGTAGAAAATGGTATTTCATTGATTAAAAAACAAAATCTCAAATAAAAAATGACTTTAAACAGTCAATATATAAATCTAAACAAAAAGATCATTAGTTGTAAAAAGTGCCAAAGATTATTTATCTTCAGAAAAAAAATTGCTAAAGAAAAAAGAAAACAATACATAAATGAAAAATATTGGGGAAAGCCCATAACTGGTTTTGGAGATATAAATGGAAAAATATTATTAGTTGGTTTGGCACCCGCTGCACATGGAGGAAACAGAACTGGTAGAGTGTTTACGGGAGATAGATCTGCAGATTTTTTATATAAATGTTTATATAAAGCAAAAATGTCTAATCAAAAAACTTCGGAAAATAAAAATGATGGTTTAAAACTTTATAATACATATGTCACTACAGCATTAAAATGCGTGCCGCCTGGAGATAAACCAACTTTTTTAGAACTTAAAACCTGTTTCAATTATTTTAAACAAGAAATAGATTTGCTTAGAAATGTTAAAATTATTGTTGCTTTAGGAAAGATAGCTTTCGATGCATGCATTCAATTTTATAAAGAAACTTATTTATTAAGAAATAAAGATTACGTGTTCACCCATGCAGCAAAATATCAATTACCCGATAAAAAAATATTAATAGGATGCTATCATCCAAGTCCAAGAAATGTAAATACCAAAAGAATTAATTTAAATAAAATGGTAAGATTGTTTAAAAATGTAAAAAAGATCATTACTTGATGTATTAGAATATGAAAATTTATTTGATTTGGCTAGCTGGTGTAATTTTTTGGAATTATGGAGTTCCACAAGCAACACCTTTGCAAGATGTATTAGCTGCCATAGTTCTTTCTTTTTTGAGCATTGGTTTAAAAAAATATTTAATAAAATAATTATTCTGATGAAAAATATATATTTTGATAATAAGCAATTGCAGGTCTTTTTGAATTGTCAGTATCAGTCATAATAGCTACTCCCTCAATATCATTAACATTTAAATCATGAAATTTTTTAAAATGTTCTTTAACGTTAACCTTAACAGTAACCCACTGATTTAAATTTTCCTTTGTCGTAGATAGAACATAATCAATTGATTTTTTTGTGTAAGGACTTGGTTGATTGCTATTAATTTCATTATTGCTAGAATAAACATAATTCATTGCTCTGTTTGATAAAGGAGTTGCTCCTGTTTTTTTAATTACAAAAACTCTTGCTGCATAATCATGTCCTTTTTTACTGTTCTCATTAATACCTGATAAGTCTTTTTCAACTTTCCAAGTGATGTTTAAAAATGGAGTTTTTGATAGATTTATTTTAATCTCTTTTCCAAGACCTGATGCTGCGTTTTCAGACACGGAACGAATAAAATTACCATATTCATTTTTTCCAAGTGAGTATTTAGTTTTAGCATCAGCACCTCTTATTTTTTTAACTTTTAAAGTTTTAAATTCTGATTCCGTAAAATCAAAAACTTTTACCGTTTCGGCTGATAATGTTTGTTGAAAAGTTGCAATCAAGAAAATTAAAAGTAAATTTTTTTTAAGCATTTTTGTGAAATTAATAAGTAGATCTACCACCACTAATATCAAAAACTGCAGCTGTTGAAAAAGAATTTTCTTCTGAAGATAACCAACATACAAGTGAAGAAAATTCTTTTAGTTCCAGAAATCTAGCTCTTGGAACTTTAGAAAGCATATATTTAACATGTTTTTCGGACATTTGATTTAATATTTTTGTGTTAGCAGTAGATGGTGTAACAGCATTAACTGCAATATTTTTATCTGCAAGTTCTTTTCCTAAAGATTTTGTTAAACCTATAATTCCAGCTTTTGCAGAACTATACGCACTTGCATTAGGATTTCCATCTTTGCCAGCCACAGAAGCAACATTAACAATTCTACCGTAATTATTTTTAATCATATTAGGTACAATGCTCTTGCAACAATAAAAAGTTCCCATTAAATTTACTTGCACAATTTTTTCCCATTCATTAACATTATAATCCCATACCGTTGAAGTAGATCCTGTTATACCAGCATTATTAATCAATATATCGATATTAGATGAGCTAGTAATTTTAAGAACAGCATTATTAATTTGTTCAAAATTAGACACGTCAATTTGATTATAAGATAATTTGGAACTATTTACTTCTTTTAATGCTAATTGTAGTTGCTGTTCATCAATATCCCAAATTATAACCTTTGCACCAAAATTCAGAAATTTTTTAGCAATGTCTAAACCAAAACCTTGCGCACCACCAGTAACTACAGCCGTTCTGTTATTAAAATCAAATTTATTCATAATAAAATTTATTTTTCAGATAAAAGATAATGCATCACAAAACCTACAAATGCACCTATTAACCATGAATATGATTGTAAAAATCTAAAATCAGGATTCCAAATAGTTGCAGCAGAAAAAACAAAAGCAATAAACAAAGAGTAAATTGCTTTAATATGCCATCCTCCTGAAAAATAATAAGCGCCAGTATCGCTTGAAGAAAATATGTCCTTGTTAATTATCTCTTTTTTTTTAATTAAATAATAATCTGCAACAATAATACCAAAAATTGGACCAAAAAAAGAACCTACTGTATCAACTATAGCTAACACTCCTATTTGACTCAATATTGGTACCCATAAACTTCCAATAAAAAAAGCTAGAGTTCCAATTATTATAGCTGAAGAAGTGGCAGATAATTTGCTTGGTGCAAAGTTAATTAAAGAATATTGGGAAGGTATAAAATTTGCAATTAAATTTGTTGATGCTGTTGCAAATACAATAAAAAACAAAACAACGATGCTTAAAAATACATTATCAAATTTTCCTATAATATCAGTTGGACTTACAAAAATACGCTCCATATTTGGAAAATTTTGATTTAAAATAATATCAGCACCAATAACAATAAAAACAGCAAATATAGAAAACAATATTAAATTAAGAATTAAACTTAAGTTTCCTTTTTTTAGTTCGCTTTCATTTTTTACGTATCTCGAAAAATCTCCAAAATTAACCAATACAATAGAAAAATAAGCAAACATTGTACCAAAAACTGTAAGAAAAGGAGAAATGTTTGATTTTGAAATTACATTGTCTATCACAAGTAATTCTTTAAATGAGTTTGTTACATCTATAAGATTTGTAGAAGATATAATTACACAAAATAATATCAAACCGATATAAACAAACATTGCTGAAAAATTTATAAATAATTTAGTAAATCTTTGGCTTTTTCTGAATAAATATATTTGCAAAATAATTGCTAACAAAAATGAAAACCAGTCAATAATATTTAGTCCAAAATAAAAATAAGTAAAAATTTCTTTATCTAAAAAGCTATTATCGATTGAAAATAGAGATAATCTTATCAGGTAACCAAATGATTTTGATAAGAAAAAAGATTGAACGCCAAACATAAATATGGCAACTAACCCTCTAAGGATAGATACATATTTGGCCCCAACAATTCCCATTGAAGTTCTTAAAAAAACTGGAAAAGGTATTCCGTGCTTTTGAGAAGGTTTGCCAATTAAATTAGCTAAAAAAGCTACCAAGAATGAAGATGTAAGTGTGCCAAAAAAAACAATAACGATATTAATCTCATAAACCAAATAAAGTGAAACAATTAAAGAAAATCCTATTATGCTTTGAATTGTGTTTCCCCAAAAACAAAACAGATCTTTCCAATTCCATGTCTTGTTATTTGGGTTAACGGAAACCAATTCCCAGTTTTTTAGATAAATATTTGTATTTTCTTGAATCACTATTTTATATTAAACTAATATAAATTACTGTCCATATAGTAGATTGGGAAGCCATAAAACTATCTTAGGAAAAACTATTATTATTATTAATCCAATAATTTGGAGAACCATAAATTGCATCATGCCTATATAAATATCTTTTAAATCCCATTCAGGAACAACGCCTTTTAAAAAATAAGCTGATAAAGCTACAGGAGGTGATAGCCAGGCGGTTTGAAGGTTTACAGCCACAAGAATTGCAAACCATGTTAAATTAAACCCTAAAGCTTCAATCAAAGGTAATATTATCGGAACAATAATCATTACAATTGGAACCCATTCTAGAGGCCATCCTAAAAGAAAAATTACACCCATAACTATTGCTAAAATTACATATCTATTCATTTCTAAATTTAATAAAAAATCTGTAAGAAGCATTGGTGTACCTAATCTTGAAAAGACTGAGCCAAAAAAGTTAGAGGCAGCAACTAAAACCATTATTAATGCAGAAATTTCTAAAGTCTTAACTAATGCTTCTTGTAGTTTTGTTAAAGTCAGTTTTTTATAAGCAAGAGATAATAATAATG
>MPLX02345157.1_pt1 | contig 14439 bp, 10 predicted proteins | sample 1617341 | NCBI WGS metagenome assembly MPLX02 (sample SAMN05944804, study PRJNA350692) | marine metagenome | biome: marine; feature: ODZ; material: water; isolation source: 120 m water sample filtered on 0.2 um supor filter | place: Pacific Ocean | collected 2012-04-08 | depth 120m m | reverse complement strand
GGTTCAAGGGCCCGTGCTGCCCGTTTTTCTTCGGCGTATTCAGCATTGAGTTGGTAAAGCATGTCGACAGCTCGGTCAAAACCTTGTTCGGCAGCCAATTTCAACCAGTTCACTGCCTTTTCCTTATCTTGAGCGACGCCAAGACCTTCTGCGTACATGAAACCAGTATGAAACTGTGCGGGTGGATGGCCTAGTTCTGCAGCAGTCAGATACCACTCGAACGATTGATTGAGATCCTGTTGTGTCCCTTCGCCATACTTATACATTAGACCAAGTATGGTCTGTGCACGTGGATCCCCTTTACCGGCAAGGGTACTGAAAGCTTCAAGAGCAGCAGGATAGTTTTTCTGTCTGTACAACTCCGCTGCGACATCGAATTCTGCCTTCACGGGATTGATCGACATTAAAAACAGCATTGGGATCAGCACGAGAATGCTGATCCTATTTGCCCCGGCGTTCATTGCCACGTTTGAAGTTCCTTGTAGTTTTTGCCATGACCAACTGTTGTGCGTCGTGATCCTTGCCAGACGTCTTTGCCAGGAATTTTGCTACCCTTGCACCTTTCAAATAGGTCACCGGTTTATTATCGAGGCATATCGTCACTTTGCCTTCTTTTCGAGATTCAAAGTGAAAGTTGGTATTTATGCTCATTTTCGATCTGAACCTGGAGTTCCTGGGTATCATAGTCCAACGGATTGTTTTTGTTGAATACCCAATAAAACAATATAATGAATGAAGTTGAACCTGATGGAAAACTGTATGCAAGGCACCATTTGCCGTTGAGCCGATATCTGATGAAACTTTTGCGTTGACCAGAGAGAGATAGTGGAAGAGGTCGTCAATGATACGATGTTCGTGGTGTGGGAGCGCGCATCGAGATTTGAGGGGCGCTCAAAAGTCTCGACCCTGGCTGCAGGAATTGCCTGCCTAAAAGGAATCAAGGCACTGGATTGAATCAAGAAGACACCTGATCAGTTGTCTGAGCCGCTTTCTGATGCCAACAATATAGAGGAAAAATCAATTTAATCAGCCGGTTAGGAGTAGAAGACTGGCTCAGGCAAGGGCTTGATCTGATCTCAGCAGATCAACGGTCCGTAGTGGAACTCACCTACTTTTATGGCTATTCCTATCAGGAAATAGCGACCCTAATGAAGGAAAGGGAGCCTAAACTGACAAGTTCCGAGTTGATTCTCCGGTTGCATGATTCTGCCCCTGCCCCTGGGACAGTTGAAGCTATTCCCATGGTCGATATTTGCCATGCGGTCATACGGATTGAAGATGAGGAAGTTTGCACCCAGCGAGCCATTAGGCACATTCAGTAAACGTTAGCCTGCCCGAACTGCCAGGGATTAGTTGATTCTTTTAAACTGCTGATAAACGTAGTCGATATTGGATTGAAAAAACTCCTCTGCCACCAGTTCGAATTCATCAGTTGGAAATGTGGGGAAGAAGACGTCGCCATTGATTTCTGCATTAATGGTTGTTAAATGGACGATGTCCGCCTTTGAAATAGCCTGTCTGTATATCTCGCCACCACCGGTGATGAATATCGGCTTACCGGATTGATGAGCCATCTCGAGAGCCAGATCAAGGCTGTTCGCGACCTGACAGCCTTCTTGTTGATAGTCTTTTCGATGAGTGACGATGATGGTAGTTCGACCTGGTAGAGGTCGACCTATGGATTCGAATGTCACGCGACCCATGATCAGCGTACCGTTCATCGTGATGCGTTTGAACAGTTCCTGCTCGCCTCTGATACGCCACGGGATTTCGGTACCTTTCCCAATGACGTTTTTGTTTGAACGTGCAGCAATAATACTGACGGTCATCACATCTGCTCAACAGTTTCGATTCCGAGCAGGTCCAGACCTTGTTTCAGAACGCGGGCAGTCGTATCAGCAATCAACAGGCGACTCTCGCGCACTGGGCCTTCAGCATTAAGAATCGGGCATGATTCGTAAAAAGACATGAAGATTCCGGCCAGTTCGAACAGGTAATTGCACAGAATATTTGCCTGATAGTCCTCGGTGACTGCATCAATGGCTTCGACGAACTGCAGCAGCTTTAAACCGAGTTGCAATTCAGTCGGCTCTTTGAGTGTAATGCTGCTCTCGAGTGTTGAGGGATCTATATTTGAACGTCTGAAGATACTGCGAATTCGAGTATAGGCATATAGGAGATAGGGTGCCGTGTTTCCATCGAACGATAACATCGTGTCCCAGTTAAAGATGTAATCCGTGGTTCGATTCTTAGTGAGTTCAGCATACTTAAGCGCACCTACGCCAATCACCTGAGAAATCCTGCTTTTTACATCGTCCGCGAGTCCGGGATTTTTGACTGACACCAGTTCATATGCCCTGTTAATGGCCTCTTCAATCACATCTGCAAGCTTGACATCAGCACCGTCTCGGGTCTTGAAGGGCTTGCCATCCTCCTTGAGGATGACGCCAAATGGCAAATGTCGGAATGACTGTGACTCATCCAGGTACTTTGCCTCTCTGGATATGGCGAATAGTTGCCGGAGGTGAAGTGTTTGACGAGCATCGATAAAGTAAAGGGCTTCGCCGACTTTCAGGTTTTGAGCGCGAAATCGAACGGCTGCCAGATCTGTAGCCATGTATGGAAATCCACCGTCCGATTTCTGTACGATCGCTGGCAGCGGTTTGTCGTCCTTACCTTTGAACCCATCGAGGAAGACACATTTTGCACCATCTGAAACCTCGATCAGCCCGAGTCGATCGAGTTCGTTCACTACAGGTATGAGGTCATCGTTGTAGCTGCTCTCGGCCTTGATATCCGCTCTTGTCAAGGAGATGTTCAGTCGATCGTATACTGCCTGGCAGTGGCTAACTGACTCCTCGATGAATTGTTGCCACAATTCCAGGCACTGGGGATCACCATTTTGCAAACGCACGACATACTCTCTTGACTGCTTCGCGAACACTTCATCCGATTCACGCAAAGCACTGGCTTTCCGGTAGAAGACTTCCAGATCTGATAGCTCAGTTGAGAGTTCTTGTCCCTCCTGGCCGATGAGATCCATGTATGCCAGCAAACTGCCAAATTGCGCACCCCAGTCACCCATGTGATTCGCGCGGATGACGGTGTGGCCAAGAAATTCCAGTATCCGTGCAGCTGCATCTCCGATGGTTGTGCTTCGGAGATGACCGATGTGCATTTCCTTTGCCAGATTAGGTGCGGAATAGTCGATTACCGTTGTATTGCTTTTCTCCCTGACGACTCCCAGCAGCTCATCTTTTCGCAGCTTAGTCAGCTCGTTGGAAATGTAACTATTGTCAAGATGAATATTGATAAAGCCCGGTCCGGCAACCTCAACTTTTTCTGCCTGAGGCAAATTGAGTGATTCAACCAGCGTACCGGCAAGTTCACGCGGATTCATGCCAATCTGCTTTGCGGCATCCATAACGCCATTTGCTTGGTAGTGACCAAATGCCGCTTTTTGAGACTGCTTGACGATGGCCGGGCAATTCGATGCACCGGCGGCACTCAGGGCCGAGTCAATCGTTGATTCCAGTTGTTGTTTGATGTTCATAGAATGTTCATGGCATAGAACTATCGAATTTATTCCCGCCGCAAAAAAGCTCGCTATCTTAGCTCAATTCCAGGTAGTTGGTGTACATATTTGAAATTAATATCTATCTGTGGTTTCGGTATCCTGACTAGTTGAGACCGACTTGCTGCTGGCTATCAATAGTCGATGACTTGTCCAGCACGCTGCGTATTTTTTTGCGCAGCCATTCTGGGTGATAGGGTTTTTGAATGAACTCTAATCCCCGTTCGAGAATGAAATTTGTGTGTATGCCCTGGTTCGAGTAGCCGCTGGTAAAAATGACCTTGATGTCTGGTTTGATCGTCTGCATTTTCTGAAGTACTTCCAGACCGCCCATTCGCGGCATGACGACATCCAGAATGACCAGATCAATTTTGCTGGCAAATTCCCGGAATGTGGAGATGGCTTCGAGCCCATCGACGGCTGAGAATACCTGATAACCCGCTTCTTTTAAGATGATGCAGGCAAGATCGCGTACCTGCCGATTGTCTTCGACGATCAGAATTGATTCATGGCCGCCAATAGTGGTGACTTCGAAAGGCGCCTTTGGTTCTCTCACTTGCCCTTCAGCCTTCGGGAGAAAAACCTTGAAGACAGAACCTTTGCCAGCTTCACTATTAATAGTAACAAAACCGTTGTGCTGCTTGGTTATACCAAATACCACCGACAACCCCAGACCCGTTCCTAATCCTTCCGGTTTGGTGGTGAAAAAGGGTTCGAAAATTCGTTTCTGCACTTCATCAGACATGCCAAAACCAGAATCTTCTACCTGAATCACTGCATAGGTGCCCAACCTGGCATCGCTGTGCTTCTCAATAAAGTCATCTTTGATTTCGAACTCGTGACAGGTGATCGTGAGATCACCGCCCTGTGGCATCGAATCTCTTGCATTAACTGCCAGGTTTACGAGTATTTGCTCGATCTGTCCCTTATCTGCCAGTACCTTGAGTGACTCGGCCTGCGATTCGGGATTGAACTCTATCTGGATACTTTCCGGCAACAGTCTTTGCAGCATTGATTTGAGTCCATCAATCAACTCGCGAAGGTCCAGGACTGATGGTTCAATAATTTGCCGTCGGCTGAATGCTAACAGTTTATGAGTCATCTCAGCGGCTCTTTTTCCGGCTAGTTTAATTTCTGAAAAGTAGTGGGTCTGATCTTTATCCAGGTTCTGTTTATTCAGACCAAGTTCTGCATAACCGTTGATGGCAACCAGCAGGTTGTTGAAGTCATGTGCGATACCCCCTGTCAATTGACCAATGGATTCCATTTTTTGTGAAGCCAGTAGTTGTGATTGCAGCTGGCCTCTTTCAATCTCATCTTGCTTCCTCTGGCTGAGATCTCTGGCGATCCCAATGAAGTAAAACCGACCGAGTCGTTCGTGTTTGGCAAAGGAGATTTCTAATGAAAGATCTTCGTTGTTGGCAGTGATACCAGTCAGAGCGACATTTTCGTTTGACAGCTGCTCCAGTTCCAGGGGCGAGGTGCTGAATGCCTCTGGGATAATAGTCTTTACGGACATCCCGACCAGTGAATTTGTGGAATACCTAAATATCCTGGCTGAGGAATTGTTTGCGAAGGTAATATAGCCATGATCGTCAAATGTGAATATCGCGTCCTGTGCCGTTTCCGTGATGACTCGATAGTCTTCTTCGCTTCGATAAAGTTGGTCCTGTATATGTCGTCGTTCTGAAATGTCTCGCGAAACCCCTACCAGGTGTTCTGGTCTGCCACAGTTATTAAGAATAAAATTGGCTTTGTTTTCAATCCAGATCCTGGATTTATCTTTGCAGATGAGTTCTGTTTCAAAGGTAAATGTTTGGTCCAGGTCCTGATCTGTGCTCTGGACTGACGGCTCTAAGAAAGCTTTGATCCTTGCTATTGATTCTTCTGGAAAGAGATCCTGAATCTCAATCTCATTCGCTTCTTGCTCACTGTAACCTGTCAGATGGCATAGCGAAGGACTCAAGTATTGGAAGTTCAGATTAAGGTCAAGCGTCCAAATAACATCGGAGACATTGTTTGCCAGCAGCCGGTATTTGTTTTCAGTTTCAGCGGCGCGGTTTTCTGTCTGTTTAAGCTTTTGAGTTTCGGTCTGCAGTTCGCGGTATTTTTCGAGCAGGGAGTCATAGGTACGATTCAACTCGAGGGCAGAGTCTCGCTGGATCAGAGGCCGGGATAAAAAACGGCGAATAGACGCAAAAAAGCCGCCGTAGGGTTGATAGTAGACGTCAAAGTCGGCACCCGAGTGGTGATGATGCAGCTGGACTTCCGCATCTGAATAACCGAGAGATGCGGGGAGACCGGTCATTTGACCTGCCAGTATCAAATGAAACGTTCGGCAGGGGGTTAATCCTGATTTCATTTTCAGACCGATTCTGAGGTGTCCGGCAATTGGTTGTGACATCGTCAGTTCACAGGGAAAGAGCTTTGCAACAAATCCCATGGGACCAAATGCAGCGCTGTATTGCCCGCGAACTGAATACAACAGATAGCCGATGATCCGATAGATCTTCATGTTTCGACTGTCCCAGGATTTGCGAGCTGCTTCTCGGATCTCTGCTTCAGAAAGATAGTTCAGGAAATTGTCGCAGAAGGTGCTGAAGCTCTGCCAATCGATAAAACGGGCTGGGTTTTGCAGGTGCTCACGGGCGTAGGGAACATTTCGCAGAACACGATTTACATCAAGTTTCTTAGAGGCACACAGATCAAAGCACCAACCGATATTCCGGCAGGAGACATCTGCAATCCTTGCCGAATAGCCTTGCTCATCCATAGCTCGCTCATCCATAGGGAGTAACCAGCTGTCAGTAAGGTGTTATGTCTGATTCATAGTATGGGTGCAGCGAGGTATGGTCAAGAAGTCTGTGCCGACTTCAACAAGGTTTCTGCACGTTTGTAGATTTCTGTAAAACTGCTGGCTTCTACCGCACCTTGATCGGTAATTTGGAATACGCCTCGTTCGATGCGTTGAAACCACCCATAGTGATTGTTGACCAGAATACTGTACGTCTTTTCACCTGTACCGAGGAGCTTAAGTGTCTTTGAAGAGCTTGGGCCAATGTGGTTGAGGAAGCAGGCGATCAAAATAGCGTTTTCCTTGTACGCTGTCATGAGCTTCTGCTTGTTGACTCCCCCTGTGTTATAGCTGCCGCTGCGACCAGCCACTTCCTGGATGATGGCTTTTCGGGTTCTGGTGACTTTGCGGCGTTGCGCAGGTAATGGATCAAATTGTTTTAAAACCTTTGTGCCCATCGGACCGCAACTTACCTCCAGGAGACCAAGCTCCAGTCGTTTGATGACGCGTTTGATACCACGCCAGTGTCGGTTCTGCCTTTTTGGGGATGGTACAGCGACGTAAACACTGTCAGAAATGGTTTGCCGTTGAGTGGCCTGAACCAGCAAAGTCATGTTAACGCTGGTTTTTAACTCAACCACGATAAGTTCGTCATCCTTCGTCGCAATAATGTCGCAGTTTTTTACTTCGGCCTGAACCTGATAGCCGTGGGTTTCCAGATAATCTCTGATCGGCGGATATAGGTCGCTTTCTAGCATTCCGGCTTTGGTGTTTATGCCTGCTCAGCTTCGGGCTTGTAGGTGAAGTCATAATGCTTGATTGGCAGGGTTCGAACCCGGTTACCCGTGGCATCATAGACAGCATTTGCCAGAGCTGGTGCGATTGCCGGTGTGCCAGGTTCGCCAACCCCGCCAAGTGGCGCATCACTCTCAATAATATAGGTCTCAATAACGGGTGATTCGCTCATCCGGAGCATTTCATAGTCGTGAAAGTTGCTCTGTTGTACACGCCCGTCCTTGATTGAAATGTCACCGTAAAGTGCTGCGGTCATGCCATAGATGATACCGCTCTCCATCTGGGAAGTGACGTTATCCGGATTAATCGCATGACCGCAGTCGATCACACAGACCACTCTTTCGGGCTTAACCTTGCCGTTATTGATACTCACTTCAACGACCTGAGCCACGACAGACTGGAAACTGGTTTGCAGCGCGATTCCCCGACCCCAGCTTTCCGGCAGTTTCGAAGTCCAGTCAGCCTTCTGTGCGACCATGTCCAGGACCTTCAGATGTCTTGGGCTGTGTTTCAGTAAATCCCGGCGGAACTGATAGGTGTCCTTGTTAGCAGCGTTCGCCAGTTCATCAACGAAGGATTCGGTAAAGAAGCCATGTTGAGAGTGTGCAACACTCCGCCAGGGACCAAAAGGAATGGGTGTTTTACTGTCAACAAAACGAATCTGCTGATTCTCAATTGCATAAGGAATGTGGGCTGCTTCAGGGGGTTCGTTTTTGCCGATATAGGTATTAACCCATGCAACCGGCTCATTGTTGTCATCCAGAGCCGCTTCAAACCGGGATGTAATCGCCGGGCGATAGTAGTCCTGCTGCATATCTTCTTCGCGAGTCCAGATTAACTTTATCGGCACCTTCATATCTTTGGCAATCAGTGCGTTTTGCTCGAGGAAGTTAAGGGTTGCGGCACGTCGACCAAATGCACCACCCATTGCGGTGTGATGAGCAGTGACCTTGTCCATAGGGATTTGGAGCAGCTCAGACAGCATCGCCTTGGCGGTCAGCGCATCCTGGAGTCCTGCCCAGAATTCAACACTGCCGTCATCTTTCAGCCAGACCGTACTGTTAACAGGTTCCATGGCTGAATGCGCAAGGAAAGGAACCCTGTATTCCGACTTGATCGTTCGAATTGATCCTGCAAGTACAGCAGGCGCATTACCGGCAATCACATCATCGGCACCTGTTTCATCAACCTTATCAAGGTCATCACTGTATTGCTGATAGATCTCATTAGAGTTGAGATGGCTGTATTCAGTTTCAGTGAATTCAACCGGCAATTCATCAACTGCCTGCTTTGCCTGCCAGAAGCCGTCTGCAACAACGGCGATTGCACCGGGTAGTTTTACGACCTTTCGGACACCAGACATCTGACTGACCTTACTGTCATCGTAGCTCGCTACCTCTGCACCGAACACAGGCGATGTTTTCACAGCCGCAATTTTCATATCCGGGAGGTTGATATCTGCACCATACAGCAGACTGCCATCAATCTTCGCAGGAATATCAAATCGAGGTTTTGAGGTCCCGACAATCTTGTAATCAGAACGATCCTTCAGTGTTGGATTTGAAGGTATCTCCATCAATGAAGCTTGTTGAGCCAACTCACCATAGGTGGCAGTTCGATTGGATTTCGGGTGGATGATATTGCTGTTTTCAGCTTTCAGCTCTGACAGAGGCACCTGCCAGATATTGGCCGCCGCCTGCAGCAGCATCTCTTTTGCCGCTGCGCCTTGAATTCGCATGCCGTAGTGTCCCGAGAACCGTATCGCGGTTGAACCGCCGGTGATCTGCAGATTCGCCAACTCAGCCAGCGCCATAGTAGAATAGTTGGCGATGCCATCCAGAGCAATTGGGATGGATACTCCCATCCCCCCAACGAGGAATCCTTTGGCGAGCGTACCGTTGGCAAATTCGGTTTCACCAGGTGCTCTTTCCATTCGAACCAGGTTCCAGTCTGCTTCAAGTTCTTCAGCCAGCATCATGGGGAGAGCGGTTTGTACGCCTTGCCCCATTTCAGAGTGGGGGACATAAACTGTGATGATGTTGTCTTTGTCTATCTTCAACCAGGTGGTTAACAATGATTCGTTTTCATTGTCGATGACATATTTCGCTGCACTGTCTCGACGATGCTCGGGGAGTAATGACAAACCAAGAATCAGACCACCGCCAACAATTCCGCCACCAATCAGGAAATTTCTTCGACTAACCATAATCCAACCCCCCTATGCTTTTGCAACTTTGTCAGCGGCGCGATGGATCGCACGGCGGACACGTGGATAGGAACCGCAGCGACAGATATTGCCGGACATGGCATCGTTAATATCGTCATCGCTGGGAGCAGGGTTTTGCGCGAGTAGTGCAGTTGCACTCATGATCTGGCCAGACTGACAGTAACCGCACTGAGGTACCGCCTCATCCAGCCATGCCTGTTGTACAGGATGCAGGGTATCCGGTGAGGGTTTGATCCCTTCAATGGTGGTGATATTTGCCCCGGCGACCGACGAGACAGGCGTTTGACAGGATCGTGTGGCTACACCGTTCACATGTACTGTGCAGGCGCCGCACAGTCCGGCACCACAGCCGAATTTGGTACCAGTCATCTGCAATTCATCTCTCAATACCCATAGCAGGGGCGTGTCGCCAGACATCTGAATATCGCGTTCTTCACCGTTAATCGAAAGCTTGGTCATATTATGTCCTCAATCCAGAGGTGCTAGTTTAGCAAGGGGATCCATGGGTAGAAAAGACTATTCTGCCGGAAGCCGGGCCAGGATTTTCTTGTGCAGTCCGCCAAAACCGCTGTTGCTCATGATTACAATGTGTTGCGTTTTTTCTGAATGGGTGACAGCAGCCTTTGCGAGCTCGTCAATGTCCGTGAAGAAGTGACAGTTGCTGTCTGTGAGCTGAGCTTGCATATCCCAACTGATGTTGTCGGGTTGATACCAGAAAACGTCATCAGCGAGCTTCACGGCTGGTTTCAGGGTAGCTGAATGGGTGCCTTTGCGCATGGTGTGGGAGCCGGGTTCAATGATGGCGAGGATTTTCTCCTTGGCGACTTTCTGTCTTAGCCCGTGCAGTGTGGTCATGATGGCGGTTGGGTGATGGGCAAAATCGTCGTATACCGTCAGATTGGCAGAGGTGTAGATCTGCTCCATTCGTCGTTTTACACCTTTGAACTCACCCAGCGCGTCGCAGGCAATATCTGGCGTCACGCCCACATGTCTCGCCGCTGCGATTGCACTAAGCGCATTGGCGACATTATGCGATCCACTCAGGGACCATTTCACACTACCGACGGGTTCACCATTTAAGATGATGTTGAATTCACTTGAATCGGCTGAACTGGATGTCGCTGAAAGTACTCCCGAAGGCCCGATGGGCAATTGTTGTGACCAGATACCCTGAGCCAGAACCTCGGTAAGGTTCGCGTCTCCGACCGGGAATATAACCAGACCACCGGCAGGTACAGTCCGGATTAACAGATGGAACTGATTCTGAATTGCCGAGAGGTCCGGGAAAATGTCAGCATGATCATACTCCAGATTGTTAAGAATCAGTGTTCTTGGTCGGTAGTGGAGAAATTTAGAGCGTCTGTCGAAGTAGGATGTATCGTACTCATCGGCTTCGATGACAAAGAATGGTGTTTCACCCAGGCGGGCTGATTCAGAGAAATTTGTGGGTACCCCGCCAACCAGAAATCCGGGATTCATTCCCGCGAATTCAAGAATCCAGGCGATCATACTGGTCGTGGTCGTCTTTCCATGTGTACCTGCAACAGCAATAACCCACTTGTCATGCAGAAGGTAGCGACCAAGATATTCTGCACCGGAAGTATAGGGAATGTTCTTTTCCAGCACATATTCAACCGCCACGTTGCCACGAGGCAGGTTGGCATTGCCGATAATGACAAGATCAGTTGCTGTCGGGATATTCTCAGCCGTGTAAGGTGAATTGACGTCGATGCCGGCATTCTGCAGCAGGTCGCTCATGGGCGGATAGACGTTCTCGTCTGTGCCGGTTACAGCATGCCCTCGTTGCCTGGCAAGCAGTGCAATGCTACCCATCAGGGTGCCGCAGATACCAAGAATGTGTATATGCAAATGGATTCCTTATCCTGCGATTGGGAAGAGCGTTGCAGACGCAATCAGGAACAAAAATTCGATCATCAGCGCAATCACGATGCCCTGCAGAACACTGACGTTTGCCACCCGGTGAAGGATGAAACCGACTATCGTGATCCACCATAGGAAACAGACAAACAATAAGGCACTAATGAAGCTGGAAACGATGCCGGTGTTCAGGTTGTTTGCGAGTAGTTGGATGGGTAAAAGGATGATCAGTAGTATTGAGTTGCTCCCAAGCACCGCACTGATGGTGGACAGAAAACGACCGCCGACGGATTTCAACACAAGTAAGCCATAGATGATGGCAGCTTCAATAATGAATCCAATAAACACCGCGGCGATCGCCTGTATCATCGCGAGATTTGGTCTTGTGATGGCGATCGAAATGAAAGCGGTCGTCAGATAGATGACCAACAGCATTCCGGTTATCGTTGCACTCGCGGGTATCTTCTCTGGCCCTGTACGAAGCAGGCAAATTTGCCAGAAGTAACTCAGAATTGGCTGCATTCAATCGATCTCTTGTATGGCGGCTGATTGCCTGAAAACACATATTAAGTGTACCTGACTTGAGTCCCGGGCGCTCACGAGTGTATTCACAGACCCTGCTTCAGGGCCACCAGCCACCGAATTCTTTATAGGGTTCGTTCTTAGACATCTAGTTGGCAGCAAGTCTCAGGACATTAAAGGTTCCGATCAGATTGATCTCAATTACAAATTTGAACTGCTCGAGAGGAAAGGGACCATCCCGGCCGACAGTGCGTACTGCATTGTCGATTCCGGCGTAGTTACAGCAGATGTGAATTGCGCCGTAAGCTTGCATTGTTTGGGCGATGGCCTGCTGAACTTCTCCACTAGTGATGTTTACCTTGTAGGAAGCATTGTCCCCAAGTTCTGCAGCAAGTGCTTCGCCTCTTTCTTAACTCAGAAGTATAGGAACCGTTAATGCCCTGTTCAGAGAAATCTGCAAGTATGACGTGATAGCTACAGGCCATTTTCTATAGCACTATTAGGAATTAGAGCCGCCTGCAACTAGGAATTAGAGCCGCCTGCAACCGGTTTTCTGCAAAAAGCGATGTATGTCTATATAATCGCTCATCCCGGTATTGTGCGATCTTTTGTATGGGCAAGAAACTAGTACCATCAACGGCTAATCCTTTCGCGTTACAAGAGGAGATTGAGTTTTCTGTGCCTGATCAGCTTTCCTATGAGCCCGGAGTTTACGAGAAGAGCCTGTCGGATGCCCAGGAAATAATCGACAAGCCATTTGTTTCAGCTGGTCACCGCAACATTCAGCGGCAGCATCTCAAAAATCGTATGACAGTGTGGGAGCGAATTGCAGTGCTCTCGGATGAGCCACCCAAGGTGTTGTTCCAGAATTGGGGACCGAACCTGGATGGTGCATCATTGGTAACGGCGATCCTAAAGATCGAGGGTCGGGATGTTGCCCTTTACGGACATGATTTCACTATTCGTGCCGGTTCGATGGATGCGACCAATGGTAAGAAACTGGCACGCCTGTATGAGCTTGCCGGCAAGAGGAAAATTCCGCTGGTAGGAATGAACGACTCTTCCGGAGCTTTTGTCCCTGCGGGAGTCGGGGGACTTGACGGATATGCGGAAGCGTTTACAGCACTGCGTAAAATTAGCGGAGTTGTACCTTCGATCATGTGTATGTTTGGCTTCAATGCTGGTGGCGGGTCCTATTTACCACGTCAGGGTAGTTTTTTGATTCAACCACAGGATACATTCTTTGGGTTGACTGGACCGAGTGTTGTCAAGTCAGCGCTTGGCGAAGATATTGAAGCGGATGACCTGGGTGGGCCGAAGGTACATAGCCAGAGTGGCGTTACCGATATTGCGGTGGAGGATGAGGTGGCCGCGTTACTGAAAGTTAAGGAACTGCTGCGTTATCTGCCCGATAATAATTCATCCTTTGCTCCCTATCAGACAACTTCTGACCCGATTACGCGCAAGACATGGGATATCGACCTGCTGCTTAAAAAGGCGTTCAACTCACCGACCGGGTATAGCACCCCTTTCGATGTCAGTATCATCATCCAGCAGATTTGTGATCACAGCGACTATTTTGAGATTCAACCAGAGCGGGCGCGAAATACCATCACCTGTTTTGGTCGGCTAGCCGGTAATGTGGTTGGGTTTGTCGCCAATAATTCAGCAGTTGGTTCAGGTCAGATCGATATTGATGCCGCCTATAAGAATGCAAGATTTATTCGCTTCTGTAATCTATACAATATTCCGGTGGTATTTATGGAAGACACTACCGGTTTCCTGCCTGGCCAGGAGCAGGAGAGCAGGGGTATTGTTCAGGCAGGACGAGCAATGCTGGATTCCATTATTGACTTACGAACACCTCGATTCCTGGTGCTGATTCGCAACGCGATCGGTGGTGCCTATGCCTCTTACAACAACTACCCTACTGGTGCGGATCTGGTCATTGCCTTGCCAACTACCCGGGTGGCGGTGATGGGACCGCCTGGTGTCGAATTCGTCTATAAGGATGAGTTGCGCTCACTGCGTGGTTCCCTGAAGCAGAAGATAGCGGAAGAAAGGGAAGCTCTCGATAACAGTGTTGATGATGCCGCTGGTGAAGCGGAACGACGAGCCAGACAATGGCTGGCCGCTGAGGAGGCACTGCTCATTAAGCGTTATGAGGCAGAGTTGATGAATCCGCGCGAAGCTTTGAGTCTTGGCTCTGTGTCGCAGATCGTGATGCCCAGTGATTTACGTCAAGTGCTGGCTGAACATATGGCATTTCATCTCGATCACTATACCCCAGGACCTTTCACCGGTGTACAGCGAGAATTTCACTAGGCTAGGCTGATGTCAAACTGGTATCTAAGAAACCCAATGATTCATGAGGATCGTCGACGTGGGAACAGTGGATCCACTTGGCAACAGTCTTTTGCCTGTAGCCTGCGCCCTCTTATTATTTGCCGTGGCCCAATACGCTTAGAGGCGATGAATGTTTTTGAAGAAATGGGTATCTCAGAATTTGGCATTTTGCTGTCTGAAAAAGATTCAATCGTGTATGCAAATGCCCTGTCACCGGAATTACGAAAACAGGTCAGCCCCCGGAGGGTGCATCGTGTACAGGACTATTCGGGTGCAACCAAAGAAGAGAGACAGCAACGAATT
>MPLX02103023.1_pt1 | contig 14478 bp, 11 predicted proteins | sample 1617341 | NCBI WGS metagenome assembly MPLX02 (sample SAMN05944804, study PRJNA350692) | marine metagenome | biome: marine; feature: ODZ; material: water; isolation source: 120 m water sample filtered on 0.2 um supor filter | place: Pacific Ocean | collected 2012-04-08 | depth 120m m | reverse complement strand
GAACGCCTTGGGTTTTCCCGTTTTGCGTTCGGTGACCTTGGCAAGGTGGAAGCCGTGCTGCGTGGCAAACACCGGGCTGACTTCGCCCTCCTTCATCGAGAACGTCACGATTTCAAACTCGTCCATCAATTCGCCGCGCTTGAAGAAGCCGAGGTCGATCTCTTCCGCCGGCTTGTCGGAGTGTACCTGGGCCAACTCGGTGAAGTCAGCGCCATCGACAAGCCGTTGGCGCACCTCGCAAAGGGCCATGAAAATGGCCTCCCGTTTCTCTGTTTCACGAACGGACTTGAAAATGTGCGAAGCCCGCACTTCGTCCTTGTCGCTGAACTGCTGGATATGGCTCTCGTAATACGCGCGGCACTCGGCCTCGGTCGGTGCCGGGATCGACTGGCAGGCGCTGTCGCGCAGTGACTCCACCTGGAGGTTCACGCTGAGGTCGCGCTGGATCAACCCGTCCTGCTCTGGTGACAGGCCCATACTCGCGTAAAATTGATCGCCACCTCCGTGTTCCTCCTTGAGTTTGTCGAAGGCCCGGGCGACTTCCTGCACCTCCGGTTCCGGAATCGTCCGCTGCGCCTCCTGCGTTAGCAATGCCCGGAATGTGATGTTGTCGCGCGCATAACCGCGAAATTCATCGTCACGCTCGCAGCAGGAGATCGAGCCCAAGCTTTCGTAATGGGCCTTGATCGCGGAGAATTCCTGTTCGATGACAGCGTCGTCGAACGTCTGGCCGTTGATCACCAATGGCATGCCGCATCTTCCTCCGCGAACACCCGATTGGCAACGGCGATTTCACCAGCGCAGGGCAAATGAACTAGACCCGCTGCGGCTTCTCCCTGCTTGAAACTTGGGGCTTGAAACTCGATCCTCTCCCTCCACGCGCACCGCGCGGAATTTCACATGGGGAATGAGGATAAAAGTCTGAAAACCGGCTTTCAGGTGCTGACAGTGATCTCGACGTTGCTGATTTTTGGGGGAGCCATCTGGCTTGCCAAGGAGCAAATGGGGGGGCGCATCCGGGAGCAGGTCCTGGCGCGGTATACCCAGGAGCTTTACGCTATCTCCCTGGTGCATCAGGTGACCATGGCCGAGTCGGGCGAGATTTTGTTCCTGGAGGACGTCGCCGACCAGTTAAGCGTCTACGGGGCAGTTGCTGAGTTGAGCGGCGCTTTGGGCGTTCGGCTTTACATGCCGGATGGTGGGTTTCTTATTTCCTCCCCCGAGAACATCTCCGACGGCGCCCTTTCTGCCGATCAACTTCATTCGGCCGGTCTATTCGCACCATCAGGCGGGTTGAATAAAGCTACCCCGGCCGGGAAACTCTTCTGGGAGCCATTGCTTGAGGGGGTCTCCGCGGAAGAGCCACTAGCCGTCCGGGAGGTGGTACTGCCTGTTCATGTGGCGGACGAAGACGATCTGCTTGGCGCGGCGCAGTTTCTTTTTGATGGTGCAGACGCGATTGCAGACATCGCGGAATTGGACGGCGATCTCTTTCGTCAGAGTCTCTTTATTTTTACCGTGGGAGGCGGTATGATCGCGCTCCTCCTGTCAATCTCGTTCATGCGGATCAACCGGATTCATCGGTCGCTGGCCAGGCGCACATTCGCGCTCAAGCGGGCCAACCAGGAGTTGGCGCTCTCTGATCGGACTAGTGCGGTGGGCGGGGTGGCGTCGCACCTGATTCACGGGCTGCGAAACCCGCTCGCCGGATTGCGGGCATACCTCGACGGAGAGCAGGCTGGTAGCGATGATTTATCAACCGCCAAAACGGCGGCCAAGCGGATGGAGGGGATGATCGACAACATCGTCCGGACCTTGGGTGAGAATGCAAGCGGTGTCGTTTACGAGTTGAGTGTCGAGGAACTGCTCGAGGTTTTCAGGTTGCGGCTCGAGCCAATTGCCGTCGGCCAAGGGGTGCGGCTCGAAGTCAGCGGGGCAGGGGGCAGGGAACTGGACAACCGGGAGGGAAACCTGGTTTTGTTGGTCCTCGAAAATCTCACGCAAAACGCAATCGAGGCCTGCGAGCAGGCCGGGCGGGTCATGGTTCGCGCCGGCGAAAGCGGTGGGGTGACTGTGTTCGACGTAAGCGACACTGGGAAAGGACTCCCCGAGAGGGTGAAGGGGTCGCTCTTCCAGCCTGGCCATACGTCGAAGGAGCAGGGGAGCGGGCTTGGCCTGGCGATCAGCGGGCAGTTGGCCGCGTCGATGGGCGCCGAGTTGGTCCTGGCCAAGTCGGACGAAAATGGGACGACGTTCCGGCTGACCTTGACCAAGCGCAATAGTTAGCGAACAGCGTCGAAGACCTTGGCCAAACGCTTGAGCAGGCGGCCCATTTGGCCAAGTGGAACCATGTTTGGCCCGTCGCTGGGTGACTTGGCCGGCTCAGGGTGGGTTTCAATGAACAGCCCGTTGGCCCCTGCTGCAAGGGCCGCCCTGGCCAGTACCGAGGCAAACTCGCCCTGGCCCGATGAGCGGTCGCCGCCGCCACCCGGCAGTTGCACCGAGTGAGTGGCATCGAAAACGACTGGATACCCGAAGGACCGCATGATCGGTATGGAGCGCATGTCGGCCACGAGGTTGTTGTAGCCGAAGCTGGAGCCCCGCTCGGTGAGGATAATTTTTCGGTTGCCGCAGTTGGCCGCCTTGGCGGCGACCTGCTCCATCTCGTTTGGGGAAAGGAACTGGCCCTTTTTGAGGTTCACTATTTTGCCGGTGCTTGCGGCCGCGGTGATGAGGTCGGTCTGGCGACAGAGGAAAGCGGGGATCTGCAAAACATCGACAACCGCCGCGGCCTGCCCGGCCTGTTGCCCCGTGTGGATATCGGTGAGGACAGGAACGTCGGCCTTGTCACGGACGGAAGCCAGAATGCGAAGGCCGGCATCGATACCTGGGCCACGCCGGGCCTTGGCGGAGGTGCGGTTGGCTTTGTCGAAGCTCGCCTTGAATACGTAGGTGATGCCAAGGGCGTCGCAACTGCGCCTGAGCGACTTGGCGATCCTGAGGCAATGCGCCTCTGACTCGATCACACAAGGCCCGGAGAACAGGAATAGCCGACCTGGCTTGTTGAGTAACTTCCAGAGGGCGGCTGATGTCATGCGGTTTGGGGCTGATTGCGGGTATACAAATGGAGTGCCGCTTGCCAAGTGGCCCGGTGCGGCGAGCCTAGCGGCCGGCCGTTCGGTGTCGAGTGAATTGTCAAGGCAGCACCAGCGAAATGCGCCCGGTTCGACGGCGCAGGAAAAGGCCGCTGCGCCGAACCTGAAGAATGTCCAGCATCAGCCTGCCGCCACTTTCCTTGCGGTGGAGAAGTCTCGCCGCACTGACGATGTCGCTCACCCCGTGTCCTTCAATGGCGACCACGACCTCGCCGGTGGAAAGCCCCGCCTTGTCGGCAGGAGACCGGTCATCCACTCGGGAAACGACCAACCCGTCAGTCGAATTATAACCGAGCGCCCTGGCCACTTCCGGTGTCATTTCCTCCAGGGTGACGCCGGTTTTTTCTCGAATCAGCCCGGCGTTGAAATAGGCGCTTTCCGGAATCAGCTTTACACTGCAATCGATGAGTTCCTTCTCGCGCCTAATCAGTAATGAGACTGTCCGGGCGCGTTCAAGATTGAGCAGTCGGTTGGCAAACTCGATGAAGTTGCGTGGGGCGTGATCGCTGATTTTCATGATCCGGTCTCCCACAGCTAGCCCAGCCCTTTCAGCCGGGCTGTCTGGTTCGACGGACTCCACCGTCAACGGGCGGCTCCCAGGCCGGATGGATGCGCCAAACCAGTTCCCTTCCAGGAACTCCGGCGTAAAGATGCGAGAGAGTGACTCGTTGACCCGCTTGATGGGAATGGCAAACCCGATGCCCTGTCCCTCCTTGAGTACCGCAACGTTGATGCCGATGATCTCCCCGTCAAGGTTGATCAGTGGGCCGCCGCTGTTGCCCGGGTTGATGGAGGCATCGGTCTGGAGCCAGTCCGGGATGTCCAGCTTGCTGCCACCCGTTTCGGCGCGACGGCTTTTCGAGCTCAGAATCCCACGGCTGACCGAGCCGCCAAGGCCGAATGGATTGCCTAGCGCCAGTACTGTTTCGCCCAGCAGCAGGTCGTCATCGCTGGCAAAGGCGGCTGCGGTGAAGGTTTCATCCGGCTCTTTCGGGGTGATTTTCAGCAAGGCGATGTCGGTGGTCAGGCTCCCGGCGATGGCCTCCGCCTGGTAAACCTTGGTCTCACCGTTCTGGTCGTTGATCTTGACCCAGATTTCATCTGCATCCTTGACGACGTGGACATTGGTCAGCACGTAGCCTGAAGCATCCACCACAACACCGGATCCGGCACTCTCCTGCAGCGGCAACTCCTGCGCGTACGGTGCCCAGTTGTCGCGCCACCAGTCGTAGTAGTAACGCACACGCTGCACTCGCGTCTTGGTGGCTATATTGACCACGCCTGGCATGACCCGGCTGACGGCCTCGACCACCGCATTGTGGCGGGGTGATTCCTCCGCTTGGCCAAGCGCGGTGATGCACAGGGCCAAGGCGATGGCTCCCCCGAGTTTGCTGCTCCTTCCCTGTATCGACATGAAAAACAATTTTGACAAAATCTCCCGTAAAGATGTTCATCCTACCCTGATGTCATTTCCGGGACAACTTATCCACAATTTGAGCAATTGGCTTGACGGTAGGGTCGGTTTTGCTTGGAATGCCGCCCATGACTTTTCGTCTGATTTTGCTGTGTGTTGCCTCTTCAATGGCTGCCGCTTCCGTGGGCTGCATCAGCACGCCCCAGGGGAAACAATTCGGAATGCCCGGCATCCGGGACACCGTGACCAGCCGTTATGAGCGCCCGATGGATCAGGTGCTCAATTCCGCCCGGGAAGTCCTATCCAGAACCGGGACACTAACCGGCGATGATGTGGTGAACAACGCTGTTTCCGCCAAGATCGACAATCGCAACGTCTGGGTGACCGTTGCCGAGGTGGAGCCGCTGGTGACCGAGGTCAAGGTTCGCGTGCGTTCCTCGCGAGGAACCGGCGACCAAGCCATGGCTGCGGAGATTGACAAGCAGATTGCCCTTGGCTTGGTCGTAACCCCCTGATCAGCTCTTCAGGCCAAGATCTTCATCATAACTGCCCAGCTGCAGCTTTGTGGTTTTCCTGTTCACGCCGCGCAACTCGATGTTGAGGTATGAAATTCGCTGTTGCGCACGCGCCGCCGGAGCCGCCTTGGGATCCAACGCAATAACCCGTTCCAGCGTGGCACGAACGGCTTCGTACGAGTCACTGCTCTTGATCTGTATATCAGCGAGCTTGTTCAGCCAGGCTGTTTTTTGGTGGATCGTCGTCCCTGGCAGGGCCAGTAGACGCTCGTACTGCTCAAGCGCCAATGCGGGCTGCTTCGCGTGACCGAGATACAACGCCGCCAATTCCTCGCGATTGCTGACCGAGTCGGGATGCATCTCGACCCGGCGCAGGCAAGTTTGAAGCGCTTTCTCATCGGCTTGTTGCCGGTTCAACTCGATGGCCTTGGGCAACTCAAGCGGGCTGGTGAAGTCATCCTTCGCCGCCGACTCTTCAACCAACTTCTGGTACGATTCGTTAAAATCCACGATGTCCGATTCGCTCTCCTCCGACGAGTCGAGACTTGCGAGTCGCTGGGCGGCCAACTGGGCCGCCTGCGAGTTTGGCATTGCTGTTCGAATTTGCCGTAATGTCCGCCGGGCTGCGTCGGGGTCAACGGCAACCGTCAACTGCCAGTCCGCCATTTTGTTCAGTGCCACAGGGAGCCTGTAATTCAACTGCTCTGGATCACTGACTGCTTCTTGAATGGTTGCTGCAGCGGCCGCCAAATCTCCAAGATTTTCCGCCTGGATGGCCGACTTGAGCATTAATCCGTCAAAATTTCCCGGATGTTTTACCAGTTGCTCGTCGACAGCCTCTATCGCCTCGACATATTGCCCCCGCTTGCGCCGCGCGTTGGCAATTCCATATTCCGGTTTATTGTAAAATTCTCGGGAGTCTCCTGTCAGTGCATTCGTGATCGGAGACGCGATCCATTCGGAAATAGCGGGAGTCCACCATAGCCCAAGGAGAATCGAACCGGGAAGTAACAGTAAAATGAAAACGACGAGCAAAGAGCCGCGATCATTCGCCCTGACCGTGGCATGAATCATGAAGGCTACAACCGCCAAGGTGACAACCCATTTTACGATCACCTTTACCGGATCGTTGTCCGGATTTTTTATTTGCCTCCGGATAATGTAAACAATCACAGCGACTAAAACACCATACACAAGGAACGCCCCATAAAGGCGTTCCAAGGTGGCTTGCATCATCAATATCATTTGAGATGAAAATGCAGGCGGCTGCGGAACCGGGTTTTGGTGTCGCGCATTTCCATCTCGTCCACCTGCCATCGGCCATCCTTTTTGGTGAGGCCTTTCACGGAGAATTGCTTCACAGGCTTGGTCTCAGCGGTGTAAATGTCAGCGAGCAGGATGCCTCCCGTCTTTTTGTCCACCCACGAGACGACACGGTGATACTCTCCCTTGGCCGGTTTTGGGTTCCGGCTCTCGAGCACGTGGCACAACCGGCTCTTGCGCCGCTGGATTTTCAGGACGGTCTGGCTTGGCCAATGGAGAAACTCCATCCCGAGGTCGGCTATGGCAAACGAGGAACCGGCCAGGCCGGAGTGTATTTCAGGCCGCTTGGCTGGGTGGCCGTTGTGTTCATACTGGTTCACTTGGCCAAGCTCGTGGTGCACGCGCCACTGTTCAGCGGTTGTGCCGACGCGCTTGGCCTCGCAGGTAGTGCTCCACTGCGTCCGGCCTGTCTTCTCAACCCGGATGACGATTTCGGTCTTGAGGCGCTTTCGTTCGCGCTCGATCACCTCCATGGTGGCGAGAATCTCAACGTTTTTCTCAGGAATCAACTCTCGGATCGCCCTAGCCAGTTGAGGGCCGTCCGGCAGCGGTTCGGCAGCCGCCGGCATCCTGCCGGGGGCGAGCAGGGCGGCCGTGAAAACCGCCGGAACAATCAGGCGAACTGGAATAACCTGTTTCACTGACCCTCCTTCCCGTGACGAATTCTTCATCGTGATTATTCACGGAATGAAATATATTCACTTGGCATATTCCACGAAGCGGTTTTCCCGAACCATTGTCACGCGAATGTGGCCCGGGTACTGGAGCTCGTCCTCAATCTTTCGCGCCACCTGACGGGCAAGGTCGTAGCTTTCCTCGTCGTTTACTTTCTTGGGATTCACGATGATCCGAATTTCGCGGCCGGCCTGCACCGCGTAGCACTTGTCGACCGCATCAAACGAGGCGCCGATCCTCTCCAGGTTTTTGAACCGCTGGAGATACGACGTCATCGTCTCGGATCGGGCACCCGGGCGGGAGGCGCTGATGGCATCGGCAGCGCTGACGAGGATGCCCCAGATGAAGTCGTAAGGCACCTCACCATGATGCGAGGCTACCCCGTTGACAACGTCCTGCGGCTCCTTGTTTCGCTTCAGGAAATCCGCCCCGACAATAGCGTGCGGCCCCTCGACCTCCTCCGACATCGCCTTGCCAATGTCGTGCAGCAATCCGATGCGCTTGGCCTTGCTGATGTCCAACCCCATTTCACCCGCCAGCAAACCCATCAGGTGCGCGACCTCGACGGCGTGCGCCAGGACATTCTGCGAATAGCTGCTTCGGTAGCGAAGCTTGCCGAGCACAGATAGCACCTCCTGGCTGAGGGTGCTGACGCCGGCTTTTTGCGCCGCCTCTTCGCCAACATTGGCGAGGTTGTAATCATTTTCCTCTGTGACCTTGGACACGACCTCATCAATGCGAGTGGGGTGAATCCTGCCGTCCTTGACCAGGCGCGCCATGGATTCGCGGGCGATCTCGCGCTTGATAGGGTCGAATCCGGAAAGCACAACAGTGTTGGGCGTGTCGTCGATCAGCACCGTGACTCCGGTGGCTTTCTCGAAGGCGCGGACATTGCGTCCCTCTCGACCGATGATGCGCCCCTTGATTTCCTCGTCGCCGTTCAATGAAATCGTGGCCGTTGTGGCCTCGTAAGTGTGTTCGCCCGAGTAGCGCTGTATCGCCAACCCGATGATCCGACGCGCCTTCTCCTCCGCATGGTCTTTTGCGCCATCGACAATGGCCCTGGAAATTTGACTAGCCTCCATCTTGGTTTCGTCGCCGATAATTTCAAAAAGATGATCCCGCGCATCATCCAGGCTCAGGCTGGCGACTTCGACCAGCGCCTTCTTGTGCTTTTCGATTAACTGCTCTGCCGTTCCTTGTTTCTCACCGAGATCGGATTCAAGCTGATTGAGGGCAGCCTGTTTTTGGTTCAGCTGCTTTTCATTCTCGAGCAGCGACTGGAGTTGCCTGTCAAGCAGCGACTCCCGCTCCTCCAGCCGTTTTTCCCGCTGGCGAATTTCCTCGCTCTCCGCACCGATCGCGTTCTCGATCTCGCCGCGCAGTCGATTCGTTTCCTCACGGGTCAACATCCGCGCGCTACGGGTCAGCACCTCAGCTTCGCGGCGTGAGTGCTCCTTGAGCGAGGACTCGGTGCTTCGCAGGGCGCGACGGATCTGCCTCTTCTGGTCCTTGCGGATCCAGATCAGGGCAACGATCACGACCATGGCCATGAGGCCCAACAACCAAGGCTCTGCTGCTGCCAGAAGTTGCATTGATTTTTTATGCAGGCTGGGGGATCAACCAGCCGCTCGGTGTGGCGATCATGTCCATTTTGACATCGTGCCTCTCCACCGGCACGTGAGGTCGCACTTGCTCATCAAAGCAGACGCCGCATTTCTTGGCGGGGATATCGGCCAGCAAGCGATCGAAAAATCCTCCACCTCGGCCCAGTCTGCCGCCAAAGCCGTCGAATGCTATCCCGCCAACGATGGCCAAGTCGAGTTGCATCGTGTCCATTTTCTGACTGCCTTCCGGAGGCTCGTGGATGCCGAATTTGCCCGGCACAAGATCGCCCAAGTTGGCAATCACGCAAGCTTGATACACATTTTCTTTGGCTAAAAAACAGGGTAGGGCGACTGCTTTGCCTGTCTCTAATCCTTTTCTTATCAATGGTTTAATGTCAATTTCACCTGACATCGGCATGTACAGCATCGCTTGGCCTGCCTCTCGCCAAACGACCGACTCGAGTATCAGGCGGCACACGGCCTGCGAGTTCTCCGCCTCTTGGCTAGGGCTCAGTCGCCCCATGGCCAAGCGCGCCTCCTGGCGGGCCAAGCGCTTGGCCTTAATGGGGTCAGTCATTCGCTCGGTTTCCCTCATTGCGTAATTTCGCGAAATGCTTACGCCAGTAATCGACTCGCGCCTTGATCTTCTTCTCCACACCTTGCTCGGTCGGTTCGTAAAACCGCCGCTTGGCCCCGAGATAATCCTGCGCAACAAAGTGCCCCGGGAAGTCGTGCGAGTATTGGTACCCTTCGCCGTGGCCCAGTGTCGTGGCTCCGCCATAGTGGGAGTCCTTGAGGTGGGGGGGGACGGGAATCGTTTTGCCGGACCGGACATCTGCCAGAGCGGCATCAATCGCCTTGATGACGCTGTTGCTCTTGTGGGCGCCGGCGATGTAGATCGCCGCCTCAGCGATCGGGATTCGCGCCTCGGGCCACCCGATGAACTCGGCGGCCTGAAACGCCGCGTTGGCTAGCACAAGCGCCATCGGGTCAGCCAGGCCAACGTCCTCGGCCGCGTGAATCACAATGCGACGCGCAATGAATCGAGGATCCTCTCCGGCGTGAATCATCTTCGCCAGCCAGTAAAGCGTCGCGTCGACGTCACAACCTCGTAGCGACTTGATGAACGCGGAGATGGTGTCGTAGTGCGCGTCCTCGTCTCCGTCGTACACCACGGCTTTTTTTTGGATGCAATCCTCCGCCACGGTGAGGGTGATTCGGATGATCCCCCTGGAATCGGGCGGAGTGGTCATTGCGGCGATCTCGAGCGAATTTAACCCCTTGCGGGCATCCCCGTCGGAAACATTGGCCAAGTGCTGGATGGCTTCATGATCAGCCTCGCACTTCAAGTGGCCGAGGCCCCGCTCCTCGTCGTCGAGCGCGCGCTGCAGCAACTGTGATGTTTCTTCCACGGTGAGGGGCTGTAGTTCAAATATTTGCGATCGTGAAACCAGCGGAGAGTTGACGAAGAAAAACGGGTTGTGGGTGGTGGCCCCGATCAGGCGCACCGTACCATTCTCCACGTCCGGCAAAAGCGTATCCTGCTGCGACTTGTTGAACCGGTGAATCTCGTCGATAAACAGCAGCGTTGTCGCGCCGGAATTGGCCAGGCGGTTCGCGGCAGAGGCCAACACCCGGCGCATGTCCGCAACATTGGACTCCACGCCGCTCAAGCGCTCAAACCGGCTCTTGGTCTGGTTAGCGATGATCTGCGCAAGGCTAGTCTTGCCGGTGCCGGGGGGGCCGTAGAAGATCAGAGACTGGATACGATCCGCCTCGATGGCACGGCGCAGCAGTTTGCCCGGCGAGAGAATATGCCCTTGCCCAACGTATTCGGACAGCGTGCGCGGACGCAACCGGGCAGCCAAGGGTTGATACTGCCAACTTGGTGACGGTTCGTCACCGGAGTTCTTTTCTGCACCCGGATTGGCCTGGTGCTGTGAAAAAAGGTCGCCGCTCACGGCGGGGCAGACTAGCAACCCGGCGAAGGCTCTCCCAACGAAAAAACCCGCGACTCGAGAGCCGCGGGTTTAACGTAACCCCGCCGTTGCCGTGTTGAACGAATCCGATGAACGGAAGGTACAAGTGGATCCGGCTCGTCGTAGATCGCGACTTCCAGCAAAGGCCTGTCGGTCACAACCCGAGTGCTGGTTCCTTAACCATTAGAACTAAGGTCCAGGGACAGTTGCAAAATCACGGGCAACAGCAGGGAGATCCAATTGCCTGCAACGGGCAGGAAAATAGCCCGCAACATGGGCTTGGCCAAGCCAAAAACAGCCGGCCTGCCACTTGGCCCCCTCCCGGGGGAGAGGGCAGGGTGAGGAAGAAAACAATCGCCTCTGGGATTTGGCCAGTGGTTGACAGCGAGGACTTCGGGTGTGAAGAATCCGCTCCAGCGATGGAATCCTTAAGCATCGATTCCGCTGGTGCCATGATGTGGGACATGGCAAGCACGCGCCTCGCGTATGCCGCCCACCAGTTGGCCAAGGCCGAGATGAGCATCGACCCCCCGACCGACATCATCACCGCCACCAATGAATCGGAAATAGCCGCCGTCCTCACACAGGCGGCAGCTAACATCCAGCAACACTCCCTGAACATCCTGGCCTGACGCCCGGCTTTGTCTAAAGAGGGTGCCTGCATTTGGCTGTTCTCTTACCCCTAAAAGTTCGCAATTTGTAGTTTATTCCGTCATTATCCCGCGCGCGCGGAGGGGGCAGCCCGCGGCCGGGCGAGCGTCGAGTTGTAAATGGACATCGAGCAAATTCGAAATTTCAGCATTATTGCGCACATCGACCACGGGAAGACGACTCTTTCTGACCGGTTGCTGCACCGCACCGGCACCATTTCGGACCGGGACATGGAGAACCAGTTGCTTGACTCGATGGACCTCGAGAAGGAACGGGGCATCACGATCAAGGCACACCCGGTCACAATGTATTACACGGCAGCCGACGGGGTGGAGTATGAACTGAACCTGATCGACACGCCGGGGCACGTGGATTTTTCCTACGAGGTGTCGCGGAGCCTGAGCGCCTGCGAGGGGGCATTGTTGATCGTGGACGCTGCACAGGGCGTTGAGGCGCAGACGGTGGCCAACGTCAACCTGGCGCACAACCAGAACCTGGCCATCATCCCGGTGATCAACAAGATCGACCTGCCGCACGCCGATGTCGATGGAGTGAAGCGGCAACTCGAGGAGATTCTCGCCATCCCGGCGGATGACGCCGTGCTGGCCAGCGCCAAGGAGGGCATCGGAACGGAGGCGGTGCTCGAGGCGGTCGTGAAGCACGTTCCTCCGCCCAAAAAGACCGACGCGCCCTCACTGCAGGCGCTCGTGTTTGATTCCTATTTCGACTCGTACCGTGGCGTGGTGGCCATGGTCCGGGTGTTCAACGGGCATGTCCGGGCCGGGATGAACATCAAGATGCTGCACTCCGACAAGACGGTGGAGGTGAAGGAGGTTGGCAGCTTCAACCCCAAGCCGTACAAACGGGATGCACTGGTAACAGGCGAGACCGGTTACCTTAGCTCCAACATCAAATCACCCTCCGACGTGAAAATAGGGGACACGCTGACTGAGCCCCGGAACCCCTCGGGACCGCTGCCCGGCTTCAAGGAATTGAAGCCAATGGTGTTCAGCGGCATCTACCCGATCAACCCGGCGGATTACGAACACCTCAAGACCAACCTGGCCAAGCTGCAACTCAACGACTCGGCTTTTTTTTACCAGGCGGAGAGTTCCGTCGCGCTTGGCTTCGGTTTCCGTTGCGGGTTCCTCGGCTTGCTGCACCTTGAGATCATACAGGAGCGGTTGCGGCGCGAGTTCAACATGGACATCATCGCCACCTATCCCAGCGTGGTTTACAGGGTGGTCACAACCAGTGGGGAGGAGATGGACATCGACAACCCGGTTTATCTCCCGGAGCAGAATTTTATCGCCACCATTTCCGAGCCGATGGTACGGGCGTACCTCATGTGCCCCAATGAATACATTGGCGACCTGATGAACCTGACAGGGGAAAAACGCGGAGTCATCCAGGAGACAGAGACGCTGGACTCCGGGCGGGTCATCCTTATCGGGCGCATTCCACTCAATGAAATCCTGATCGATTTCCACGACCGAATCAAGAGCATTACAAGGGGCTACGGCTCGCTGGATTATGAGCATGACGGCTACGAGCCGGCCAAAATGATCAAACTGGACATGTTGGTAAACGGCGACCCGGTGGATGCCTTCTCCCTGATTACTCACAGGGAAAAGGCGGAGCAGCGGGGCAGGGCGCTTGCCGCCAAACTCAAGGAGGTCATCCCCTCCCAGCAATACAAGGTGGCCATTCAAGCGGCGATCGGCGGCAAGGTAATCGCGCGCGAAACCGTGAATGCGCTTCGCAAAGACGTCACCGCGAAGTGTTACGGCGGGGACGTCACCCGAAAACGGAAACTCCTCGAGAAACAGAAGGAGGGGAAGAAGCGAATGAAATCAATCGGCTCAGTGAATATCCCGCAGCAGGCGTTCATCGAGGTTTTAAAGGCTTAATATGTATTATATCAGGTGGTTGATCTCCAAGCGCTTCAGGATGGCGGCGGAGTTTTGTCACCAGGCCGACAAACTGTTGAACCACCAGAGGGATCAGTTGTCCCCGGCCGCCGGCAGTGAACTACGGGAAAGCATTGAGAATCTTCGTGCCATGATGCGCGCGGGCTCAGGCCGCAAAAAGTTGGAGGAGGGGGTAGCCAAGCTGGAACAAACCGCCAGTCGCAAACTGATTCCTTACAGAAATCCCGGCATACGTGAAAACGTGGAAGTTATGCTCTTCGCCGTGGCCATCGCAATGAGCATCCGCACCTTCTTTTTTCAGCCGATGGGCATTCCGACCGGGTCCATGCAGCCCACGCTATACGGCATCACCGAAGGCAACCTTGGCCAGGCGGAATCGGTACCTACCGGTGTCAACGGATGGGTGCAACATTACCTGGCCGGCGTCTCCCACTACCATCTGGTATCGGAAGGGAACTGGCAGTTGGTGAGCATCGATCCGCCGAGGAAAAAATTTCTGTTCTTCTACAAGCAACGACTGACCTTTCGGGATCTCGACACAAAAAATAAAATTGTGCAGGACATCAGCCCCCCCATGAACACCGGAAAATCCATGCTGGGGTACGGCAGGGCATTGACAAGCTCACTAAGTGAATTCGTCCTGAATTCGCACAATAACTATATTTATAAGCAGGGTGAAGACATCATCAAGATGCGCCGCGAATCAGGGGATCATCTTTTGGTGGACAGGTTTACCTACAACTTCCGCAAGCCGAATCGTGGTGAAATCATCGTTTTTGAAACCAAGACCATCGACGGCATTAATCAGGATTTGTTTTACATCAAGCGCCTGACCGGTTTGCCCGGTGATACGATGAGGATTGGTGACGACCGCCATCTGGTCATCAAAAACAATTCGTGGCCGAACGGCAAGCGATTGGACGCATCGGATCATCCCTTTGAGCTGGTCTACTCCTTCGACGCCGGTAAGAACCCTGAACCGGCGAAAGACAGTCATTTCTCCGGCCACGTAAACCAGGTAGCATACGAAAAGGTCCTGCAGCAACGGCGAAACACCCTTGCCATGGAAAGCGGCGTTGATCCAAGCCGGATCTTCTTCAGCAATGGCAACAATATTTCACCGCATTTCACCGACGGCACCCAGGAATTTGTGGTGCCGCCCAATCGTTACATTGCCATGGGTGACAATACTGTCAGCAGCAAAGACTCGAGAGACTGGGGGTCGCTG
>MPLX02010250.1_pt1 | contig 14519 bp, 12 predicted proteins | sample 1617341 | NCBI WGS metagenome assembly MPLX02 (sample SAMN05944804, study PRJNA350692) | marine metagenome | biome: marine; feature: ODZ; material: water; isolation source: 120 m water sample filtered on 0.2 um supor filter | place: Pacific Ocean | collected 2012-04-08 | depth 120m m | reverse complement strand
TACGACCTTTCGGACGTCATGTTTGTGACCACGGCCAATACCATGAATATGCCGGGACCCTTGCTCGACCGAATGGAGATCATTCGTCTGTCCGGTTATGCTGAGGACGAAAAGGTTGAGATCGCGAAACGGCATTTGATTGACAAGCAGGTTAAGACCCACGGGCTGAAGAAAGACGAGTGGTCAATTTCCGACTCATCCCTGCGTGATCTTATCAGGTACTACACCCGTGAAGCCGGTGTTCGTAATCTTGAACGTGAACTGGCGAACCTGACCCGCAAGGCGATCAAGGATATCATGATGGGAGAAGCGAAAAAAATCGCTGTTACCCGCAAGAATTTGGCGAAATATGCAGGCATTAAGCGTTTCCGTTACGGCGAGGTCGAAAACGATGATCTGGTAGGCGTCGTCACCGGGCTTGCCTGGACCGAAGTGGGCGGCGAGTTGCTGTCCATCGAATCGGTAATGGTTCCCGGGAAGGGCAAAATGACCATTACTGGTAAACTGGGCGACGTTATGCAGGAATCTATTCAGGCTGCAAAATCGTATGTGCAGTCCCGGTCTCTCAATTTTGGCATTACGCCACCGACATTCACCAAAAAAGACATTCACGTGCACGTACCCGAAGGGGCGACGCCAAAGGATGGCCCATCGGCCGGTGTTGGCATGGTGACGTCTATCGTATCCGTGCTGACGGGCACGAAAGTTCGTAAGGATGTCGCCATGACCGGCGAGATCACTTTGCGGGGGCGTGTACTGCCTATTGGCGGCTTGAAGGAAAAACTGTTAGCCGCGCTTCGTGGTGGCATTAAAACTGTGCTTATTCCCCATGATAATGAAAAAGACCTGGCCGACATTCCCGACAACGTGAAGAAGGGGATGACAATCATTCCGGTTTCCAATGTTGAAGAAGTTCTGGAACATGCCCTGGTTTCTAAATTGACGCCGGTTGAATGGACGGATGAAATGGAAATTGCCGCCATGGCCGCTGAAAGGGGTGAGACTCTCAAGGACGTTGTTCACTAAATCTGCGAATCTGCAACAAACGAATCGCGACGGGATTTCCTTTAATTTTCCGCAGAATTCCAAGAATGCCGCCCTTGAATCGAAGGGGCGGCATTTTTTATGCAAAAGTTTTTTTTTGAACCGTTTGCTAATTGAGATCCGGACATTAAATGTACAAGGAGCCCGGTGTGCGAAAGGTTGTGTTGTTTCACAATGACTTAGCAGTGTTTTAGGCCAGACGATTGGCGCATCATTTGTTTCAAGACTGGGTGAAGGGCATCTGTACCCCGCAGAAAACTGTGGAAAACTGGGGTTGTTCAATTGACGCCCATAAAAAATAACCTATAGAATACTGCATGCATCAGTGATCGAAGACACACTGAAAATTGCGTTCCATCAAATTCTTTTTACTCTCAAACAGAAGGGGGGTTTATCTTGAACAAGAATGACCTAATATCCGCCGTTGCTGAAAGCACTGGCCTTTCAAAATCTGATTCCGCCAAAGCAGTTGATGGAGTTTTTAATTCCATCACCGGTTCGCTTTCCAGGAAGGAAGAAGTCCGTCTCGTCGGCTTCGGTACCTTCAGCGTAGTCCATCGCAAGGCTTCCACGGGCCGTAACCCGCGTACTGGCGAACCGATCCAGATTAAAGCTTCTGACCAGCCAAAATTCAAAGCTGGCAAGGGCTTGAAAGACGCCGTCAACTAGACGCCGATCTTTCCAGGAAATATTGAAGCCGGTTCCTCTGCAAAGTGGAACCGGCTTCTTTATTTTTCGTGACACTTTGTCTTGCAAAGATCGCCGGAAAGTATAAAAAGACGGCGACCTTGAAAATGGGCGATTAGCTCAGTTGGTAGAGCATCTCGTTTACACCGAGAATGTCGGCGGTTCGAGCCCGTCATCGCCCACCATTTTCCTTTATGAAAGTTTGAATAAGCGGCTTTGGTTTTTAAAGGAAATCGCAAATTCTGCGTTCTTGTCTTGACACCCGCCTGGGGTCTCTTTACATCAACGCGGACCCCAAGGGTGAAGTCATTTGTTGGGGGTGTAGCTCAGTTGGTTAGAGCGCCGGCCTGTCACGCCGGAGGCCGCGGGTTCGAGTCCCGTCACTCCCGCCATTTCCCCTTATATTTCAAATGACTGAATATCCATAAATGATTTACGGAAATACCTGAATATGGGTTTTTTTGTCCGGGCTTTATGTGCTAAACCACCACATGAGTGGGCTGGCTTTTGATCCTTCATAGCCGTCACGGGGGGAATGGCGGAAGGGGATAAGTGGCCTGCGAAGGAGCTGAGGATTAAAGTGAATTGGCAGCGGTGCAAGCCGTCGCTTGTTCAAACAGGTTAATATTCAGAGGGTCGCCATTTATTTGGCGATATACAGGGTCCCCTATTATGGATGAGTTGCTTATTCAGTATCTCCCCATTCTTATTTTCCTGGGAATTGCCATCGTCATCGCTGGTATTTGTATTGGCGCTTCTTATGTCGTCGCCAGCCAGCATCCAGACGTTGAAAAGACATCGGCCTACGAATGCGGATTTGACGCTTTCGACGATGCGCGCCGCCAGTTCGATGTGCGTTTCTATCTGGTCGCAATTTTGTTCATTATCTTTGACCTTGAAGTGGCCTTCCTGTTCCCGTGGGCGATCTCGCTGGGCGACATCGGAATGTATGGGTTCTGGTCGATGATGGTGTTTCTTGGGGTGCTGACTATCGGCTTTGTTTATGAATGGCGCAAAGGAGCCCTGGAATGGGAGTGATAAGCGATGCTGGTAAAGCTATCCCGCCGGGTCCCGAGCAGGATGCGATTATCAATCAGGTAACCGGCGAGCTGACCGACAAGGGTTTTGTCATCGCCAGCCTGGACCATGTAGTCAACTGGGCCCGTACAGGCTCCTTGTGGCCGATGACATTCGGACTGGCTTGCTGCGCCGTTGAAATGATCCACGCTTATATGCCCCGCTATGACCTGGACCGCTTCGGCGTCGTTCCAAGGCCGTCACCGCGCCAGTCGGATGTCATTATCGTCGCTGGCACCCTGACCAACAAAATGGCGCCGGCCTTTCGCAAGGTCTATGACCAGATGTCTGAACCCCGCTACGTGATTTCGATGGGATCATGCGCCAACGGGGGCGGTTATTACCATTATTCGTATTCGGTGGTTCGCGGTTGTGATCGCGTGGTGCCGGTGGATGTCTATGTTCCGGGCTGCCCGCCAACGGCTGAGGCACTGGTCTACGGTGTCCTGCAATTGCAAAAGAAAATCAGGCGGACAGGAACACTGTGGCGTTAGGCCAAAAATATAAATCCTTCGAATATCAGGACTTAAGGAAAGGCCCGAACAGGGTCGCCGAGGAAACATGGATCTGGCACTGAAAGATTTAGGCGAATTGATCGCCACCGCTTTGCCGAACGAAGTAACCGCGACCAATATCGCGAATGGTGAACTTTGCGTCAGTGTGCGAAGCGATGCCGTCGTCAAGGTAATGACCTTCCTGCGAGACGATGTGAACTGTCAGTTTAAAATTTTGATGGACGTATGCGGCGTCGATTACCCCGACAGGGAAGAGCGCTTCGACGTAGTTTACAATTTACTGTCCATGACCCACAATTTGCGTGTGCGGGTCAAGGTTCGCACCGATGAGAAAAAACCAGTGCCTTCCGTCGTATCTGTTTTCAATTCCGCCAACTGGTGGGAACGCGAAGCCTGGGATTTGCTTGGCATTTATTTCTCCGGCCACCCGGACTTGCGCCGGATCATGACCGATTACGGTTTTGAGGGGCATCCGCTACGCAAGGACTTTCCGCTTAGCGGATATGTCGAAATTCGCTACGACGACGAACAAAAACGCGTTGTTTATGAGCCGGTGAAGATGGCCCAGGACTTCCGTAGTTTTGATTTTGTCAGCCCGTGGGAAGCCATGGACGCCCCGCTGCCGGGAAATGAAAAGTGCGAAGAACCCGAAGCGGCAGGTGAGGGGGATTCCTGAGGTGGCTGAAACACAGATCAAGAACTACAATCTGAACTTTGGCCCCCAGCATCCATCTGCCCACGGTGTGTTGCGCCTTGTCCTTGAACTTGATGGCGAGGTAATTGACCGCGCAGATCCGCACGTCGGTCTTTTGCACCGGGGTACGGAAAAGCTGATCGAACACAAAAGCTACGCCCAGGCGATGCCGTACTTTGATCGGCTGGATTATGTCGCCCCGCAAAATCAGGAACATGCCTTCGTTCTGGCGACCGAAAAACTGCTGGGTATCGAAGCGACGCCGCGTGGACAGTATATCAGGGTTCTTTTCGCTGAAATTGGCCGCGAACTAAGTCACCTCTTCAGCGTTAGCGCATTCGCGATGGACCTGGGTGCTATGACGCCCATGTTGTGGGGGTGTGAAGAACGCGAAAAATTAATGGAATTTTGCGAACGCGTATCAGGCGCGCGAATGCACATGGCTTATTTCCGCACCGGCGGTGTTGCCTCAGACCTGCCTGACGGTCTGGCCGATGATATTAATGCATGGTGCGATCAGTTCCCGGCCTTTATCGACGATGTCGAGACCCTGCTGACTGAAAATCGTATATTCAAGCAACGCACAGTTGATATTGGTGGCCTGAGCGCCGAGCAAGCCATGGACTGGGGCTTTAGTGGACCCAACCTGCGTGCCTGCGGCGTTCCCTGGGATCTTCGCAAGGCCCAGCCTTATGACATATACGGCAAGATGGATTTCGATATTCCTGTCGGCAAAACCGGCGACTGTTACGATCGGTATCTGGTTCGCATTGCCGAGATGCGTGAGTCGCTGAAGATAATCAAGCAGTGCCTGACAGACATGCCTGCCGGACCGGTTAAAACGGATAATCATAAGATTACACCGCCGTCTCGCGGCGATATGAAGCAGTCGATGGAATCATTGATCCATCATTTCAAACTGTTTACTGAGGGCTACCACGTTCCAGTCGGCGATACTTACATGGCGGTTGAAGCGCCGAAGGGCGAGTTTGGCGTTTATCTGGTATCCGATGGTTCCAACAAACCTTACCGCTGCAAGATCAGGGCGCCAGGATTCGCTCACTTGCAGGCGCTTGAATTTATTTCCAAAGGGTACATGCTGGCCGACGTCGTTGCCAACATTGGGTCGCTTGATATTGTTTTTGGTGAGATCGATCGATGAGCAAGGATGCCGCCACTTTTGAACAGCCTACGAGCTTTGAGTTTTTTGCTGAAAACCAGAAAAAGTTCAAAGACATATTCGCCAAGTATCCCAAAGGCCGCGAGGCCAGTGCGGTGATGCCTTTGCTAGACCTGGCCCAGCGTCAGCATGATGGATGGCTCCCCCGTGCGGCGATGGATCGTGTCGCCGAACTGGTCGGTCTGCCGCCGATGCGGGTATACGAGGTCGCGACCTTCTACACCATGTACAACCTGGCTCCGATTGGCGAGAACCATCTTCAGGTTTGCACCAATCTGCCTTGCTGGCTGCGTGGTTCGGACGATGTTGTCAAAACCTGTAAGAACAAGCTGGGTATCAATATGGGTGAAACGACGCCTGATGGCAAGTTTACCCTGAACGAAATGGAATGCCTGGGCGCTTGCGTTAACGCGCCGATGATGCAGATCAACGACGACTACTACGAAGATCTGGACGAATCCTCGACGGCGGCGATCCTTGATACTTTGGCATCCGGCGGCACCCCGACACCGGGCCCACAGAATTCCCGCAAGGGCTGCGAGCCCGAAGGTGGCCCGACGACCCTCAAAGATGATGAGGGAGATAGCTGATGCTTAAAGATTCAGATCGCATCTTCCAGAATATCTACGGCCTGAAAGGCAGTGGACTTGATGTCGCCAAGGCTGTTGGTGACTGGGATGGCACCAAAGAATTGATCGCCAAGGGTAGTGAATGGCTTATTGATGAAGTCAAGAATTCTGGCCTGCGTGGCCGTGGCGGGGCTGGTTTTGGCACCGGTATGAAGTGGTCCTTCATGCCCAGGGAAACTGGCGGTCGCCCTGTCTTTTTGACGATCAACGCCGATGAAGGCGAGCCCGGCACCTGTAAAGATCGTGAAATTCTTCGCAACGAACCCCACAAGCTTGTCGAGGGCGCTTTGTTGGCAGCTGCCGCCGTTGGAGCGTGTGCGGCCTATGTTTATGTGCGTGGTGAATTCTTCCGCGAGGCCGAGGCGCTGCAAAAAGCCATTGATGAAGCTTACGAAGCGGGCCTCATTGGCAAAGATGCCTGCGATTCCGGCATCGACTTCGAAATGTATGTCCAGATGGGTGCCGGCGCGTATATTTGTGGTGAGGAAAGCGCCCTTATTCAAAGTATCGAAGGCAAGAAGGGCCAGCCTCGCCTGAAGCCGCCGTTCCCGGCTAACGTCGGCCTGTATGGTTGCCCGACGACGGTGAACAATGTTGAATCCATTGCCGTTGTGCCGACCATTTTGCGACGCGGGGCCAAGTGGTTCGCCTCCATCGGTCGCGAGAACAATACCGGCACCAAGCTCTTCTGCATTTCCGGGCACGTCAACAACCCGTGCACGGTCGAAGAAGCTATGGGTATTCCCATGAAGGAACTGATCAGGACCCATGCGGGTGGCGTTCGCGGTGGCTGGGACAACCTGCTGGCCGTTATTCCAGGTGGCGCGTCGGTTCCGATGATGCCCAAAGCCCTGTGTGAACACGCCATTATGGATTTTGACGGTCTGCGTGAACATGGTTCCGGCCTGGGAACCGCCGCCGTCATGGTTATGGATAAGTCGACGGATTTGGTCAAGGCGATTGCCCGTTTATCCAGGTTCTACGCCCATGAAAGCTGCGGGCAATGCACACCGTGTCGTGAAGGCACCGGCTGGATGTCGCGGATGATGAAACGCATGGTTGACGGCGATATGGCGATTGATGAAATCGATCTGCTGATAGACGTAACCAAGCAAATCGAAGGCCATACTATTTGCGCCCTGGGTGATGCGGCAGCCTGGCCCATTCAGGGGTTGATCCGCCATTTCCGCCCCGAGATCGAACGCCGTATCAACGAGCGTCAGGCCTTGAAATCCGGCGAAGCGGCGTAAGGGAAAACACGGATGCCAAAACTGACGATCGATGGCATTGAAGTCGAAGTCGAAAACGGACTGACCGTGCTCCAGGCTTGTGAGCAGGTCGGTATTGAAATTCCGCGTTTTTGCTATCACGAACGCCTGACCATCGCTGGCAACTGTCGCACGTGTCTGGTCGAAATGGAACGTGCGCCAAAGCCCGTCGCCTCGTGCGCGATGCCGGTTGGCGAAGGCATGGTGATCACCACCAATTCACCTGCCGTCAAGAAGATGCGCCAGGGCGTGATGGAACTGCTGTTGATCAATCACCCACTCGACTGCCCAATTTGCGATCAGGGCGGCGAATGCGATTTGCAGGATCAGGCCGTCGGATACGGTTTTGACCGTAGCCGCTTTACCGAGGAAAAACGCTCAGTCAAAGACAAGACCTTCGGTCCCCTGATCAGGGCCATGATGACCCGCTGCATTCATTGTACCCGTTGCATTCGTTTTTCCAGCGAAGTCGCCGGGGTTCCGGAAATGGGGGCAACCGGTCGCGGCGAGCATATGGAAGTCGGCACCTATGTTGAAAAGGCCCTTACGTCCGAACTTTCCGGCAATATGATTGATCTTTGTCCGGTTGGCGCCTTGACGTCCAACCCTTACGCCTTCAACGCGCGGCCGTGGGAGTTGGAAAAGACGGAATCCATTGATGTGATGGATGCAGTTGGCTCGAACATTCGTATAGATGCGAAGGGCCCGGAAGTGATGCGCATCATGCCGCGCCTGAACGAAGATGTGAACGAAGAATGGATTTCCGATAAATCCCGCTTTGCCTGTGACGGCCTGAAGCGTCAGCGACTGGATACGCCTTACGTCCGTCGCGATGGCAAACTGGAACCCGCCACCTGGGACGAAGCGTTCAGCGCGATCGCCGACAAGGTCAAGGGTATGGACGGTTCCAAATTTGCCGCGATTGCAGGCGACCTTGCCTGTGCAGAATCAATGACGGCGCTCAAGGACCTGACAATGGCGGTGGGGTCCAAAAACATTGATTGCCGACAAGATGGTGCAAAACTGGATGCGTCCTGCCGGGGGGGGTACGTATTCAACACCACAATCGCCGGGATCGAAGAAGCAGACGCCTGCCTGATTATCGGTACGAATACACGTAAGGAAGCCCCCATCGTCAATGCCCGCCTTCGTAAACGCTACCTGATGGGTGGGTTCAGCGCAGGCATGGTCGGCGAAAATGTCGATCTGACCTTTAGTTGCGAAAACCTGGGCGCGGGAACGGACACATTAAGCGAGATTGCCGAAGACAAACATTCCTTCGCCAAAGTCCTGAAAAAAGCCAGGAATCCCATGCTGATTCTTGGGCAGGGGGCGCTCACGCGTTCCGACGGGGCCGCAGTTCTCGCCCTGGCCCGTCAAATCGCCGAAGACAACGGCATGATCAGCGACGACTGGAACGGCTTTAACGTCCTGCATACAGCAGCCGCTCGTGTCGGCGGACTTGATCTGGGACTGACGACCGGAGACGTCGGCTCCATTCTGGACGGCTGCGGCTCCGGTAGCGTCGAGGTCGTCTACCTGCTGGGTGCGGATGAAATCGATACGAACAAGTTGGGTAAAGCCTTCGTTATTTATCAAGGCCACCACGGTGATGCCGGGGCTCACCGCGCCGATGTTGTTCTTCCGGGCGCTGCTTATACGGAAAAGAACGCGACCTACGTTAACACCGAAGGTCGCGTACAGCGGACCCGTCTGGCGGTATTTCCGATTGGTGAAGCCAAGGAAGACTGGACCATCCTGCGAGCCCTGTCTGAGGCGCTGGATATCAAACTGCCCTACGACACCCTGTCGGAAGTTCGTCAGCGCATGATAGAAATCAATCCCGTGTTCGGGAGCGACGATCAGGCTACGGGTGGCGATTGGGGCGCGTTCGGCGCAAAAGGTTCCTTGAATGGCGAAAGTTTTATTTCACCGATTAGCAATTTCTACATGACGGACCCGATCAGCCGGGCGTCTGAAACCATGGCACAGTGCGTTGAAGCACTGCTTGGCGATAGCAAGGGGAAAACCGGCACCGATGGTTGAACTTTGGAATGATTATATCTGGCCGGTAGCCTGGATCGTTATCAAGATCGTGGCGATTGTCGTACCGCTGCTGATCGGGGTGGCTTATCTGACCTACGTTGAACGCAAGGTTATTGGTGCCATGCAATTGCGCCGCGGCCCCAACGTCGTTGGCCCCTTTGGCTTACTGCAACCTTTTGCCGATGGTTTGAAACTTTTCCTCAAGGAAACCATTGTGCCTTCCGGCGCAAGTCCGGTGGTTTTCTTTTTGGCGCCGATGATCACCTTTATTCTGGCGTTGTTCGCCTGGGCGGTTATTCCCTTTGATCAGGGGATGGTCTTGGCTGACATTAACGTCGGTATCCTGTTCCTGTTCGCCGTTTCATCGCTGGGCGTTTACGGCATTGTGATGGCTGGCTGGGCGTCTAATTCAAAATACGCTTTCCTGGGCGCCCTTCGTTCGGCGGCGCAGATGGTGTCCTATGAAATTTCCATGGGCTTTGTAATTGTCACGGTGTTGATGTGCGTCGGATCACTAAACCTTTCCGACATTGTTATGGCACAGAAGAATGTCTGGTTTGTCATCCCTCTTTTCCCGATGGCGGTTATTTTCTTTGTTTCGACGTTGGCGGAAACAAACCGTCATCCTTTCGATATGCCCGAAGCGGAAGCTGAACTTGTTACCGGATACAACGTCGAATATTCCGCCATGACCTTCGCTTTGTTCTTCCTGGGCGAATACGCCAACATGATCCTGATGGCCGGCATGACGGCGATCTTGTTCCTGGGGGGGTGGTTGCCACCGTTTGATATTGCACCGTTCAATCTGATACCGGGCCCCCTGTGGCTGGCCGCGAAGATCGCCTTTGTACTGTTTTTCTTCCTGTGGGTGCGCGCATCGTTCCCCCGGTACCGTTATGATCAACTGATGCGTTTGGGCTGGAAAGTGTTCCTGCCAATTTCACTGGCAGCCGTTGTTGTTGTCGCTGGCGTGTTGGTCGCTTTTGACCTGACACCGGCAGCAGGGTAGGGGGTAGAAAATGAGCTTTATTCATCGCGGCATTAAAACCTTCCTGCTGACAGAGCTTATGAGCGGCCTGGCGCTGACTTTGCGTTATATGTTCCGCCCCAAAGTGACGATCAACTACCCTTATGAAAAGGGACCGTTAAGCCCCCGCTTTCGCGGTGAACATGCCCTGCGCAGATATCCCAACGGGGAAGAACGCTGCATTTCGTGTAAATTGTGCGAGGCCATTTGTCCAGCCCAAGCCATCACCATTGAGGGCGACGTGCGCGAGGATGGGTCGCGGCGCACCACCCGCTACGATATCGATATGACGAAGTGCGTCTACTGCGGTTTCTGCGAAGAGGCATGCCCGGTGGACGCCATCGTCGAAGGCCCGAATTTTGAATTCGCCACGGAAACCCGTGAAGAACTGATGTACGACAAGCAAAAATTGCTGACCAACGGCGAACGTTGGGAAACAGAGATCGCCGAGCGTTTATCGGCGGATGCTCCCTATCGCTGATTATTAGGAAAGCTAGATGAATATTCATTTTGGGATTAGGGTTCAATGATCATACAGGCGCTGGCATTTTATATGTTCGCACTGATCGCCATTGCCTCGGGCGCGATGGTGGTATCGGCGAAGAACCCCGTTCACTCGGTATTGTTCTTGATACTGGCCTTCTTTAATTCGGCCGGATTGTTCGTACTGTTGGGAGCGGAATTCCTGGCGATGATCCTCGTCGTCGTTTATGTGGGCGCGGTGGCGGTGCTATTCATGTTCGTCGTCATGATGCTGGACATCAACTTCGTCGAACTGCGCCAGGGCTTTTTGCGCTACCTGCCACTCGGATCGATGATTGCCCTGGTCTTGGTGGTTGAACTTCTGGCGGTTGTCGGCGGGTGGCATATGGCTCCTGACGCAGCAAAGGCTGCCGCATCGCCTATTCCTGAAACGGTGACCAATACCCATGCCCTGGGCGCAGTCGTCTATACGGATTACATATTCCTGTTCCAGGCCGCCGGTATCGTTTTGCTGATCGCCATGATCGGCGCCATTGTGCTGACCCATCGCAAACGTCCGGACGTCAAGAAACAGCGCATCGCAGATCAGTTGGCCCGCAAACCTGAGGACACGCTGGAAATTCGCAAAATTGAATCCGGGAGGGGCATCTGATGTTTGAGATCGGTCTTTCCCATTATCTGGTCGTGGCCGCGATCCTGTTCTCGCTGGGCATTTTCGGTATCTTCATAAACCGGAAAAACATCATCGTCATTCTGATGTCGGTCGAACTGATGTTGCTGTCAGTGAATATCAACCTGGTTGCCTTCTCGGTCGAACTGGGTGACCTGGTCGGCCAGATTTTCGCCATGTTTGTGCTCACCGTCGCCGCCGCCGAAGCGGCTATAGGATTAGCTATTTTAGTGGTCTTCTTCCGTAACCGCGGCACCATCGCGGTCGAGGATATCAACGTGATGAAGGGGTAGGGAACAGATGATTACGACAGCCGTATTCCTGCCGCTTCTGGCTTCCTTGATCGCCGGTATCCTGGCCTTCGCCACGGGTGGCGCAGATAAGGAAAAACGTGCCAGACTGGATAAACTTTCCCAGTATGTGACCTGTGGCGGACTTCTGACTTCCGCTGTGCTCGCGATCATTATTTTCAAGGATGTGGCGCTGGACGGTAACGCCCAAACAGTTCACCTGCTAAACTGGATCGATTCCGGCACCCTGAGCATTTCCTGGGCCTTGAAGGTTGATAGCCTGACCGCAGTGATGATGATCGTCGTCACGGTCGTTTCCGCCATGGTGCATGTCTATTCCATCGGTTACATGCATCATGACCCGAACGTTCCCCGGTTCATGTCCTACCTGAGCCTGTTCACCTTCTTTATGTTGATGCTGGTGACAGCGGATAACCTGGTGCAGATGTTCTTCGGGTGGGAAGGTGTCGGTCTGGCGTCCTACCTGCTTATCGGCTTCTGGTACAACAAGCCGTCGGCCAATGCCGCCGCGATCAAGGCCTTTGTGGTCAACCGCGTCGGTGACTTCGGCTTCGCGCTGGGCATTTTCACAATCTTCGTCATGTTCGATACGGTCAGCCTGGACCAGATTTTCGCAGCAGCGCCCGCAAAGGCGAACGACACCATTTCTGTTTTTGGCGGTGAGTTCCACGCCTTGACCGTCGCGTGTCTGCTACTGTTTGTCGGCGCAATGGGTAAATCGGCCCAGTTGGGGCTGCACACATGGCTGCCGGACGCTATGGAAGGCCCGACGCCCGTATCGGCGCTAATCCATGCCGCGACCATGGTCACGGCCGGCGTCTTCATGGTCGCGCGCCTGTCGCCGTTGTTTGAATATTCCGATATCGCTCTGACGGTAGTGACCATCGTTGGGGGATCAACCTGCATTTTCGCCGCCACTATTGGCTGCACTCAAAATGATATCAAACGGGTTATCGCTTATTCGACCTGTTCGCAGTTGGGTTACATGTTTTTCGCGTGCGGCGTTTCGGCTTATTCCGCAGGTATCTTCCATCTTATGACACACGGCTTTTTCAAGGCCTTGCTGTTCCTTGGCGCGGGTTCGGTTATCCACGCCATGTCCGACGAGCAGGATATGCGCAAAATGGGCGGTATCTGGAAAATGGTGCCGGTGACTTACGCCTTGATGTGGATCGGCTCGCTGGCGCTTGCCGGTGTCTGGCCGTTTGCCGGGTTCTACTCAAAGGATATTATTCTGGAGGCCGCCTGGGGTGCCCATACGGTCGCCGGCGGTTACGCCTTCTGGATGGGTATTACGGCCGCGTTCCTGACAGCCTTTTACTCATGGCGTGTCATCCTGATGACGTTCCACGGCACTTCGCGCGCGGATGAAAGGGTCCTGGCCCACGTCCACGAAAGCCCGAAAATCATGCTGGTGCCTTTGATGATTCTGGCGGCTGGTGCGTTGTTCGCAGGCTACATCGGTTACGAATCATTCGTTGGCCACAATGCGGCCGAATTCTGGGGTAATGCGATCCTGGTTCTGGATAAACATCAGGCGCTGGAAGCTGCTCACCATGCGCCATTCTGGGTCAAGTATCTGCCGCTGGGCGTCGGCATTGGCGGTATCGCCCTGGCTTATGTTATGTACATGTTCGCACCCGGTTTGCCTGCGGTGCTTGTGGGCCAGATCAAACCGCTTTACACCTTCGTGCACAACAAGTGGTACTTCGACGAACTTTACGATTTCCTGTTCGTCAAACCGGTCTTTTATCTGGGGCACAATCTTTGGAAATCCGGCGATGGTTCGGTTATCGACGGTATTGGCCCGGACGGTATTTCCGCCGTGACCCTGAATATTGCCAAGCGCGTGGCGCGACTGCAAACAGGCTATCTATACCATTATGCCATCGCCATGCTGGGCGGCATTATCGTCTTGATTACCATGTATATGTTGATGGGTGGGTGAGAGCATTATGAGTAACTTTCCGGTTCTCTCGCTGCTGACCTTTATACCGTTGATCGGTGCAGCGTTCATTCTCGCCATTCGCGGCGAAAAGGAAGTCGTCAACCGTAACGCCCGTCAAGTCGCCATGTGGACATCCTGTGCGGTGTTCCTGTTGTCTTTGTTGTTGTGGGCAAATTTCGATAACTCGACGGCGGAATTCCAATTTGTCGAACATCATGAATGGATGCCCGCCTTCAACATCTCCTACCATGTGGGGGTAGATGGCATTTCCGTGCTGTTCGTCCTGCTGACGACCCTGCTGACGCCAATTTGCATATTGGCCAGTTGGGAATCCATCCAGGAGCGGGTGAAGGAATACATGATCGCCTTCCTGGTGCTTGAAACCATGATGGTCGGTATGTTTGCGGCGCTTGATATTGTCGTCTTCTATATTTTCTTCGAAGCCGTGTTGCTGCCAATGTTCCTGATCATTGGCGTCTGGGGTGGACAGCGGCGCGTTTACGCCGCCTTCAAGCTGTTCCTGTACACGCTGCTGGGCTCCGTATTGATGCTTATAGCCGTGATGACCATGTACTTCGATGCCGGAACGGCGGATATCCAGACCCTGCTGACCCATGATTTCCCGGCTGGTATGCAGACATGGCTGTGGCTTGCATTTTTCGCTTCGTTCGCGGTCAAGGTTCCCATGTGGCCAGTCCATACCTGGCTGCCTGACGCTCACGTTGAAGCGCCAACGGCGGGTTCGGTTATTCTGGCTGGCGTGCTGTTAAAATTTGGTGGTTACGGGTTCCTGCGTTTCTCATTGCCGATGTTCCCACTGGCCACGGCTGACTTCACGCCACTGATCTATACGCTCAGCATCATCGCCGTGATCTATACTTCGCTGGTCGCGCTGGCTCAGGAAGACATGAAAAAACTGATCGCCTATTCATCCGTCGCT
>MPLX02224748.1_pt1 | contig 14527 bp, 19 predicted proteins | sample 1617341 | NCBI WGS metagenome assembly MPLX02 (sample SAMN05944804, study PRJNA350692) | marine metagenome | biome: marine; feature: ODZ; material: water; isolation source: 120 m water sample filtered on 0.2 um supor filter | place: Pacific Ocean | collected 2012-04-08 | depth 120m m | reverse complement strand
TTGTAATGTATAATGTATTTCTCTAAACTGCTCTTTAGGTTTATCTTGAATTAATATATCCTCCATAATATCACCCATTATTATTCTAATAGTATGGAGCCATTTATTTTTACGTACACCAGTTTGGTGTGTTCCTTCTGCCTTTTCATCGGCACCAGGTTTATATACTAATTGTAGTTTGGCATATCCTTCTTCTGTTTCTGTTCTAGGTGAGTATCTAGTAGGGAAGTCATCCGGTCTAACGTCTATTTCAAGTTTATTACTTTTTCCTTTGGACCAGTTTTGCTCTATAGTTATGCCTTTTTTATTTGCAACTTTAGCAACCATGCCCTTAATATTATCATGTTCTTGTTCGTAATCGTCTCTATGAACCTTGTAATGATACATGTAATTAAGCATTTCTTGCTCTAAATGAGCAGAAAATACTTTATATATACGTTCTGGATATTTTACTAATGCTTCAGTTACTTTTAGTTCATTTAGTTGCATAATAATATTTATTCTATATGTACAGGAAATACAGGAGGCATTGCTTTATTAGGATTATCATACTTCAAAAGGAAACACAGGTCCTGCTCCTATTGTTTTAATATCTATTGTTTGTAGCAAGTTAAATGCAATACTACATCTAGGATAATCTTTATCCCATACATCTGTGTGATGTGGAATAGGACCTAGGGTTATAACTAGTTGTCCATTTTTATTAGGTATAGGTATAGCAATATCATTATTTTTACCTGTATAAAACGTGGTGTTACTACCTTCAGATGATAATCCTACGAAACCTAATATGGAAAATCTATGTTCATGATAACTTAATTGTTGATCTTTTCTATGAATATTACCATGGGCATGAATCCACAATGGTTTTTCTTTAAAATTAATTTCAGTTTTAAATTGCTCCCATCCTGTTTTAATTAATTTAAACACAGGTATTAGACAAGGTTCCGGAGCATAAAATATATTCCATTTGTTAAACCGAGCAGATAAATCATCTTGTTGATATGCTACTTTCGGATCTATCGGAATCTCCTTTAGTTTAGGTTCCATAAACTCGATGTAATCTATAATTTCTTTAAAATTTATGTTAACTCCGGCCTCTTCTTGTTCCATTATACAAAATGGAATATTTTCATAATATTGAATCATTTAACTCCTCCATTTTTTCATCATCTTGCTGATCAAATGTATCTGCATCATTGTCGTTGCCTACATCTTCGACATCAAACAACGAATTAAATACTGCCGCAGATGATCTACGAGTACGTTTATCACTAATATCCGAAAACAATCCCTCTGCTTTTTCAATTAGTGTCATAGGATTTTCTGCTTTAAATATATCTTTACATACTTCATTAAAGTAAATTAAGTTACGTGGCACCCATGGACTAAATTCATCCTCGTTGCCTGTTGCTTTTACTTTACGCCATTCTGTAATTTTAGGCTTATATATTGTGCTTGCTACATCTGCTAAAGCATTAGCACGTTGTACTGATTCTATATGCTGATATACATTATGAGCCATCATAAGAAAGTAACTGAAACTATCCCAACTAGTTTTACCTTCTTTGCCTAGTTTGTTTAAGTCACCTGGCTTGTAATAACAAATGTCGCCCATTGTCATACGTTCTGCAATAGGACTGCTCCACGGACACGGTATATCGCTACCAGACAAATCTTTTGTATCTACTGCTTTGTCCATTATATAACTAAAGCGATTGTTTCTATGTACATGTTGTGTGTACATTTGGCCATGTGCAGTTGCTATAAACGGACTAGCACAATCAAACGTAACAGTCATATCTTCATTTACATGCTCACGCAAACATCGTTGTATAGTTGTAAGCATACATGCCCAATCTAAACGTGATGTACCTAAGAAGTGTATAACATCATTTTCACCTTTTTCTAATAACTTATCATCACGCAAAACAATCATCCTACGTAAAGCAAGATATATATTCCGCATATTATTAGAACCAAATGCCCAACCTTCAAATGGAAAATGTTTTACTGCATTATACCATTCAGTTGCAGATGCCCAATCCATACCATGTAATGCATTTAAAAACTTTACATTTCCTTGTCTATGTTTGACGAACCAATCATTATTATACAATGTGGCTTTGAGTGTTTCGGCATAACTAGACATTTTTGTCCGTTCACGGTTAACGGGATCGGCAGCCCATGACGGTATGTCCAATATGAGGGCATAGTCAGCGGTATGCTCGAGCCAATTAAGAATCTTACTCCTAACGGCATCAGCATTACCAATATAATTACTATCAGTAGGCTTTTCATAAAAGTTCTCCCAATCAAAGTTAATAATACCTTTACCTATTTGGAATCCGCCGCTATCAGCAAGACACCAAGTTTTTTGTTTGTCACGTTTCTGTACCATACTTTCTTCGACATCACTTTTTGCAATATCAAGTTGAGCATGACCTGCAGAATACAATGACCATTTGTAATTAAAATACCCTTTATCTGCATTAAGAAAATTACAGCCTTCTATACCATGTTCAAACTCAGTAGGAATCCTATCTGTCGGAACATATTCTCCGTGTTGTTGTTTAGATATAAATGTATTATAAAATCCACTTATACTAGGTAAAAAGACCGAATAATCCCTATTGCTATCTGTTAAATTTTTTCGCGATTTCATTTTTTAAGTCTAAATATAAATTGTCTGCAAACATTTCATGGCTTTTAGGACCTGGATGAACTCCATCTAATCCTTTATCATTCGATCTTGCATCAATATCATTGTTAAAGAAATTTACATTATTCCAACTAGGAAAATTAAAATTATCCCATCGTTTTTGTATATATGATTGTCTTAATATTTTTTCTTGAAGATAATACTGTATATAATTTGCATATATACATAATTTTCTTATACTATCGGCTTCTTGATAAAAATATTTATAATATGTATTACTTTTTTTATATGTTCTTGGTGCATCAAATTTTCGAATCATATAACATTTGTCATTTTCTCCAAATATAGAAACCCTACTTACAAATGTCCAAAGAATAATAACAATATCATCTTCTTGAAAATCAAAATTTAATATTAAATCAAAAATATCATCATTGCTTGCTCCACCATATCCCTTATTTAAACATTCTATATCTATTTTAAATTTGTTTGTTAATAATTGCGGCCAAGCAAATTTACTAGGATTAGTTCTTGTATGAACTGACGATTCACGATTAACATCCGATAACCCATCGCCAAATGTATGACTACAACCAAATGCAATTAATCTCATTTATTCATTGCAGGTAATATGTAATTATAAGTTGCAAGTCCGCTATCAATACTAATTTGTAAAGCACCTTGATCTGAAATACTCATAACACAAGTACCACTCATTCCCAATTTAAGAATACCTAGCACTTGATGTAAAGGCCAACTCCAATTTTGTTTTAGCTCACCTTCTATATTCCTTGCAAATATACGTTTACCAACATGTCCACTACCGTCGTCAGTACCAACGCCAATAACAACATTACCATTTTCAGTTCTAACAGAAAACGTCGGTTCGATTGTTGCGTAGATTCCTGCAATTTGGGCGAGCTCTTGAACACTTTGTTTAGTAGGCTCAAACGATACATTCCAGTTTACTCCTTTAAATTTAACTGTTTTAAGTTGTTGTTCTACAACTTCTTTACTCATAAATCTATATTGATCTGTGTTACCATACTGATCTTCGAATGTCAATGATTCTAATACTTGCTCACCATTTCGTTCGCGATTGTTTACATTAATTGTACCATCATCTGATTTGTACCCATCAAGATTAACAATACCATTTAAAAAGCCTAAATTACCCATACCAAATTCACCAATGAACTCGGCTACTGGATTATTAGTCTTTGCATTTAGAATAACAGTCCTATCAGTATCCATAGCCTCAAAAGCTGTTTCTGTATCTGTTCCTGTTACTTTTACATTTTCAATGAACCCTAGGCCGGCTGTATGATCGACCACGTCCAGAAGAATATCTTTCATAAATCTCCTTTTAGATAATTTTATATATTATAACATGCCGAGCGGCTAATGTCAAGTTAAAATTTTGAAATAAATCTAGCAATAGGCTGAATAAACGGAAGTAATGCCACTGCCATTACTGTATTAACTCCTGTATGTACAAGAGCTACCTGCTTTGTAATGCCCGTAGGCATACCATCACTAACTAACATTCCTGCAATCCATACTGTACCTGTTGTACCGACGTTTGCTCCTAGAATTGCTGCTATTGCCGAAGGTAAAGGTAATGTTCCCGAAGCAACAAGTCCGATAACTGCGGTTGTAGTAAGAGATGAAGATTGCCATAAAAGTGTGCAACCGATTGATCCTAAAAACATCCAATACGGATTTCCTAAAAACCATTCAAGTTGTTCTAAGTGGCCCATTGACTTCATTCCACCTGAGAACATTTTTAAACCAATGTAAAATACTACCAAACCGATAAGGGTTTGAAAAACTGGATTATTAAATTCCATAAAGCCTCCTTTTTTATATTTCCAGGTATCGTATAATTTTCTATATTCCCTTTCCATAGTCTTGATGTTATGGATTTTTATAATCTAATACTACTATAATTTTCATAATATTCCGGCTTTATAATATACATAAACTACTGCAAGAGCAATAGTAACATAACCAACACAAAGTACAATCCAGTAAAATGTGTTTTCGTTCATCTTATTTTGCCTTTATATAGATACGGACAACCATCTTTATCTAATCGCAAATCCATTGCTCTATATATTTTGCCTGGGTAAAAACTATCTAAATGACAATCCTTATGTGTTAAGCATTTCACATGAGGGTGTGTTGTCATTACATGCGTTTCATCTTTTTTTTTAATTCTTCATCTACAAGTTTTCTGTATGCCCCCCAACCTTCCGTTATGGGGTTTGGTTGTTTTTGCGCCACATCTGGCCTCCTTTAGTTTATCTGTCACCCTTCCGGTGCTAGTCTAAATATTGGCAACTTCTCCAAATAGATAATGTCGTCTTTATCGTAACCCGCTTCTTCTAACAAAACAGCGGCTTTGCAAACTACATTTGCTTCGGCTTTTTGTAGAAGTTTTTCAACTGAAGTGATTGAGCCACCTGTTGAAACGACATCATCAACGATGCAGACGTTTTTGCCTTTAACTTTATCTGCATCTGGTTTATCCAATACTAGCATTTGTTCGCCTATTGTAGTAATAGACTCAACTTTTTCCATTATCGGATCTACCATATATCCTTTTACTGACTTACGTGCAACAACATAGTCAACTTCTAATATTTTAGAAATGACATGTACTAAAGGTATTGCCTTTGCTTCTGGACAAACAACAACATCAATGTCGCCTTTACCTTTAGGAAAGTCAGGATGTATTGTAAGATATGTTGCACATTTCTCAATTAATTTCGTATCACCCAACATGACGAAACTCGCAATCGCGAGCTCGTCATTTATTTTAACTTTGGGTAATTTGCGTGTGAGTCCTGCGACACTTAATTCGTAAAACTCATTGCCAAAAGTATCACCCCAAGTCATATTAGGCCCCCATCATGATCATGCTAGTTACAAATCCAGCAACCAGACCATAAAAAGGATTAAACTTTGCAGTTACAAATGCCGAAGCACCAATAACCATTCCTGCTGGTCCAAATCCATATGGCCCTGCAAAATCACCACCAATGCTAATCGCACCAGCAATATTTGTAGCAAAGGTAACAAAAACACCTAATACAAAAAGGAATCCTGCAATAGATGCTCTATGTACATATTGCCCAATCCAAGGCAATGCTTTGCTTAAAAGAATAACTGCCATAATACCCATCATAATACACGATGCAATAACTGGTGCAGGTGCGGCGGCAGTTCCGGAAATAATTGCTTCAACAGGACCACCACCAAAAAATGCTGAGCCCATATCTGCTAAACTAGAATAAATTGCAAGGTGGTCAATGTTTGTATCTGCCCCTGCAATTGAACCAGTAATTTTACCAAATGAAATATTAGCACCAATGTTTAAACATGCTAGTGATAAAGCACCAATAACAATGTTTCTATTAGTCCAAAAATCCCATTGAATGTTGCCGGTTGTAAACTTTTCACGTGATTGGTCTACTTTAATTTCTTCTATTTCGACGCCTAACTTTTCACGTAATTCGGCATTAAACTTTAATAAAACATAAAATGCGGTCGAAGCAATTACCGACCATATAATTGTTTGTGCTAAGTCTTTAGTCCAAAACCAGACAATTAAAGCACTGATAGCAGATACTCCTCCTGTCCATTTTTCAGACTTAAATAAATCTACTGAAACATTCGCCAACATTATTCCGACACCAGCCATCATAGATGTAACGACTAATGGTCCGATAAAAGCAACTAATGCTTCGTTCATTCCAAGCAACGATACAATCAACAACAAGGCGGCACCCCAAAATATGAGAGATAACCGTTCTTTCATATTATTGCCCAGGGTACCAGCCAATGTGATTGTTTCTGCTTGGAAGGATATGGTTGCAACAGACATAAAGAATGCTGAACCGATTATACCTATTACAAATGCTATTGCCGTAGGAAAAGCCGCAAAGCCGAAGCTCAACGCCAATATGCCCTGCGGGATACCATTTATAACTACCGCTATTGCGGTAAGAATGTTTTCCATCATTCCTTCCATATTTTCTCCTTTATAGAGTTTATTTTATATAGGAAACGGAACAACAACACCTTCAACATAGTATTGCATAGTTTCCAGTTCTGGCCTTTTGATTGCCCCAGCGGGGACTTTAGTGCCATCTTGTTTGGTAATCCCTTGTGAAAAAGGATACCATGTGTCAAACTTGTCATTGATCCAATCCATTTTGATTGTTTCAACTGTATTAACAACATTGCCCGGAACATTAACACCCCATGGTGATAGTCCCACACAATTCTTCTGTAAACCCCAATTCCATCTGGTGTCCATTTTTAACGTACCATTAGCAAGTTTGTCTAAAATGTGTTTGTACAGTACATTCCAGTTAAACATCATGCCTGTAGCATATCTGTCTGGACCATACTCACCCATTGGTGCGTCATTGCCCATACTCCAAACTTCTTTTCCCTGTTGTTTGAATAAGTCTTGTGCTAAAAGCACTACACTTGGGGAGTCAGTTGTCGTATAGAGAATGTCATTGCCTTGATCTGCAAGTACTTTTGCGGCATCCATATCTTTAGGTGGATCAAACCAAGAGTTAATCCAAACTACTGATACTTTAATATCAGGATTAACTGATTGAGCACCTATTGTTAGTGCATTAATATTACGGATAATTTCAGGTATTGGATGTGATCCAACTACGCCAATTTTATTAGTTTTTGTTAGCATACCTGCCGCAACGCCAGTAAGGTAACGAGCTTGGAATGAATGACAAACATAGTTGTCTAAATTTTCACTACCCTTGTACCCTGTGGCATGCATAAAAATTGTTTCTGGTCTCGCCTTTGCGGCTCTAACCATGCCTTCCATAAAACCAAATGATGTGCCGAAAACAATATCATGTTTCCTTGCAAGTCCTTTGAATACTCTTTGGCTGTCTGCCTCTGAAACAGATTCTACGCCTTCCACGTTATAACCATGCTTCTTTAAAGATTCAAAGCCTTGTGAATGTCGCATTGACCATCCACCGTCATTTTTTGGTCCTACTAAAACATACCCAACAGATAATTGCTTCTTTGCAGTTATGCTATTTGGTATTAAAATCGCTCCGAGTAGGGCGACGAATATTACTATGCCTAAAATTTTCTTCATTTATTTCTCCTTCCGAGTCATTTTCAAAGTTATTGTGTAGAGGACTAGACCACCACGCCTCCCATGGAAAATGTATCCATATTTTTCCTGAATCTTTTGCACAATCTCTTACCCAGTAATGTGGTTTAAAATCACATTCATTGTTCCACCACAGAGTTGCAAAACGAACTTCAGTATTGCCAACTATTGGTGATTTTTTACGTGGACTATTAATATGATCCGTCATTTTTAGAAAAGTTTCACCTGAGTCGCAGATATCATCTACAACGAGTACTTTATCATCTGTGGGTTTTGGTAAGTATGTTTCCCAATGTGGGAAGTCACGTAGACTTGCATGAATAGGTTTAAAAGGGAGGTTAAGCCAATGAGAAATCATTACACCAGGTGTGAGGCCACCACGGGCGACACCTACAATAACTGCAGGTTTATAATCAGACAAAACTAGTTGCCGAACTAAGGCGTTGACATCTAGCATCATGTCCTTCCAACTATACCAGATATATTTCATTGGCTTGTGTATCTAAGTAGGCTTCCCCTACATGGTTATTTATCTATTACGAAGTTTAGCTTCCGAATCAACAAAATCTTCTAACCAAATTTTACCAGTACCTGCGTCAGAGTTTTCAATAGACGAGTTGATTTGATCTAGTTCTTCATCACTTAATTGTGATGTTGTGTCTTTAATTATTGTTTCCAATGTTGTACAATATTCTGTAAATGTCATTTTCTTCCTATGAAATCTCAAATAATGAGTTAAATGTGTTTGTGCTTTCTGTTTCTTTTAAGTCCCAGTCTAGCACACCGATAAGATTATCGATCTTTTTATTTATTATAGAATTTTCCATACCATTATGATCAAATGGTAAATCCTTATACCATTGTGGTAAGTGTAGTTCGTCAATTGGATATGCTATGCTAGTCATGTTCATTGGATTATTCTTTAGTTTACAAACAATAGTTTTCATACCATCTGTAATTTCCATTGAATAATTATCTGAATATGCTTTGCGTAATCTGTTCCAATTAATAGCCGCCATTACATGCCCTACTCCGCACTTACCTGTACGATCATGCATTTTAGTATATTTTGTAAGATTGTTTACACGTTTTGGTGTACCTTTTTCCCAACCAGGTCGTTCTTTAAATTGCTCTCTAAAATCTTTTATTCTTCCTAATATATCAGTTTCTTGTTTACCATCTAGTACTTCAAATAAAATTTCTTCTAAAAATCGTTGCATAAATTCTGGTGTATCACTACGTTTAAGATCTAAGCCCATAGCTTTAAGTTTTCCTGATTTATCTTCGACGTCTTTGCGGTTGCCTTCTTCGTCGTATACCAGGATGCCGTATCTTTTCTTTTTAATAAACAAACCTCTTGTGGCTACAATTTCTCTTGCCGCCGCAATAATTTTTCCACTTTCAATAGTGATACCAAATAGTTTACTCATAAATTGTGGAAATGATGAATTGACTTCCTCACCTATTGCATCGTATAATTTTATTGCTTTCTCTTTATCCCATTCAACATTACCATTTGCTATTTCATCCTTGAGAGCTGGTATAGCACTATAATAAACACTATCAGTATCACCGTAAATGATAGTTGAACCCACATGATCGTACTCTCCTGTAAGTACTTTATTAACTTCTGCGGCCATATGCTTTGCAATTGATCGCCCAGTTAATGTTACACTTTGGCCCATCCGTAAGTCAAAGAACCTTGAACCTTGATTTAAAATAGCTCCATATAAACTATTTAATTTAATTTTCTTAACCAACTGTCTTTTATCCCAAAATTCTATATTTTCCTTGTCGTTAGCATCTATTGCTTCTTGTAAACTTTTTTGCATAACTTTGCGTTCTGCATACCAACGCTCTAGCAAGTTTGGAATAATACCTTTTAAGTCATGTCTAAATATTGTGCCATTTGCAGATATACCCCACGGATTACCTTGGTTATGTATTAAGTCGTATATCTCGGCACCTGTGTATTGATCTGTTTTTCCATTCTCCCAATCTACAGTAATCTTTTCTGCAACATCTCTATCTCGCACTAAATCAAATTCTAATGTGCAAAATATACCTTCCCATGCTTCTGCAAAACTAGACTTATTGCCCATTTTCTCACGTACCATTGCATGAGTTTTATCTAGTCTGCATTGCCCTATAATTGTTTCTGGGCCCATATTCATAGCACGAATCACACTAGGATATAGCGAGTTCAAGTCCATTGAACCTATCCAGTCGTGCATTCCTACTTTAGGTTGTGCTACATATGCACCTGCCGCGGTACTAAATTCATCTTCGCTTTTTTGTTTTTTATCTGGTACCTGTAACCCTTGACTATGTGCTTCATTTATAATTGCTTGGTCACTAACTGCTACTGCCCCCATTGTTGTTTGTAGCATTACAGTATTAGCATGAGCAAGTACATTTGCTAAATCAATGAACTGTAACTTGTCGTCCATTTTCTTAAGCATCATTGTATCTTGTCTGTTGTATGCAATAAATTTTTCATAATCATTGTTATACAATTGATCTAATGTACCTTCATATGGAATCTTACCTTCGCCTATTTCATATTCTCCTACTGCATCTAATCTATAACTATGCATTTCATGATAGGTATATTTGCGATACAACTCTAAATAATCTAAATGTACTCTACCTATTAGGTCAAATGTTTCTAAGTCTTTACCAAATTTTTCAAATTCTCTTTTGCGTGGATACTGCTTCCATAAACAAAACTCTCGCATACGTTCTTTGCCTAATACTCTAGCAACTCTGTTTACTGTATACGGAATATCATACCCTTCACTGTTCCATCCGCTTAATATATCTGCATCTTCAATCATTGCTAAAAAATTTTCTAGCAACTCTTCTTCTGTATTACAGAGCATTGTGTTCTCAAACTTACTACATATTTCTTCTGCTTCTGCACGTTCTACGGTTTTAGGTCGTATAGTAAATGTAATTAAACTATCTAGCCAACTACACCACATCGTAACGGAATTAATCATAGAAAAAGGATCCGAAGGATCAGCAAAGCCCTTTTCCTGTTTAAAGTCTACTTCGATATCAAAGAAACACTTGTTTAAGTTCGGTGCTTCTTTACCTAAGTAGTTGTCTTCTAAACAACGAAATACAGGATTAACATCCGATTCAAACAATCGTTTGTTACCTTGTAGTTTCTTTTCTTTGTGGAATGCTTTGCTATTTGTAGTGCTAACTCTACTAAGTGAAGTTCCAAATATAGATTTATACTTACCTCGTACATCTGGGTAATAGAATAGATAGCGAGCAGGATACGACATGTATTCACGTTTGCCGTTTACTCGCTCTACAATATGTATTGCGTCTTTTTCTCTTTCAAAAAATGCATCTACGTAACTCATAATTATATTGTAACATCTTTTAAATAATTTGCATAGTGTTTATGCGATTTTTCTAATGGATGACCGGCTTTGCCTATGTCATTTAATTTTTTTCCAATATCCATTATACCATTATATTTTGATATATCATTTTCAATAAAAATAAATTTAGACCAATCTATTAATTTCCTAGTTCTTACAACGGATCCTATTATTTTATCCATATTAATCGTATCATCCTGATAATCAAATATATATCGACTCGGAGTCGAAGGAATGTTATTAGGATTACCGGTAATTAAATTTCCTGCACCTGTATTTAACTGTAAAGTTTTATGTGAAGGTACGACCATAAAATATTCAGTATCTAATGATTCAAGATGTAATTGTGTCATATATACATTATCTAAAAATCTATACATACCATACACGTCGCTATAAACCATCTTGTAATATATATCTACAAACTTGTACCAAAGAACACTATTTCGAGTGTCAAGATGAGGTTTAATGCAATTCCTTATATCAAATTTATTTTTTCTACCTTGGATCCAATGACCCATATTAGTAAAATAATCTCCCTCAGGGTTTTCTTTATCCGTAGTATGATCTGGAAGTTCTTGTCTTTCTGGAAAAGACCAAGATATACCTACTAGTTTTGGCCTGAGAGTAGAAGTAGTATGAATACAGTTTCTTTTGATTCTGTCATTTGATGAACCAGGCACTGAATAATTTAAAGCACCTAATAATGCAGGCCAAGAAAATTTACTAGGCTTTATTACACCTGCTAGAACCTCATTATGAGGGGCATCTTTTAATTCATGACCATACGACAACGAACAACCAAAAACTAAAAAGTCTTTATTCATGCAGTTCTGCCGACTGCTTCTAATACATCTTCTACTGCACTAAAATCTTCTTTAGATTGACCTAATGAAGCCTTATGTGCAATTTTAATTGCTTTATTAAGAGTGGCTGCTTTAATGTCAAGTTCTTGAGCGATCGCCTTAACGGTATCGCCTAACCCTTCACGGAGATCTTGCATCTCCTGTGTAACTTGAACACCTTCTGATACTAATTGCTTTAGTTTAGCAATTTCGTCAATACTATACACTTTTTGTGGCATATTTCTCCTTTGAAAATATTAATATTATATTATAACATATTTAAATTATAAGTCAACCTATTTATAACCAGCAAAAATTTAAAGTAACCCTTGAGGGGGCACTAGTACAATTTGTGCTATTATGATCGTTACTGCCGTCGAACACTAAAAATCTATTTTTTACAGATTCTATTTTATGATCTCCAACTTGTGTATAACCATCGTTATCGTTTACATAATAAACACCAGACTTATGATTAAATGTATAATCTTGATGGGGACGATGTATATGTAATACATCGGTTGCAAGAAATAAATTTGCTTTTATTCGTAAAAGAGCTTTATTGTTTAATTGTTCAATTATAGGTATTAATAGTTCAAATTCCCTAGTTATAATACCTTCAGGTTGTTTCCAAATTACTGAAGCAAAAAAAGCATCTTCTCCTGTTCCTGATTTTAGTGTAATTTGGGATTGATAATTCCAATAAGGTAATGTACTTAAAAAATGTTCTTCTATTTTGTCGGCAGTATGACCAGGTAGGTAATTATCTATTACTTCGGCAATAACATTACCATTTGTATCTTTATAAAACATATGTATCTAGCATTTGTTTTCTGTTATGGTATTTACTGAGCCTGTCTATTGTTTCGTCTAAGGCGTGTATTTCCATTGCAGTAGGGTCAGTAATTGAAAGTTTTTGTTTTGCAATTTCTGTTATTTGTGCTATTTTATCGTCTAGCTCTGTGACGTATGTTTCTTTCATTATTTTCCTTTTGGTATTTGATTTCTGGTAAAGTCGAATTTATAAAATTCTAAATGTCCTTTATTTGATTTACTACCGTCAGTATCCATTAATTCTTCTTCAGACATTTCTCCGGCAATAACTTGTCCTTGTTGTTGGGCTTCGGATGCTTCTTCTTGTTTTTTATGCTCGGGTTGTGTGTATGGCACTTTATATGCCACAGGATCTATATCTCCTTCGTGTACTACCCAATAATAAACCCAGTCAGGTTCTTTAACTGCTGAGGATATTAAAATAAATTTTCCTTTTTTAATGCTCTCAGTCGGATAGCCTAGTAACCCTTGTATTGTAACATATGTAGTTACAGTGAGCAAGAGCGAAACAGGAATTAAAATAAACATGTATAGTTTATTTTGTCCTTTTTGTATTAGGTCCCATAATAGTATGGCTAATAATACTATCCATGCTACAATTAAAAAACTAAAAAATGCCATTACCAGCCTCCTCTTTCGTAATCATCTCTAGTACTCTCTTCAACCTGATTAGATTCAGGACCTTGCAAAGTTGGATAATTTGACGGTGGTGGTAAATTACTAATGTTAGTGTCTGAGGTGCTCCCACCGGGTTGTATATTCGCCGCTTGCTTTCCCGCAAATCGCTTTTGTAGTCTGTTTTTAGAAACTACCTCCCCTTTTTCATCAACTACAAACCTAATTACAGTTCGTTCGTCACGATTATTTTTAAGGGTAATAACGTCATTATGTACTTCGCTATACGGATTTATTTTTAATACTTGAACATTAACATCAATAGGACCATCGTTCCTATTTTTTGTTGAGTATAAATGTACGTTGACTATATGTTCACCAGATGAATTGCCTCTAACAGTCATTATTTCACGGTTTAAGTATAATGTTCTTCTTTCACCATTTGCAAGTACAATAGTATCATTTGATCGACCTAAGTCATCTCTATCTAAATGTAACCATCCGGCTTCCTTATTAGGAAATCCTACAATAGTACCCATTGCATCTTGCATCCAAAGATCTACGTCATAATGCGATTTGTCTTCCCATTCCATAATGACCATGAATTCTGCTTTTGCTTCTATGTTTGCTTCTTCAGTAATTGGGTTTATCAATATAAACGCAATTATAAACAGAAATGCAAAACCAATTAGTACGTTGAATAGTAAATCGGTAAATGCTAAGGTGCTTTTGTATTTTGAATTACTGTCCATAACGTCCTCTAGGGGACATTTTTCTTAAGTGATTGGTATTTTCATTTTCTACATTAATTAATTGTATTTTTAATGCTAACGAACAGATTAACCCTATCAATGTTGTATATAAGGCAGTACTCATGCCTAATGCCATTTGTGTAAGTGACTTTTGGATTGTGCTTGTATTTGCTAAATCAATGTCTGCAAATGCCCCACTTAGCATTAACAAAAATCCAGTAACAGTTCCTATCATTCCCAGAGCGAGACATGAT
>MPLX02403219.1_pt1 | contig 14549 bp, 12 predicted proteins | sample 1617341 | NCBI WGS metagenome assembly MPLX02 (sample SAMN05944804, study PRJNA350692) | marine metagenome | biome: marine; feature: ODZ; material: water; isolation source: 120 m water sample filtered on 0.2 um supor filter | place: Pacific Ocean | collected 2012-04-08 | depth 120m m | reverse complement strand
TGTCTTAGAGAACCTAGCCTTGGCCCTTCTTTTGGTATGAAAGGTGGAGCCGCAGGTGGAGGTTATGCACAAGTAGTTCCTATGGAACAAATTAATTTACATTTCACAGGTGATTTTCATGCTATAACTTGTGCTCATAATCTGCTATCGGCATTAATAGACAATCATATTTATTGGGGAAACAAATTAAATATTGATAATAGAAGAATTGAATGGAAACGAGTAATTGATTTAAATGATCGTGCTCTTCGATCCATAAATATTAATCTTGGTGGCATAGCAAACGGTTTTCCTAGAGAAGACGGATTTGATATCACTGTAGCATCTGAAATCATGGCAATTTTTTGCTTATCAAATAATTTAAAAGATCTTGAAGAAAAAATTGGCAACATTACCATAGCCTACACCAGAGAGAAAAAACCAATCTATGCAAAAGATTTGAATGCCCAAGGTCCAATGACAGTTTTATTAAGAGAGGCTATTAGACCCAATGTTACTCAAACCCTTGAAAATAATCCTGCAATTATTCATGGTGGTCCATTTGGAAATATTGCTCATGGTTGCAATTCAATCATTGCAACAAAAGCAGGTTTAAAATTAGCTGAATATGTTGTTACGGAAGCTGGCTTTGGAGCTGATCTTGGTGCTGAAAAGTTTTTAAATATTAAATGTCGTAAATCAGGTATTCAACCAGATTGCGCTGTCCTCGTTGCTACAATCAGAGCATTAAAAATGCATGGAGGTGTAAAAAAAGATGAATTAAAAAAAGAAAATATTAAAGCACTTAAAAAAGGATTACCTAACCTTGAGAGACATATAAAAAATATTAAAAAATTTGGATTAGAAGTTACTGTTGCCATTAATCATTTTGCCACTGATACAGATCAAGAAGTTAAAGTTATTAAAGAATATTGTTCTAAACTTGATGTAAAAGCAAATCTTTGTATGCATTGGGCTAAGGGTGGCGATGGAACAAAAGAGCTTGCAAATCAAGTGGTAGAGCTCTGTGAAAAATCAAAAAAAGAAAATTTCAAATTTTTATATTCTAACGATACAAACCTTTGGGAAAAAATTGAAATTGTTGCTAAAGAAATTTATGGTGCAAGCGAAGTGATGGCTGACACAAAAATTAGAGATAAATTAAAAAAACTTCAAGATGATGGGTTTGGCAAACTACCTATTTGTATAGCTAAAACACAATATAGTTTTTCAACTGATCCAAATTTAAAAGGAGCTCCTTCTGGTCATATTTTGCCAGTCCGTGAAATTAGATTATCTTCTGGTGCTGAATTTATTGTTGTTATCTGTGGTGAAATAATGACAATGCCAGGTTTACCAAGGATACCTGCGGCGGATTCGATTAAACTAAATAATAAAGGTGAAATAGAAGGATTATTTTAATTTTCTAAATAGTTCCAAAAATCAACTGCTAAATTAATTCCTGTTAAATCTTTAAAATTTTTTAATCCTGTAGGAGATGTAATATTAATATCACCAATTAAATAGTTAGAAATTAAATCAATACCAGCAAAAACTATTTTATTTTTTTTCAAATTTTTAGCTACAGCCTTTGCTATATGGAGTTCACTTTTTGTTAGATTAGTTTTAACAGCTTTTCCTCCTTGACCTATATTGCTTAAAATGGAACCTTTGACTGGTATTCTTCGTATAGCTCCTTTAATTTTTCCTGCAATTATAAAAACTCTTTTATCTCCATATTTAATTTGGGTAAGAAACTTTTGTACCATCACATAATCGTGTTTTTTGATATATTTAGACATTTTATTTCTATTTAGATTACTATCTATAAACAAAATATTTTTTCCACCATATCCATGAGTAGGTTTTACAACAATTTTTTTGTACTTTTTTTTAAATTTTTCTATTTCTTTTATATCCTTAGTAAAAATAGTAGGAGGCATTAATTTTAAAAACTCAATCGAATGAAGTTTTTCAGGTATGTTTCTTACGGATGTTGGGTCGTTAATTATTCGAACTTTTTTTGAAATTTTTTCAAGTAAAAATGTTGCTGTAATATAATTCATGTTAAAAGGTGGATTTTGTCTCATTAAAATATAATTTACTTTTGAAAGATCCAATTTTTTTATATTTTTAATAGTATAAAAGTTTTTGGCGTTTATTTTGAATGTTACTTCTTTGCTTAAAGCATAAACTTTACCATTTATAAAACTTAGATTTTTCGTTTCATAACAAAAAATTCTAAAACCTCTTTTTTGTGCTTCTAGCGCTAATAATATTGTAGTATCAGTTTTTATATTCATTGAGTCTAGACGATCAGCTTGGATAGCAACTATTTTATTTTTTTTGATCATATAAAAAATCTAAATTATTATTTATTTTAAACTTTTCTAATGTTAATTCAGCTTTCGTTTTATTATTAGATAATATGCTTTCAATACTCCTTAAAAAAATTGATTCATTTTTTCCATTTTTATTTTTTTGATTTCTTTTTTCTAATCCTTTCTCACATAAACTTAAAAAAACTTTACCCCACTCTAAAATTGTTTTAGAATTAATTATTGTATTTAAACCTTTTTTAGGCGCATCAATATAAGCATTTAAAACATCTGGCACATTCCATTTATTAATAATTTCATAAGCTTCTTGTAGATTGCCATAAAGCAACCCTGTATAAAAAGCAGGTCCCGAACAATGACAATCCCATTCACATGTATCTAAGGATCTAATTTCAATATATTGTTTTAAACGAACTTCAGTAAATATTGTCGCTAAATGATTTTTAAAATCTTTAATATTTGGTTTAAAATTTTTTAAAATTGAAATTTTCCCTTCCATAAAATCTTTAAACGTTTTTCCATCTGATTTTAAGTGGTTAGAATCTTTAAGAATGAACAACAAAGGTGTGTTGATAACCATGTCTACGTATTTCTCAAAATCAATATCTTCTAAAAAATATTTTGGTAATCCTGCTCTTGAAGTATTCTGCCAAACTTTTGATCTATAAGACAGATATCCACTTGGTTTACTTTCTTTTATAGAAGAATTAGCAAAAATTGCTGTTGAAACTGGTACTAAAAATGAACTCAATTTAAACTTTTTTTTAAAATCATTTTCAGATGTATAATCTAGATTTACTTGTGTACCACATGTTTGATACATCATATTTAAACTAAGTTTACCGTTCTTTGGCATTTCTTCTGTCATTATTTCATATCTTGACTTTGGATTTTTTGGCACCTGCTCAAGCTTTGTGAATGGATCAAAACTTACTGACATCATTTTCAAATTTAAATTTAAACATGCCTTGCTTAATTCAGCTAAAAATTGGTACGATTCTTCGCAAGTTTGGTGAATAGATTTTAATAAAGCTCCCGAAAGCTCTATTTGATTACCAGGTTCTAAAGAAATACTTTTTCCTTCTTTTGATAATCCTATAATATTATTTTTTTCTTTAATTTCTGCCCAACCAAATTTTTTTAAATAGTTTAGTACCTTACTAATAGTTTCATACGTTGCCCTTGAGTTTAATTTTTTATTAAATAAAAATTTTTCATGCTCTATGCCAATTTTTAAATTTTCTTGCTTTTTAATTCCTTTATGAAAGTGATTTATTAAATCTTCTTTGGAGTTTATCATTCAAATAATTTATTTTTTACCGATATAATCCAACCAATTTTTTAATTCTGCCATTCTTTGATGTTTTTTAATTTTAATTTTTTCATTATTTATATCTTCTATATGGGCTTCTATTTCTTCTGCTGAATTAAAACATTTTTTTTTTAAAAGCTTTTCTTTTCTAGTTTTTATTAGTTGCACCATTTTATCAAAAGTAATTTCAGGATGATATTGAAGTCCCCACACATTTGAAATTCCAGTAACAAAATTTAAACCTTGAATAAAATTAATTTCATTTTTTGAAAGATGAATTGAATTTGGAGGAGCTGTTTCAACTTCATCAAAATTAAATGCTGGCGTGGTAAAAACTTTATCTTTATTTTTATAAATTGGATGTTTAATTCCATTTTCTGTAATTTCAATATTTTTCGCAATTCCAATATGTGTTCCATTTTTAGATTTTCTTACTACCCCTCCTGCTGCTGTTACCGTAACTTGAAGTCCCCAACAAAGTGCTAAAATATTTTTTATGTGTTTAAAGCACTCTTTTGCAAAATCAATTTGTCTTGTAATTTCTATAGCGTTATTATAAATATTTAAGCTACTGCCACCCCAGACAAGTCCATCATATTTTTTTAAATTAGGAATAACTTCATTTAATGAAATATTGGTTGTAGGTCTGACCACATCAATTTCAAGATCTGAATAGTAGTTTGATATACTTTCTTTAAGACTTTCGGTATGGGTTCTAATGCCCTTGCTTTTAAAATATTTATTTTCTTCAGGAACATTTCCTTCAGCTACTAGAAGTTTTAATTTTTTCATAAAAGTTAAAATAATTTTCCATTAATACTATTTCTATACATATTTATAAAATCTTCTAAATTTAACTTTTTTGGGTTTCCTGGTGTACAAGGATCAGCCAAAGCCATTGGAGACAGTTTTTCTATGTCTTTATCCGAAATGTCTGTTGTATCTGAAATTTTATGAGGTATTTTAGTTTTTTCTCTTAAATTTAAAGTCCAATCTATAAATCCATTAAATGATTTTTTTTTTATTTCAAGATATTCACAAGCTTTAATTATTTTTTCCTCTATTGTTGATCTATTAAAAGTTAATACGTATGGCATAAATATTCCATTAGATAATCCATGGTGAACATTAAACAAAGAATTTACCGGATGGCTTAATGAATGAATTGCTCCCAAACCTTTTTGAAAAGCAGTTGCTCCCATACTTGATGCTGTAAGCATATGACCTCTTGCTTCTAAATTTTCTCCTTGTTCAACAGCAACCGTTAACCATTTTTTTATTAACCACATGCCTTCAAGTGCTATACCATCAGCCATTGGGTGATAGCCAGGAGCACAATATGCTTCTAAATTATGAGCAAGAGCATCCATGCCAGTAGCTGCTGTTAAAAATGGAGGCATGCCAGATGTAAGTTCAGGATCAAGAATAGTTAGTGTAGGTAGCATTTTAGGATGAAAAACAATTTTTTTGATTTTAGTTTCGTCGTTAATTATTGCTGCAGCTCTTGATGTTTCGGAACCAGTACCTGCAGTAGTAGGAATGGCAATGAAAGGTTTGATATTATCAGGATTACTAATTTTATTTATAGCCATTGATTTACCAAAGCTATTTTCTTTCCAAAAAGATCCTCCGTCGGTAAAATCCCAAAGGGGTCTATTTAAAGATGCTTGTAATAAAATTGATTTTCCAACATCTAGACTACTGCCACCTCCAAACGCTACTATTCCATCATGGTTTCCATTTTTAAATTTTTCAACACCATTTTGAACATAACTTCCAAGTGGATTTCCTTTTAAGTCTGAAAAAATTTCAGTTGGTAAAGAATTTTTTTTATTTGTCTCTATAGCGTTTAAAACCATGTTTGTTTTTGCTAAATCTTTATCTGTGACTAATAATGGTTTTTTTACATTTAATATTTTGCAAGCTTTAGGTAAATCAGCAATCCTACCATTACCAAACCAAACTGTGTTTGGATATCCCCAATTTTCAAAAGAATCTTTTTTTTCCCCCATTACCAATTTATTTTAAATTTTTTATCATTAATAATCGAGTCCAATAAATCAATCATCAATGGTAAATCTTTTTTATTAAATTCTTTTATTATTTTTGACCCTATTTCTAAAGCAAGTTCCGCGCCTTCTATTGTATCATTTTGCATAAATTGTTTTTTTGCTTTAGAATATAAATGTCCTTCACCCAAATATTTACCCATTTTGCTATTCCTTCCTCCTGCTGAGCTAACATATAAATCTCCCAAACCTGCTAGGCCATAAACTGTTTCTTCCTTTCCTTTAAGCGCCTTTGTGAAATAGACCATTTCTGAAATTGATTTATACATTAACGAAGCTGCAGTATTCAAATAATTCTTATTTTTTATATCCTTAGTTGCTTCTGCACTGCAAAGTCCTTCCGAAGCACCTATTATCATTGAATATAAATTTTTTATTGCCGCACAAATCTCTACACCGAGTAAATCTTCCGAATATTCCGTTGAATAGTAATTAGTTGAAATCATTTTTCCTATAGATTTAACAACGCCTAAATCAGAATTGGCCAATACTACACTACTTTTTATTCTACTAGCTAAACCCGCAGCTAAACAAGGACCACCTACCGCTGAAATGTTGCTGTCCTTAACTCCATTGTTTTCAAGAACAATTTTAAATTTTTTAGCTAATGTTTCAAATTTATTGTCAATAATTGTAAGACCTTTAGTAAGTAAAAGAATAGGAATATTTGAATTATAATTTTTTGCAATTTCTTTACCAGCCCACTCAATACCTTTAGAGTTTACACCAACAACTATTAAATCTGGTTTTTTCTTTAATTCTTCTAAAAAAGTATCAAATTTTACAACTTTTAATTTTTTCGGTAATTGACAATTAATAATCCTTTGAAAATTATTTGTTTTATTAATTTGATCAATAGCTTCATTTTCTAGATGAGTGCCAGCTAATACTACATCGTTATTATTATCTATACATGGTACCGTAAAAGCCGAACCCATTGCTCCAGCACCTAAAACTAAAATTTTATTCATTTAAAAATATCTAAATACAACAATTGCAAATAAAAAAGAAATGATTGTCCCAATCCAAAGTAAAGCACCAATAATACCTAACCAAGCCAGATGTATAAAGGCACTGCTTAACAATGATATAAATAATCTATCACCTCTTGTTGTATCAAGACCTAAGATTCCTTTTCTGGGATTTCCTCCTGGATCTTTTTTTTCCCATATAATCATTATTATTAAACATAACGCAATAAACACAAAAAAAGCTGCTGTTTGCCAGGTCCATGCCATCCAAGTGATAAAATCAAAATCTAAAAAACCTTTTTTTTGATTTTCTGCAACGCTTTCCCAGCCTAATAACAATACCTCATTTGTTGGTTCAATTATCATACTCTACCTAAAGCAAAGCCTTTCGCTATATAATTTCGCACAAAATAAATTACAAAAGCCCCTGGTACTATTGTTAAGGAACCTGCAGCAGCTAATAAGCCCAATTCATATCCTGACGTACTAACTGTTCTTGTCATTGTAGCAGCTATGGGTTTAGCCGCAACCGCCGTTAAAGTTTTTGCTAACAATAATTCGACCCATGAAAACATAAAACAAAAAAACATAGCAATACCTATTCCTGCTGTTATTGTTGGAATGAAAATTTTTAAGAAAAATCTCCAAAAAGAATAACCATCTACATAAGCTGTCTCATCGAGTTCTTTGGGAACTGCAGATATAAATCCTTCAAGAATCCAAACAGCTAATGGAATATTAAATAAACAATGAGATAAAGCAACTGCAATATGTGTATCAAAAAGATTGATAGATGAATAAAATTGAAAGAAAGGGAGAGCAAAAATGGCAGGTGGAGCCATTCTATTTGTTAATAGCCAAAAGAATAAGTGTTTATCTCCTAAAAATTTATATCTAGAAAATGCATAAGCCGCTGGTAAGGCTGCTGAAACTGAAATTAAAGTATTCATTACAACATAATAAATGGAATTTAAATAACCATTGTACCAAGTGCTGTCTGTAAAAATTTTTTTATAATTATCAAGAGTAAATTGTTGTGGCCATAGTGAATAAGTATTAATTATCTCTGTTGTAGTTTTAAATGACATATTTAATAACCAATAAATTGGCAACATTAAGAAAATTATATAAATTGTCGGCACTAACCATTTATATTTACTCATGATTGCTCCTCATGTCTCATCATTAGGTTATAAAAAACCCAACAAATCAAAAGCACTATAAAAAAATATATTAATGACATAGCTGCTGCTGGTCCTAAATCAAATTGGCCGAGGGCCATTTTAACTAAGTCTATTGATAAAAATGCAGTTGTATTACCTGGACCTCCTCCAGTTAAAACAAAGGGCTCTGTATAAATCATAAAGCTATCCATAAATCTTAGCAAAATTGCTATAGTTAAAACTTTATTCATTTTGGGTAATTCAATATGCCTAAATATAGACCAACGACTAGCACCATCTATTTTTGCAGCCTGATAATAAGCATCTGGAATTGCACACAAGCCTGCATATGAAAGTAAAACAACTAACGAAGTCCAGTGCCAAACATCCATTAAAATTGTTGTAAACCACGCTGCTAGTGGTTGTTGAGTATAATTATAATCTATTCCTAATGCATTTATAGAATGACCTAAAAAGCCTATTTCAGGTAAAGCAAAAATATTCCACATTGCTCCCACAACATTCCATGGAATTAAAAGAGGCATGGACATCAGCACTAAACAAACCGAAACGCCCATTCCTTTTTTAGGCATTGAAAGAGCGATTGCAATTCCTAGAGGAACTTGGATTATTAAAATAATAAAAGTAAATAAAAATTGTCGACCTAATGCTCCGTGAAACCTATCAGACTGCAATATTTGTTTAAACCATCTTGTTCCCTCCCAAAAAAATACGTTATCGCCAAATGTTTCTTGAAAAGAATAATTAATGACTGTCATTAAAGGAATAGCGGCATTAAAAGCTACCAAAACAAATACCGGTAATACAAAAAACCAAGCTTTTTGATTTACAGTTTTTCTCATTTTTTATTTTTCCACAATCCAGTCATCCCCATATACATATGTATATTTTGAGTTAAATTTTACATAAGCTGTACCACTGGGTATTGTTGTTGCTACACTTGATATCATTTTTAATTTTCCACCATCACATTCAATATCAATAATTTTATGTCTACCTGCGTCATTAACCTTTAAAACTTTAACCGCTATTCCTGTATTGGAAAAACTAACAAATTCAGGTCTTATTCCAATCTGAGTTTTAGAATAAGTTTTATGTGAAATAGGTTTATTTTCTATTTCAATTGCTGCTCCACTAAAGTTTGCTTTTCCATTTATCAGTTCACAAGACAAAATATTCATTCCTGGAGATCCTATAAAATGTCCTACGAATGTATGTTTTGGTTTTTCAAATAATTCTACTGGAGTACCTTTCTGAACTAATTGACCTTCATGCATCACTACAACTTGATCTGCAAAGGTTAGAGCTTCTGTTTGATCATGGGTAACATAGATCATTGTTCTATTTATCTCTTGATGAAGTTCCTTTAATTTAGATTTTAGGATCCATTTTAGATGCGGATCTATAACTGTTAAAGGTTCATCAAACATGATGACATTAACGTCAGATCTTACTAATCCTCTGCCCAAAGAAATTTTTTGTTTGCCATCTGCAGTAAGTCCTGAGGCGCGATTATAGAGAGTCTGACTGAGATCAAGCATTTCAGCTATTTCCTTAACTCTTGCTTTAATTTTATCTTCACTAAATCCCCTATTTCTTAAAGGAAAAGCCAAATTATCAAATACTGTCATCGTGTCATAAATTACTGGGAACTGAAAAATTTGAGCAATATTTCTTTCTACCGGAGAAAGATAAGTTATTTTTTTTTCGTCAAAAAAAACTTCACCCTTGGTAGGTCTTAATAAACCTGAAATAATATTTAGTAAAGTTGTCTTCCCGCAACCTGAAGGTCCTAATAACGCGTAGGCTCCACCATTAGACCATTCTAAATCTATATCTCTCAATGCCCAATCCTGATCATTATTTTGCTGATCAAGATAACTATGACTTAAATTATTTAGAGAAATTTTAGACATGGTTAATTAGTTTATTATTTTTATCAAAATACAAAAATTGGTTAACATCCATGTGAAGTTCTGCTTCAGCACCTACTTTTAAAGGATGAATTCCTGTAGATAAGGATACCCATTTTATATTGCCGCTCTGAAAATGAATGATGCTTTCAGATCCGCTTAACTCTGCAATTAAAACTTTTCCGTTAATTTGCACTGAATTTTCTGTTTGTTTGTAAGGAGTTATACTGTGTGGACGAATCCCAATTGTATAGTGGCCATCTGCAAGAGCACCTAAATTAGATTGGCATTGCCAACTTATGGAATTATTTTCGATAGAGAAAGTTTTATCTTTTTTAATAACCTTTGTTGTATTTATAGGCGGATCATTAAAAACTTTTGCAGAAATAACATTCTTAGGTTTGTTGTAGACATCAACTGTTTTTCCATACTGGATAATTTTTCCTTCGTGAAGAGTTGCGGTGTTGCCTCCAATTAATAGAGCATCCATCGGTTCAGTCGTAGCATAAACCACTATGCAATCCCGATTTTCAAATAATCTTGGTAATTCTTCTCTTAATTCTTCTCTTAATTTAAAATCGAGGTTTGCCAAAGGTTCATCCAATAAAATTAATCCAGAATCTTTAACTAAAGCTCTTGCAAGTGCTGTTCGCTGTTTTTGACCTCCCGAAAGCTCATGGGGTTTTTTGTTAAACATATCGGTAAGTTTTAATAGTTCAGCTACCTTTCCAACTCTATTTTTGATTTCATTAGAACTAATACTCACAATTTTCAATGGTGACGCAATATTTTCAAAAACAGTAAAATTTGGATAATTAATAAATTGTTGATAAACCATTGATACATTTCGCTTTTGCACTGAAACACCTGTTACGTTTTTTTCGTTAAACCATATTTCACCAGAAGTAGGTTTGTCTAAACCAGCCATTATTTGCATCAATGTTGTTTTCCCAGAAAGTGTGGCGCCTAACAAAATGTTAATGGTATTTTTTTCAAATTTGAGGTCCGTAGAATAAATATGAGTTTCTGTTCCAATCTTTTTTTTAACATTCTTTAATTCTAAACTCATAAAATCCTTTTTTTTTGAATGTCAAAAAAGGGGGCGTAATTGCCCCCTTTTTTTTAAATAAATGTTAGATAATTTTACTGCTTATTATTTCCAAGCGTCTTCATAAGCAACAGTCTTACCTTGTGGTTTTTCATCTCTTTTAGCTTTTGGCGAACCAGGTTGATCTAACCAGTAAGAAGCGTCCTTCTCTGCGTTAAGTCTTGGTCCACAGCCACCATATACTTTAGCCGCTTTATCAGCAGCTTCCATACGTGACATAACTAGATCCATCTCTCCTGCAAGACGATCCATAGCTTGTTGAGGTGTAAAAGCACCAGAGTTAACATCTCCAATTTGTTGCCACCAAATTTGAGCTAGTTTTGGATAGTCAGGAACGTTAATTCCAGTTGGTGACCACAAAACTCTGTTAGGAGATCTATAAAATTCTACAAGTCCTCCTAATTTTGGAGCTCGTTTAGTGAAAGATTTATGGTTGATATCACTATCACGAATTATTGTTAAACCAACATGACTTTTCTTCAAAGATGTTGTTTTAGCAACAGTGAATTGAGCAAATAACCAAGCTGCTTTTCTTCTGTCAACTGGAGTAGATTTAAACATTGTCCACGATCCAGCATCTTGATATCCAAGTTTCATCCCTTCGTCCCAATAAGGACCTTTTGGTGATGGACCCATTCTCCATAAAGGAGTTCCATTATCATCTACAGTTTGGTTTCCAGAGCTTTTTGGAGCAACCATCGATGCAGTAAATGCTGTATACCAGAAAATTTGCTGAGCAACGTTTCCTGATGATAAAGCTGGCAGTGACTGATAGAAGTCCATGCTCGCTGCACCTGGAGGAGCGTATTTTCTTAACCACTCATCCCATTTTCTAATTGCATAAACAGCTGCAGGACCGTTTGCTGCGCCACCTCTTGTAACTGAAGCGCCAACAGGATTACAAGTACCTTTTTCCATTCTTATACCCCATTCGTCAACTGGAACACCATTCGGTTTTCCAACACTTCCAGCTCCAGCCATTGATAGCCAAGCATCAGTCATTCTCCAACCTAGATCTGGAGCTCTTTTCCCATAGTCCATATGACCATAAACTCTTACTCCGTCGATCTCTTTAACATCATTAGTGAAAAAATCCGCAATATCTTCATAAGCCGACCAATTAACTGGTACACCCAACTCATAACCATATTTAGCTTTGAATTTTTTCTTTAGATCAGGTTTATCAAACCAATCTTTTCTAAACCAATAAAGGTTTGCAAATTGTTGGTCTGGTAATTGATACAGTTTACCATCTGGACCAGTTGTAAATGATTTACCAATAAAATCATCAACATCAAGAGTTGGCAAAGTTACATCTTTACCCTCTCCTGCCATCCAGTCAGTTAAGTTAACTGCTAACTGTAGTCTTGAATGAGTGCCAATCAAATCTGAGTCATTGATATAAGCATCATATAAGTTTCTACCTGTCTGCATTTGTGTTTGTACAGCTTGAACTACTTCTCCTTCACCAAGTAATTGATGGTTCACTTTGATACCAGTGATTTCCTCAAAAGCCTTAGTTAATACTTTGGATTCGTATTCATGAGTAGGAATGGTTTCAGATAAAACGTTTATCTCCATTCCTTGAAACGGTTTAGCAGCATTGATAAACCATTTCATTTCCTTCATTTGGTCTGTTTTTGAAAGCGTTGAAGGTTGAAACTCATCATTAACCCATTTTTTAGCTTCTTTTTCACCTGCAAAACTTACTGATGAAATTGCTAAAAGAAGTAAAGCTGAAACAACACTAGTAATTGTTTTTAATATTTTTAGCATTATTCCCCCTTTGTTAATTTAAGATTTATGTTGAAGGATTAAAGCTAAAAAAGTGACAAATGTATACCTAAAAGGAAATAATTATGAAACTTTCATGTGAAATACTTTTAAATTACAATTTATGATTGTATCTAGTTTAGTAAAGCTTTTTTTATTGCTTTAGACCATCCGTTTAAAAGCTTTTTTCTTTGGGTATTTTTTATTTTAGGAAAAAATTTTTTATCTACTTTCCAATTTTTTGAAATATCTTTTAAAGATTTATAAACACCTATTTTTAAACCTGCCATAAAAGCTGCTCCTAGAGCGGTAGTTTCATCAACTTTTGGTCTATAAACTTTAATATTTACAATATTAGATAAAAATTGAGAAAACCAATTATTTTTTACCATTCCACCATCCACCCTAACTACTTTTGGTTTTAATCCATCATTTTTCATTGCTTCAAATAAATCATAAGTTTGATAAGCAACAGACTCAATGGTTGCTCTTATAATCTCCTTTGGACCTGTATCTCTTGTTAGACCACATAAAACTCCTCTAGATTTTGCATTCCAATAAGGAGCTCCTAAACCTGTAAAAGCAGGAACTAAATACACACCATGATTTTCTTTTAAAGATTTTAATATTTTTTCAGTCTCTGAGGCTTTTTTTATAAATTTAATCTTATCTCGTAACCATTGAACGCCCGCTCCTGCAATAAATATCGAACCTTCTAAAGCATAAGTTGTCTTGCCATTTATTCTATATCCAATAGTAGTCAGTAATCTATTTTTAGAAAAAATTTTTCTACTTCCTGTATTTAATAATACAAATGCTCCTGTACCATACGTGCTTTTTAATGAACCATTTTCAAAGCAACATTGACCGATGCTTGCTGATTGCTGGTCTCCAACAACGCCTGTAATTGGATAAGATTTCCCTGTAATTTTTGGATCCGTATGACCGTAATCATCTGAACAATCTTTAACTGTTGGTAAAATATGTTTTGGGATTTTAAGAATTTTTAATATTTGATCATCCCATTTATTGGTAGAAATATTAAAAAGCATAGTCCTGCTTGCGTTTGTTGCATCAGTAAGATGATCCACTCCACCTGTTAATCTCCATAAAAGAAAACTATCTACTGTTCCAAAAAGTAATTGTTTCTTATTAATTAAGATTTTTGCTTTGGGTACATTATCGATAATCCATTTTATTTTTGTTGCTGAAAAATATGCATCAATTAACAATCCAGTTTTATTATAAATTAATGTTTCTTTTTTTTGTTTAATTAATTTATTGCAATAATTTGTTGATCTTCTATCTTGCCAAACAATTGCATTATAAACTGGTTTTCCAGTTATTTTATCCCATAAAATAGTAGTTTCTCTTTGATTAGTAATTCCAATAGTAAGAATCTTTCCTTTTAATTTTTTACTTTTGCTAATTACATTCCAAAGAACCTTTTTAGTTGTGCTCCAAATTTCTTCTGGATTGTGTTCTACCCATCCATCCTTGGGAAAATATTGAGTAAATTCTAATTGTGAAGAATATACAGGTACCCCTGATAAATTAAATAAAATTGCTCTACTTGAAGTAGTTCCTTGATCAATAGAAACAATAAATCTGTTCACTAATTTAATATTCTTCTAATCCTAATAATTTTTTTCGTTTTTCAGCCCAAGTACGAATCAAATTATCAACAGCTAAACCAATAAATGCAACGCAGAGGCCAAGAATTAGTCCTTTACCGCCTCCTTTTAAATCTGATAAAGCTTTTAAAATATATTGTCCCAAATCTTCCGTTCCAATGAAAGCTCCAATGATTACCATAAATAATGCAAAGACAACTGGTTGGTTAATTCCAAGCATTATATGAGGAAATGCTAAAGGAAATTCAATCTGATGCAATCTTTGTA
>MPLX02278561.1_pt1 | contig 14569 bp, 12 predicted proteins | sample 1617341 | NCBI WGS metagenome assembly MPLX02 (sample SAMN05944804, study PRJNA350692) | marine metagenome | biome: marine; feature: ODZ; material: water; isolation source: 120 m water sample filtered on 0.2 um supor filter | place: Pacific Ocean | collected 2012-04-08 | depth 120m m | reverse complement strand
GCGAAAATCATACCGTTTCCACGCACGTCGATCCTGTATCGCCCCCACAACAAAGCCTGCCCGTGACACGCAAAGCTGTGGTCGGGGAAATGGTGGAGGCGCCGGGTACTGCCCCCGGGTCCGCAACGGGTAATAAGCATGACGTTTATCGCCATAGTCGGTTGCCCGACCCTCGTAATATAGGCGTATCTCCTTACTATTGAAAGTGCTCCAAGAGCGGAATTTGTGGGTGAAATCGAACCGTATAGAAACTTTTCCAATTGGTCGGAATGTGCTCTAGAGGTAAAATCATTTCTCGGGCCATTGCCGAAGCTTACTCCTCACGCCCCTCAAGGAATAAAACAAATATGCCTTTGACCCCGGAACAGCAAAAAGATGTGGCACGCATGCGTGCGCAAAGCGTCGAGACTCGCCGCGTCACCGTTCCAGCTTTAGAGGAAATCCTCTACCAACCCTTTGATGTGCTCGATCACGGATTTATCCGTGTTATCGATTACATGGGCGACGACGGAGCGGTGGTGCAGGCGGCCCGTGTTTCCTACGGCAGGGGCACCAAGAAGGCGAGCGAGGATCGGGGATTGATCCGTTATCTCATCCGCCACCGCCACACCACTCCCTTCGAAATGTGTGAAATCAAGTTTCACGTTAAGCTACCTATCTTCGTAGCGCGCCAGTGGATCCGCCACCGCACCGCCAACGTCAACGAGTATTCGGCGCGCTACTCTATCCTCGAGAAGGAATTCTACATCCCGGTGCCCGAACAGATGGCCACGCAGTCGAGCGCCAACCACCAGGGTCGTGGCGAGGCTCTAGAGGGGGAGGAAGCCGCCCGTGCCTTGGAACTGCTGCGCGAGGATGCCGAGACTTGTTACCGCCATTACGAGGAGATGCTTAACGAGGGCGAGGGGGATAATGTGGTGGACCCTGAGAAGAAAGGGCTGGCACGCGAACTGGCGCGTATGAATCTGACGCTCAACACCTATACCCAGTGGTACTGGAAGATCGACCTCCACAACCTCATGCATTTCCTTTCCCTGCGCGCCGATCCCCACGCCCAGTACGAAATTCGCGTCTATGCTGAGGCTATGCTAGACTGTCTGAAGCGTTGGGTGCCGCTGGTTTACGAGGCTTTCACAGATTACCGTACAGGTGGAGCTTTTCTCTCGGCGGCAGCTATGAAGGTGGTGAAAGACCTGATTCACGGAAAAGAGCCGACCCAAGAATCCAGCAGCCTTTCAAAACGCGAATGGCGCGAACTGATGGAACTGTTGGAGCGACCAGACGAGACAGCGTAGCAGCAGACTGAATAGCTGCCACATCAAGACCACGATAAAATAACCGGAAGCGCAGCCTACCCTTGTTATCTTTTTGGGGTATGCCGACTCGGTTGGATAGGGCTCCAGGCCCTAAGATAAGAAAACCCGCAATCTAAGAAAGGTTCCTGCCATGCCCAACGTAACCCTTTCGATGCCACTTCCCGTTTCCGCCAAACAGGTCTGGGATCTAATCGGTGGCTTCAACGCCTTGCCAAATTGGCATCCCATAGTCGAGCGCAGCGAGGTGGAAGAGGACAAACCCAATCGCACCACCACCCGCAAACTACATCTTGCAGGGGGTGGCACGGTGGTGGAGAGACTGACTGAGCAGGACGACGACAAGAAAGTCTATTCCTACGAGATCCTCGAGAGCCCACTTCCGGTGAAGGGCTACAAAGCCACCATACGCGTGCGCGAGAGCGAAAACGGTAGCGAAGTGGAATGGTCAAGTGATTTTGAGGCGGAGGGCGCGTCTAACGACGACGCCGTTAAGGTCATCCAAGACATTTATAACACCGGCTTCCAGAACCTGAGAAAGATTTTCGGCGGCTAGGAAGCAGATTCTCACGCTGGTAATTCATAGAGCAGGATCGGAACGGAGTGGGAAAATTCCGTGGTCGGATTCCCGGTACATCGTTCTCCCTCTTAATCTAGATGTTTATTGCACCACGATTTTGGGGACCTGAGCCTCCTCTTCCGCTTCCAGGACCTGTACCTTTTCCCAGACCTGATCGGCCATGGCGTGGAAGGCTTTTGAATGGGGGTTTTCTGGGTCGGCAGCGGTGATGGGTTTGCCCACGTCACTGGCCTCACGGATGGTTATGTCGAGAGGAATTTCACCCAGGAAATCCGTTCCCATCTCTTTGGCGGTGGCTTTCGCGCCGCCATGGCTGAAGATGTTGGTGCGCTCGCCGCAATGGGGGCAGTTGAAATAGCTCATATTCTCGACAATTCCCAGCACTGGCACATCCACTTTGCGGAACATGTTGAGGCCCTTTCTGGCATCCAGCAGGGCGATGTCTTGGGGTGTGGATACGATGATCGCACCGGTGAGTGGAACCCTCTGGGCCATGGTGAGTTGGGCGTCGCCAGTTCCAGGCGGTAGGTCCACTACCAGAATGTCCAACTCACCCCAATTTACGTCGCGCAACAGTTGTTCAATGGCGCTCATGACCATGGGGCCGCGCCAGATCATGGGTGTGTCCTCGGCTACTAGGAAACCGATAGACATACATTTAAGCCCATAATTTTTCTTGGGTTCCAAGATATTGCCATCCTCGGATTTGGGGCGTCCGTGTATCCCCAGCATTTTCGGTATAGAAGGGCCGTAAATATCCGCGTCCAGCAGGCCCACCTTCAACCCTCTGGCGAGCAGTGCCAGGGCGAGGTTGATAGAAACGGTGGACTTGCCGACGCCGCCCTTACCCGAGGCCACGGCGATGATGGTACGCACATCAGGAATCAGTTCCTTTGTGGGGGGCTGGCGCTGTTGCTGTTGCTGGGAACGCTCGGCGGTGAGCACCGCCGTTACCGAGAGCACGCCGGGCAGGGCCGCCACAGCTTTTTCGGCGAGTTTACACACGGGCCCAAAGGCTTCGGCCTGTTCGGGCGTAATTTCGATGGTGAAACCTACATTGCCGTTGCGAATAACCACACCTGAGACCAGCCCAAGGTCCACCAAATCATTGTCTCCGCCGGGGGCTGTGATTCCCGCAAGGGCGCCTCGAACCTGCTCTTCTGTGACCTCGGCCATGGGTTTCATTCTCCACGTATTTGCCGTAAGCTTACTTTTAAGAATATGATGCGCGCCCCCAATTGAAATCGGGGCGTTAGTCTCATATATAGCTGATTACTAAGGATTCAAAGTCCTCGGTGCGATAGCGTTCCGGGGTGGCACCAGATCAGGTAGTTTTCCGGCCCGTGTGTCGTAACGGAAAAGGAACCTACTGAGAACTAAAGAGAGTCAGATCCTATGCCGTGGAAGAATCAAGGAGGCGGTCCTGGTGGTGGAGGTTCTGGACCCTGGGGAAGCCGGGGGTCGGGCGGGCCGCAGCCCCCCAATCTTGAGGATATCCTGCGTGAAAGCCAGGACAGATTTCGTAGTTTCCTACCCGGCGGCGGCGGCCTGCGTAACGTCCTGATCGTCCTTCTGATCGCTGTAGCGGCGTGGCTGTTCAGCGGTATTTACCGGGTAAACACCGATGAACAGGGCCTGGTTTTGCGTTTCGGTGAATGGGTGCGCACCACCCAGCCGGGATTGCATTATCACCTGCCCAGCCCCATCGAGACTGTGTTCACTCCAAAGGTGACGACGGTCAACCGTATCGAGGTCGGATTTCGTTCTCCGCGACAGGGCAGAAAGCCCACCACCATCCGCCAGGTGTCGGAGGAAGGTCTGATGCTGACCGGGGACGAGAATATCGTAGATATAAATTTCACAGTGTTCTGGAGAATCAAGGATGCTGGCAAGTTCCTATTTAACATCCGCAATCCTGAATCCACGATAAAAAGCGTGGCCGAAAGCGCCATGCGCGACACCACCGGCCAGATGCCTATCGAACAAATTCTCGCCAAACGCCGTGGCGCTGTGGCAGGGGATACCAAGCGGCTATTGCAGGAAGTTCTCGACGAATATGGAACGGGTGTCGAAATCACGGAAATTCAGCTGCAAAAAGTGGATCCGCCAGAGCAAGTTATTGACGCCTTCCGCGACGTTCAGCGTGCCAAGGCAGACCAAGAACGCCTACGCAATAATGCAGAAGCCTATCGCAACGATATAATTCCCCGCGCCCGTGGTGAGGCCGCGCAGATTGTCCAGCAGGCCGAGGCCTACAAACGAGAGGTGGTGGCGCGAGCCGAGGGAGACGGCCAGCGTTTTCTGGCGGTTCATAAGGCCTATTCGAAAGCGAAGGACGTCACCACAAAACGCATCTATCTTGAAACCCTGCAAGAGGTGTTCAGTAATATCAACAAGGTGCTGATCGATTCATCGGAGCACAACGCCTCTGGCGTAGTTCCCTATCTTCCTCTGCCGGAGCTTCAAAAGCGTCGCGCTGTCCCCGCCAAGGAAGCAGTCGAGGGGGGCGGGGAATGACCAAAGGTCCCGTAATTTCCGGCCTTGTGATTCTGGCGTTAGCCTTTCTATCGTACAGTGCCCTGTTCACCGTTAATCAGGCTGAGCAGGCGCTGGTGCTGCAGTTCGGCGATCCCAAGCGAGTCATCACCGAACCCGGGCTAAAGATGAAGTTGCCCTTCATCCAGGAAGTGGCCCGTTACGACAAGCGGGTGCTTGACTACGATGCGCCAGCCGAAGAAGTGATCGCTGAGGACCAGAAGCGATTGGTGGTGGATGTTTTCGTCCGTTACCGTATCACCGATCCTCTGAAGTTTCGTCAGACCGTTCGTAGGGAATTGCTTCTTCGCGACCGTCTGAAATCTATGACCAGTAACGCCATGCGTGGTGTCGTGGGCAAAGTGCAGATGCTTGACCTGCTCTCGGAGAAGCGTACTGGAATCATGCACGACATCAGGGATGTCATGAACGCGGAGGGCGGATCATTCGGTATCGAGGTAATTGATGTGCGAGCGCGTAGGGCCGATCTGCCCGAGGCCAACAGCGAGGCTATCTATAATCGTATGAAGAGTGAACGCGAACGCGAGGCTAAAGAGTTTCGCGCCCAGGGCGCCGAGGCTGCACAGCGTATCCGTTCGCTTGCCGAGCGCAACCGTACAGTGCTCCTGGCCGAAGCCCGCAAGACGGGGGAGATCTTGCGCGGTGAAGGCGATTCGCAGTCCATCAAGATATACGCTGAAGCCTTTGGCAAGGATGTGGATTTCTTTTCCTTTTACCGTTCCATGGAGGCTTATCGTAAATCACTGAGCGGGGATGGGACCACCATGGTGCTTTCGCCGGACAGCGAGTTCTTCCGTTATTTCAAGGAATTTTCTGGCAAGAAATAAATACGGTTCTTTCCTTGGGATGGTCCCAGTCACGCCTTTTCAGGAAGGCGCTTTTCGGTTATTCACCGGACAATTCCCCTAGGCCCCATAAGCTAGGTGTAAGGTGATGCAGGATCTCTTCACAGCGCTGGCGCTAATTTTGGTGATCGAGGGCACCCTGTACACGCTTTTTCCTAATGGGATGAAACGCTTGATCACGGTGGCTCTTGATATTCCCATTGTGACGCTGCGCTGGGCGGGACTGGTCTCGGTAGTTGTGGGTGTAGTCTTGGTGTGGCTGTTGCGAGGGTAGGTTCCGCCCGGCTTTCGGGACTATTGGTAAAAGGCAACCCGTGCCATATTTGCACCATATTTATCCGCCACATGATGCCTTTAATGGGGATAAAAAAGTATGCAAACTAGGAGAAGCCACGTGAAAGGCATAAATACGAGCATGAATTCCATCAACGGAATCACGAGCCGCGGCCTGATAACTCGGCGTAGATCAAGGCACTATTCTCCATTGACCTCAGCGGTTTTCACGATCGTTTGTGTTGTGTTGTGGTCGGCGGCGGCGATGGCCCGCGCCGCGCCCGAGAGCTTTGCTGATCTGGCGGAGGAATTCTCGCCGGCGGTGGTCAACGTTTCCAGCACCCAGATGATCGAAGGCGGCGGCGGGCTGGAGCCCTTTCAGTTTCCTCCCGGCTCGCCCTTCGAGGAATTCTTCCGTGAATTCCGCAAGCGCCAGCAACCCGACCAGCCGCGCAGGGGCATGTCGCTGGGATCGGGATTCATCATCGACCCGGATGGATATATCGTCACCAACAATCACGTCATCTCCGAGGCCGAGGAAATCACGGTTATCCTTCAGGACAATACGGAACTCAAGGCCGAGATCGTCGGCCGCGACGCTAAGACCGACCTTGCCCTTCTCAAGGTGGAGGCGAAGAAGAAGCTTTCCGCCATCAAGTGGGGTGATTCCGATACCGCCCGCGTCGGTGACTGGGTGATGGCCATCGGCAATCCGTTCGGACTGGGCGGTTCGGTGACCGCTGGCATCATCTCGGCGCGCGCCCGTGACATCCGATCCGGCCCCTATGATGATTTTATCCAGACCGATGCTTCCATCAACCGTGGCAATTCGGGCGGCCCCCTGTTCAACATGAAGGGCAAGGTGATCGGCATTAATACCGCCATTTTCTCGCCCTCGGGTGGCAGCGTGGGTATCGGCTTCGCCATTCCATCCGCATTGGCGCAGACGGTGGTTGCCCAGCTTCGCGAGTTCGGCCAGACTCGCCGCGGGTGGCTGGGCGTGCGTATCCAGGGTGTTACCGAGGAAATCGCCGAAAGCCTCGGCCTCGATGAGCCCGAAGGAGCCCTTATAGCTAATGTTAATGAGAGTGAACCGGCGCACAAGGCCGGGCTCATGGCCGGGGACGTGATTCTCAGCTTCGACGGCAAGGAGGTGCCCAATGTGCGCCGCCTGCAGCGCATTGTCGCCGAGACGCCAATTGGCAAGACCGTGAAAATCACGGTCTGGCGTGACGAGGGAGAAAAGACCTTCGACGTCAGCGTCGGCCAGCTTGAGGAATTCGAGAAAACGGCTGAAACCTCTTCTGGAAAGCCCGGTGGCGGCAAGGGCACCAAAAAGGTGGTCATAAAATCGGTGGGACTGACTCTGTCAGGCCTTACCCCTGGATTGCGGAGCCGTTTTGATCTTTCCGAAGAGCACCAGGGCGTCCTCGTGGTGGGCGTTGATGAACAGGGCTTTGCCTCAGAACGGGGCATGCGCGCGGGGGACCTGATTTTGGAAGTTAGTCAAGAGCCCGTGACTACACCTGAAGAGGTGGTTGCGAAGATCGAGGATTTGATTTTAAAGAAACGAAAAGCTGTACTCTTCCTTATGGAACGAGGTGGCGACAGACGCTTCATCAGTGTTCCTCTGGCGGAGGACTGATTCCCCCGACTTATGGATTTTCGGTTTTGGAAGCATCCGGATATGATTCTTTTTCTGATTCAAAGCAGCGCCATTTTTACGGCGCTGTTTTTTTATTCTGGCTCTCTATCCCGGGCGTCTATTGGGAGGGATTGGGTGTCTCCGCCACTATGGGTTTTCCCGTGAATAGTGGTAGGTGGGGGGGGCTATGAATACTTCTCTCGTCATCATCTCAGGTCCCACGGCAAGTGGTAAATCCGACCTTGCCCTGGCTGTAGCTGAAAAGCTCGATGGCACTATCATAAATGCCGACAGTATGCAGGTATACCGTGATCTTGCCATTCTCACCAACCGCCCTAGCGTGTCCGAGACGGTTCGTGCCGTCCACCAGCTTTATGGCATCCTCGACGGCGCTTCCATCTGTTCGGCCGCACGCTGGCGGAAAATGGCACTGAAAGAAATTTTCGCCGCGGCGAAACAAGGGCGCTTGCCGATCTGCGTTGGCGGCACCGGTCTCTACCTGCGTACTCTGATACAGGGGCTGGCAGCCATTCCAGATATTCCAGAATCGGTGCGCCGCGCGGCCCGCGCACGTCACGAGGAACTGGGGGGCAAAGCTTTTCACGCGGAACTAGCGGCCCGCGATCCGGGGACGGTGGAGCGGTTGCACATGAACGATCGTCAGCGCCTGATCCGCGCTTGGGAGGTGTTGGAGGCCACAGGGCAGGGTTTGAGCGAATGGCAGAAACAAGGCACCCCACATGAAGGGCTGGCGGCAGCGGGGGTGCGGCTGGCCATGATTGTCCTCATGCCGCCACGCGAGGCGCTCTACGGGGCCTGTGACACACGCTTTCACCGGATGATGGAAGACGGCCTTCTGGACGAGGTGCGGGCCCTAGACACACGCGGGCTCGATCCTTCGCTTCCCATCATGAAAGCTGTAGGGTTGCGGGAATTACTTCGTTATTGCCATGGCGAAACCAGCCTGGAAGAGGCTGTTTTTAGGGCACAGATGGTTACCAGGCGCTATGCTAAACGGCAGATGACATGGCTCCGCCACCAGCTCGATAGTGGGGAAATGGAAAGCATGGTGATCGAGGCGCTATACGAAAACATCCAACTGCCAGAAGTCTTTTCCTTTCTGGACCGCTTTTTATTGACCTCAGGGGGGCGAAAAGTCTAGTTTTTCGCCGCTCTACGGGGAATTCTCCTCTTTCTTGGGCTGGTCTCTCAGCATATGCTTATGAGGAACTACAAAGGCTGTGCGGGAGCGTGGTGCTGTCCCACACAATAAGCAGGCTGCAGGAAGAAGGAACAAACAATGGCGATTGCCAAATTAACCGGCGCTGGAATCGTTCTCAAGGTGCTGCGTGATCAGGACGTGGAAGTCATTTTCGGCTATCCTGGTGGCGCCGTGCTGCCCCTGTATGATGAACTGTTCAAGCAGAACAAGATTCGTCATATCCTGGTGCGCCACGAACAAGGCGCGGTCCACGCGGCCGAGGGATATGCCCGCTCCACTGGTAAGGTCGGCGTGGTGCTGGTGACGTCAGGACCCGGCGCCACCAACGCTGTAACCGGCCTTGCCGACGCTATGATGGACTCCATTCCCATCGTCTTCCTCAGCGGCCAGGTCCCCACTCACATGATTGGTAACGATGCCTTTCAGGAGGCTGATACGGTGGGGATCACCAGACCCTGTACCAAGCAAAATTATCTTGTAAAGGATGTGGCCGATCTCGCCAACACTATGCACGAGGCATTCTTTGTGGCGCGCAGCGGTCGCCCTGGTCCAGTAGGTGTGGATATCCCTAAGGACGTCCAATTCGCCAAGGCGCTATACGTGGCCAAGCACACAGTGAGCCGCAAGAGCTACCAGCCCCAGGTGCGGCCGGAACTGGCACATATCAAACAAGCGGTGGAGATTCTGGCCACGGCCAAGCGTCCCATTTTCTACGCCGGTGGTGGGGTGGTCAATTCCGGCCCCGCAGCTTCCAGGGCGCTGACCGAGCTACTGCACCTGACCGGTTATCCCTGTACCGTGACTCTGATGGGGCTGGGGTGCTTCCCTACCACCGATAAGCAATATCTCGGTATGCTTGGTATGCACGGCACTTACGAGGCTAACCTCGCTATGCACGGTTGCGATGTAATGGTGGCTGTAGGCTCGCGCTTCGACGACCGGGTAACGGGGCGACTTGCCGATTTTGCGCCCAAATCTAAGATTATCCATATCGATATCGATCCCTCCTCCATCAACAAGAACGTGGTGGTGGACCTACCCATCGTGGGAGATGTAGGAGCTGTGCTACGCGGCCTGGTGCGAGAATGGAAGGCGCAGAAGGCGAAACCAAACGCCAAGGCCCTGAAATCCTGGTGGCAGACCATTGACAAATGGCGGGCTCGCAACTGCCTCAGCTATAAGCGGTCCAAAAAGCTCATCAAGCCGCAATACGCGCTGGAGCGCCTGCGCGAGCTGACGCGCAAAAGGGACGTCTATTTCACAACCGAGGTAGGCCAGCATCAAATGTGGGCGGCACAGTTCCTTGAGTTAACCAAGCCTAACCACTGGATGACGTCGGGCGGGCTTGGTACCATGGGTTACGGCCTGCCGGCAGCCATGGGCGTCCAAATCGCACATCCAAAATCGCTTGTCATTGACGTGGCCGGCGAGGCCTCGATCATGATGAATATTCAGGAGATGTCCACCATCATGCAGTACCGGCTGCCGGTGAAAGTGTTTATACTCAACAACCACTACATGGGAATGGTTCGCCAGTGGCAGGAACTCTTGCATGGTGGGCGCTATTCGGAGTCCTATATGGAATCCCTTCCCGACTTTGTTAAACTGGCGGATTCCTTCGGCGCGCTGGGCCTACGGGCTACCAAGCCCGAGGAGGTGGATGATCTTATCCGTGAGATGATTAAGGAGGATCGCGCGGTTATCGCCGATGTGTGCATTGACCCCAATGAGAACTGTTTTCCCATGATTCCCTCGGGTGCTGCACATAACGAGATTCTTTTTGCCCCTGGCGGCGGGGAAGAGAATGGAAAGGAAGACGGCATGGTTCTGGTATAGGCCTGGTCTCCAGACTGGATTCGGGACCTTTTAAGCGGAGAACAAGGAAGTGACTGAAGCAAAAGAAGATATCAATAAGCACGTCATCGCCGTCCTCGTAGACAATGAGCCTGGTGTTCTGGCTCGTGTGGTGGGCCTGTTTTCGGGGCGTGGCTATAATATCGAGAGCCTGACCGTGTCCGAGGTGGACCCGGTGGAGATCCTTTCGCGTATTACCATCGTGACCTCAGGAACGGCCATGATCATTGAGCAGATCAAGGCCCAACTTGGACGTCTGGTGCCGGTGCATCGGGTTGCCGATCTTACTCTGGAGGGAGACAGCGTGGAACGGGAACTGGCCCTGGTGAAAGTCAAGGGTGGCGGCGAAAAACGTGTTGAAGCTCTGCGTATCGCCGATATTTTCCGCGCCCGCGTGGTGGATAGCACCACCCGCTCTTTTGTTTTTGAGATGACGGGCTCTAGCGACAAGATTGAAGCTTTTATAGATCTCATGACCCCCTTGGGCCTTGTGGATGCCTGCCGCACTGGCGTAGTGGCTATTGCGCGCGGTCCAGAGCCTCTGTAAGTAACTATTCACCGGCACCAGAAGCGCAAAAAAACAAAATGGAATTGGATGTGAAAGGAAGGAAGCATGCACGTCTTTTATGATCGTGATGCCAATATCAACCTGATTAAGAAAAAAAAGATCGCCATTATTGGGTATGGCAGCCAGGGCCATGCCCACGCCTTGAATCTGAAGGATAGTGGTGTCAAGGAAGTAACCGTGGCCCTGCGTCAGGGCTCGGACTCTGCCAAGAAAGCCGAGAAGGCCGGCTTTGCCGTCAAGACGCCTGCCGAAGCCGCTAAATGGGCCGAAGTGGTCATGGTTCTGGTGCCTGACGAACTGCAGGCCGATCTCTATGAGAAAGAACTAGTTGGCAATCTGAATAAGGGAGCTGCCTTGGCCTTCGCCCATGGCCTGTCCATCCATTTCAAGCTCATCGATCCCCGTGACGATCTCGATATTTTTATGGTAGCGCCTAAGGGGCCCGGCCATACGGTGCGCGCCCAATACCTAGGCGGCGGTGGCGTGCCCTGTCTGTTGGCGGTGCAGCAGAATTCTTCTGGAAACGCCCATGATATAGGCCTCTCATACGCCTCGGCTATCGGCGGCGGGCGTGCGGGCATTATTGAAACCTCCTTCCGTGAGGAATGCGAGACCGATCTATTCGGCGAACAGGCAGTGCTTTGTGGAGGGATGACCTCGCTCATACGGTCGGGCTTTGAAACCCTGATAGAAGCCGGTTATGCGCCGGAAATGGCTTATTTCGAGTGCTTGCACGAGGTCAAGCTCATCGTTGATTTGATCTATGAAGGTGGCATTGCCAACATGCGCTATTCCATTTCTAACACCGCTGAATACGGCGATTTGACACGAGGACCAAAGATCATCGACGAGTCGGTAAAGGAGCGTATGAAAATAATCCTCAGCGATATCCAATCGGGCCGCTTCACTAAAGAATGGGTGCGGGAAAACAAGGATGGCCAGCCTAACTTTAAGGCCATGCGACAACGGGCTGCAGAGCATCCCATCGAAGAGGTGGGTGAGAAGCTGCGCGCTATGATGCCGTGGATTACCGAAAAGCGCTTAGTGGGCAAGGCCGATAACTAGGCTTGTAGATTTCAACTATGAATATAAAGCCGGATAACAACAGAGTCGTCATATTCGACACCACATTGCGTGATGGCGAACAATCGCCTGGCGCCTCTATGACCTTGGAAGAAAAACTGCGCATCGCTACCACGCTAGAAGAACTGGGCGTGGATGTGATTGAGGCCGGATTCCCGTTCGCCTCCAAGGGTGATTTCGAGGCGGTGCAGAGTGTTGCCAAACATTTGAAAACTACTACCGTCTGCGGTCTGGCGCGGGCTACCCGCGGCGATATAAAGCGCGCAGCCGAAGCCTTGAAACCCTCGGACAATAGGCGCATCCACACCTTCATTTCCACCAGTCCACTGCATATGAAGCACAAGCTGAAGATGGAACCAGACGACGTGCATCAGGCGGTCATTGACAGCGTTACCTACGCACGCACTTTCACCGATAATGTGGAATGGTCGTGTGAGGACGCCACCAGGTCCGATCACGACTTTCTATGCCGCTGCATTGAATCGGCCATTGATGCTGGTGCCGGCACAATTAACATTCCCGACACTGTGGGCTACACCCTGCCTATGGAGTTCAGCAGGCTTATCTCCATGCTGTTCGACCGCGTAACCAACATAGACAAGGCTGTCATTTCCGTACACTGCCACAACGACCTGGGGCTGGCGGTAGCCAATTCCCTGGCCGCAGTAGACGCCGGCGCCCGCCAGGTGGAATGCACTATAAACGGCCTGGGCGAGCGTGCTGGGAACGCCGCCATGGAGGAAATTGTCATGACTCTGCGCACTCGCCATGACATCCTGCCCCTAGCCACCGGAATCAACACTGGGCTGATCACGCGGGCTTCACATTTGGTCTCCACCATTACCGGTTTCGTGGTTCAGCCCAACAAGGCCATCGTCGGCACTAACGCTTTCGCCCATGAGGCTGGGATTCATCAGGACGGCATGCTCAAACATGCCGGCACCTATGAAATCATGACGCCAGAATCCGTAGGGCTGACCAAGTCGAAGCTGGTCTTGGGTAAGCATTCTGGCCGCCATGCTTTCGTGGAGAAGCTGAAAGAATTGGGCTTTGACTTGGACGATAGTGTCGCGGAAGAGGTCTTTGTCCGCTTCAAGGAGTTGGCTGACCGTAAGAAAGATATCTTTGAAGAAGACATCATCGCTCTGGTGGATGATCAGGTAGCGCGCGGCGACCAGCGCATCGAATTCGTCTCATTACATGTTATCTGTGGGTCCACCGGCCCCCAGAGGGCGACGTTGGAACTGGAAATCGACGGTGAAGTCAAGTCCGCCGAGGCTACTGGCGATGGCCCCGTGGACGCCACCTTCCAGGCTATTCACAAACTATTCCCTCACGATGCGGTGCTGCAGCTCTATCAGGTGCATGCTGTGACCGAGGGTACTGACGCCCAAGCCGAGGTAACGGTACGGCTTGAAGAAAACGGCAAATCGGTCAACGGCCAGGGTGCGGACGTAGATACCATGGTGGCCTCGGCGCGGGCCTACGTGAGAGCGCTCAACAAACTTATCGTTAAGCGTGAAAAGTCTGCTCCGGCGGCGCTTTCCGCTTGAACCTGCTGGGAATGGATGGCTTTGTGGTGATACATTCGTGACGGCAGAATCTGGAAAATGAGGTAGAGGATGGTTTTTTCAGGATTGCTGGGGCTGCTTTCCGCAGACATGGCTATTGATCTGGGCACAGCGAACACTCTTGTCTACGTGGAGGGGAAGGGAATCGTTCTCAATGAGCCTTCTGTGGTCGCCATTGTCGAGTCCAGGGGCAAGAAAAAGATTCTGGCCATGGGAGATGAAGCCAAGATGATGCTGGGACGTACTCCGGGTAACATTGAGGCCATCCGCCCTCTGCGCGACGGTGTCATCGCCGATTTCGAAGTTGCCGAAGAGATGATCAAGCACTTCATTCGCAAGGTGCACAACCGGCGTAGCTTCGCTAGCCCGCAGGTGATCATCTGTGTACCATCGGGTTCCACGGCGGTGGAACGTCGCGCCATTCAGGAATCGGCTGAGGCCGCTGGCGCTCGTAAGGTTTTCCTCATCGAAGAACCTATGGCAGCGGCTATCGGTGCCGGCTTGCCAGTGACCGAGCCCACCGGTTCCATGGTGGTGGACGTGGGTGGCGGGACCACTGAGGTAGCGGTTCTTTCCCTGGGTGGTATCGTTTATTCAAGTTCAGTGCGTGTAGGTGGCGACAAGATGGACGAATCCATTATTTCCTACATCCGGCGCCATCATAATCTTCTCGTGGGCGAAGCCAGCGCAGAGAGGATCAAGCGGGAAATTGGTACCGCCTGCCCGCCCGAAAGCGGCGCAGGCGAAGAAATCGAAATAAAAGGCCGCGACCTAATGATCGGGGTGCCTAAGGAACTACTCTTCGACCAGCGCCAGATTGCCGAGGCTTTGTCCGAGCCGGTGGGGGCTATTATCGAGGCAGTGAAGTCAGCTTTGGAGCATACCGCACCAGAACTGGGAGCCGATATTGTCGACAAGGGCATTGTCCTTACCGGCGGTGGCGCGTTGCTCGGTAATCTCGATCACAGATTACGTGAAGCTACAGGACTACCGATTTCCATTGCTGAGGATCCTCTGTCCTGCGTGGTGCTAGGAACCGGCCTCTGCCTTGAGAACCTG
>MPLX02196781.1_pt1 | contig 14708 bp, 12 predicted proteins | sample 1617341 | NCBI WGS metagenome assembly MPLX02 (sample SAMN05944804, study PRJNA350692) | marine metagenome | biome: marine; feature: ODZ; material: water; isolation source: 120 m water sample filtered on 0.2 um supor filter | place: Pacific Ocean | collected 2012-04-08 | depth 120m m | reverse complement strand
CTTTGAAAGAAATCAGTATGACTGATAAAAACTTTGGGTGGACAGTTGAAATGCAGATAAAGGCAGTAAAGCATGGTTTTCGTATAATGGAAATTCCAGTCCATTACAGAAAGCGTATCGGTGTATCTAAAATTACCGGGACTATATCTGGGACATTCAAGGCGGGTACGAAAATAATCTTCACGATATTTAAATATTTGTTAACCTAATTGCTCAAATATTACAAACTTTAGCGGTGAGATAGATGTTTTCTTATTCTGTGAAATCCTCGTCAGTATTTAAAGTTACGCTCTTATTGCTCATGGCTTTTTTTTGGAGTTCAAATTTTTGTTATGGGAGTGATCCCATTAAAGAGTTGATACACAGTAGACTGAGTGCTGATAAAAAGACATTGGATTTAAGTGGAGGAAATATTGGCAGTCGTGGGGCTAAAGTCTTGGCAGGTATGGGTCTACTTGCGAATGTAGAGATACTTCTATTACAAGGAAACAAGATCAAATATTCAGGGATAAAAAATCTGGCAAAATCACCTCATTCCAAAAATCTTAAGCATTTGGATCTATGGGGTAATATGATTGGAGATATGGGGCTAAAAGTTCTTTCCGAATCAAGTTTTATAAAAGAACTGGAGGTCCTAAAAATTTGGAAAAATGAAATAGGTGACGACAGTTTGGAGCTAATGGTCAAGTCTTCTAATTTTAAACAGTTGAAGACTCTTATGTTAAACGACAATATGGTGACTCCAGTCGGAGCGGGTTACTTGGCAAACCCGAATGTGTTTCCTCGGTTGGAAATACTAAATTTATTTCGTAATTCAATTGGAGATGAGGGTGCTCTCGCATTTTCGCATTCTAAACCATTCGTTAACCTAAAATCTTTTTATGTTGGTGAAAATAATCTCACGGATAATGGAGCAATAGCACTCATAAAGTCAAATTCATTCCCCAACCTTGAAGTTTTGGATATGGTAAAAAATCATTTGGGCGAAGAGACATCGATTGCTGCTTTTATGTCTCGCAAAAAAAATAAAGTTCAAATTATCATTCGTTAAGCTTAAGTACTATGAAGTCTTAGCCTTTGGCAGCAGACTTAAGTTAATGTAAGTGAATTTTTAATACTAAATTTATGACTGTGATAGGAAAAATAACTGGACCGATAGCTTTAGTATTTAAATTGTGTGTTGTTATGTCGGTTGAGTCAGCAGATCTTTATCCGTACCCGTCTATCGGTGATGGTAAACTCGGGATAGATGTGGCTTTGACTTTAGTGGATGGAATTGCTACTGATCCAGATGGGAACATATACATTTCTCACCGTTCTCAGAACCGTATTCGTAAACTTAGCCCAAATGGCACCATTACTACTGTTGCTGGTACTGGTATTGCTGGGTTTTCTGGTGATGGCGTACCTGCCCTAGGATCTTCTTTGAATTTTCCAGCTGGTTTGGTTTTTGATAAAGGAAATCTTTATGTAGCCGATCGTAATAATCATCGTATCCGAAAAATCGACTCAAAAGGAATTATCAGTACAGTTGCAGGAACAGGAATACCAAAGTGTTGTAACGATAATGGTCTTGCGGTAGAAGCACATCTTCATTTCCCATCAGATATTGATGTCGATAGTGAAGGAAATCTATATATTTCGGATCGATCTAATAACCGCATCCGCAAAGTTAATTCTGATGGGATTATTACAACTATAGCTGGTCTGGGGAAACCCGGGTATGGAGGAGATTTTGGGCCAGCGGATAAAGCACTTCTGAAATACCCATTTGGTATTAGCCTTGATAGTAAAGGAAACTTTTACATTGCAGATCGAGGTAATAACCGAGTACGTAAAATTGATCAGCGGGGAATCATTACCACTATTGCTGGAGATGGTACCCATTCATTTGGTGGAGACTATGGCCCAGCAAATCAATCAAGCTTGGCATTCCCAACAGATGTAATTGTCGATTCGCTGGGAATTGTTTACATCGCTGACCGTAATAATAATCGTGTCCGTAAGATTGACCGGTTGGGTGTTATTACTACTTTAATGGGATTAAGTCAGACCGAATTTAATGGAGATAATGAAATTTCAGCAGAAACTACCTTGCATCTCCCTTTTGCTTTAGCTCTTAATGGTGAAGACCGTTTGTTGGTTGTGGATCGCAATCACTTTCGAGTGAGAGAGGTTAGACTTCAAAGTAATCAAGTCGAAACAGTAGCAGGTAATGGAACCTTTTTGTTTAGAGGAGATGGGGGGCCTGGTGGTGGTGCTACTTTAGATGCTCCGTCAGGAATTGCCGTAGACAGTAAAGGGAATGTGTTGTTTGCTGATCGTTTACACCAGCGAATACGAAGGGTTGGGCGTAATGGCATCATCGAAACCATTATTGGAAATGGAAAACAGGGAAATGAAGGTAATGGGCGACCGGGTATTGAAGCAACGCTGCACCTTCCAGAGGTTCTAGTAATGGACCGCGAAGATAACATTTACTTAACTCAACGCACCGGGAATGCTTGGATCATCCGTAAGTGCAATGCTGAAGGTATTATTACGCATTTTGCTGGTAATGGAAGACAAGGAAATACTGGAGACGGGGGACCTGCGGTAGAAGCCTCTTTTCATACTATTAGTGACATAGCGGTGGACGCCAGTGGTAACATTTTTATTGCGGATTCAATCAATAGAAATATTCGTAAGATCGATAAAAAGGGGAATATTTCTACGATTGCCGAAGCTAGCTTAGAGGTGCTGGGGACAGAAGTTCACCCAAATGGCATTGCTGTTGACAAAGTAGGTAATATTTTTTTTTCGGATTCAGGTAGCAGCAAAGTTTATAATATAGATACGAGTGGTGGTATTACATTAATTGCAGGAACTGGCGATTTTGGTGATTATGGAGATGAAGGACCAGCTCTGGAAGCCGGCCTTAGGTCACCTGGAGGGTTAGCAATTGGGTCAGATGGATTTTTGTACATTGCCGAGCAGACAACCCACCGCATTCGTAAGGTAGATTTAAGTGGGATTATCACGGGACATGTAGGAACCGGGAAATTTGGATTTTCAGGCGATGGGGGACCAGCGGATAAAGCGAATATTAAAACCCCGTTTCGTATGGATTTTGATAGGGAGGGGAATCTTTATTTTTCTGATCGTGACAACAATCGTATTCGAAAAGTTGATGGTAGCGGAATAATAACTACTATTGCGGGACACAGTAACATTGGTTGGTTGCAAGATGGGCTAGAGGTTCGCATTACAGTGCATAATTTTCCCTAATTATCTTAACCGTTGTCAGAGTGGGCATGTTTTACACTTGCTTAGCAGACATGCGATATTTCAATTGATATTGCATTTATATTTTTTTAGCTAGTGCAAGATCTAATAATTGTTTTAAGTAGTGAGTGTTCGGGTTTTTGAATTTTAAACCAATTTCATAGTAGCTCTTGTCTTGTGCTGTCCCCGTGTTTATATAGTAGCGGGGATCCTCTCTAAAAATCGAACGTGTGACCTCACAAGCTAATAAATTGGTTTGAAGGTGCATGATTTTCGGCATTTCTAATTCGAAATTCATACCTAATTTAAGTGTTTTTTTTGATTCGATGCATAATCCACCTGTGGAAAGATCAACGATTCTGATTGTTGCAACCTCCGTTTTATTTTCTCCCTTAATTAGCTCGTGCCCATGACCTTTTTTAATGATGCTAGTAAGTTGTTTTATGCCGACGCGGAGTGATGTTCTTTGTTCTTTATTTATGTTCATACCAAAAGGTTTTTCTCTTTATGGTTGTTTAGCTATTTTTTGCTTATTGGTTGGATCTAGTCTGGTTTGGATTATGGGTTTTTCCCGAAATCAATAATCAACTCTTCAGTCAGGTTATTATTTTGAATATGGTTCTCTATAATTATCTCAATATCATTTTTTGTTTTTGGAGAATACCAAACATCATCTGGATAGACAACCATGGCAGGTCCATGGGTACAGGCATCTAGACAACCTGCTTTGTTGACCCTGATTTTCCCCTTTAGTCCTAGCTCATGGATACGTTTTTTAGCGTAATCTAACAGGTCGTCCGAACCTCTTTCGGAACATGAACCGCGGGGATCATCTTTTGAGCGTTTGTTGTTGCAGATAAAGAGGTGTTTTTGAAATCGTGGCATGTGAGTGTTTTTTTATACATCAGCCTTAGGCAACTTATGAGATTGGTTTTCTTCATAATACTCTTTGAATTTACCAAAATTCACATAACACCGATCACAACTATCAGGAAAGACGGTTACAATAACTCCTTTTTTTATTCTTCGCGCCAATTCTAGTGATCCACAAAGGGCTGCTGCCGAGGATTGACCGGCAAGGATCCCCTCCTTTTTTTCAAGAATTTCAACCATGTCGTATGCATCTTCGGTTGAGACGCTTATTTTCCCATCAAGTAGTTCCTCTTTATATATTCCAGGAACTATTGAGCTTGCCATGTGTTTTAAACCCTCTAGTCCATGTAATTCTTCTTTTGGCTCTAGTGCGTATCCTTGAATACTGGGGTTAAATTCTTTTAGTCTGCGAGTGGTCCCCATTATGGTTCCTCCTGTCCCAATTCCAGCTATGAAATGGGTAACCCGATGATCTGTCTGTGTCCAGATTTCTTTTGCCGTAGTTTCATAGTGAGCTTTCCAGTTTGAATCATTGTTGTATTGGTCTGGCATGAAATAGATATCAGGATTTTCCTGGTAGATTTTCTTTGCAAGAATAATTGCTCCATCAGAGCCTTCGAAAGGACTAGATGTGACAATCTCAGCACCATAAAAATCTGCCATTAGGCCTTTTCTTTCTTTGCAAACATTAGCAGGCATAACCAGCTTTACTTTGTAGCCCTTTATCTTCCCGATAAGAGCGTAAGAAATTCCGGTATTACCAGATGTTGAGTCGAGTATAATTTTATTCTTTGTTAGGTTGCCGGACTTTTCTCCATCCTCGATCATTTTGAGGGCGGGACGTGATTTAACTGATCCCCCAGCATTTTTCCATTCGGCTTTGGCATAGATGGTGACGTCTTTGAATTCGTTGCCTATATTTTCTATTCTAATTAGAGGAGTGTTCCCGATTGTCTTTAGTACTGAAGTGTCAGCTATGACCGGACAAGTAGGGGTTTGGACTTCTGTTGGTAGTGACAGTTTCATCTTGGTGTTTGACATTAAGAGTTAGATGTCATAATAAAAAAAACGTCTCAGGTAAAACGGACTGATTTCTGATGTAATTAATTCCTATCCTTGCAACCCACAAAATTCTTCATAATCTACCAATTCTTTGATAGTTGGTTTTTCACCGCATATAGGACAGTTTGCGTCTCTGCGTAATCGTAGGTTCCTAAATTCTGTGTTGAGAGCATCATATATAAGGAGCTTGCCTACAAGTGGCTTCCCAATTCCAAGTATAAGTTTCAAGACTTCGACAACTTGCAGATTTCCAATTACCCCTGCCAAAACCCCCAAAACTCCACCTTCTTGACAGTTTGGAACCATGCCAGGGGGCGGGGGTTCCGGGTATAAACACCTGTAACAAGGCCCATCTCCTGGTTTGAAAACTGTGACCTGCCCTTCGAATCTATAAATACTGCCGTGAATTAGAGTTTTATTTTTCATAACGCAGGCGTCATTAACCAGATACCGTGTTGGGAAATTATCTGACCCGTCTACAACGTAATCATAGTCTTTTATCAAACTCATGATATTACTTGAATCCATCTTTTCGTTATAGAGAGTGACGTTTACATCAGGATTAAGCGCTTGGATAGTTTTTTTTGCAGATTCTGTTTTTAGCATACCAATGCGTTCGGTCGAATGAATGATCTGCCTTTGGAGATTACTGAGATCGACCTGATCGAAGTCAACAATCCCAAGATTGCCTATACCTGCGGCAGCAAGGTAATACGCAGCAGGCGAACCTAGTCCTCCAGCGCCAAGAAGAAGAATCCTTGCTTCCAGCATTTTTTGCTGGCCAGACCCGCCCACCTCAGGAAGGATGATATGGCGGCTGTAGCGCTCTATCTGTTCATCTGTAAACTCGATCATTAAGCTCCAACTCCACCTGCAATAGCTGGGATAATTGAAATCTCATCCCCGTCTTTCACGGTTGTCTTTTCACCTTCGAGAAAACGAATGTCTTCTTCGTTTATATAAATATTTATAAATCGTCTGGGTGCCCCATTTTCTTCACAAATCCGATCTTTTATTCCATTAAATTGATTTTCAAGGTTATTGATAATTTCAGAAATAGTTTCCCCTTCAGCTGACACTTCAGACTGATTATCCGTCAGTTTCATTAAAGGGGTGGGAATTCTTACCTTAATTGCCATAATTTAAATCTCCTTAAAACTGTTATGCGGTTGATACGCGGTTCGAATATATTTCTTCAAAACTATTCAGCTTGGGTTCAATGATTTTGGGGTCGGTAAACTGTCCACTTAAAGCTTCAACCGTTTTAAGCCCATTTCCTGTTATGCAAATAACTGTGGTCTCATCTGGTTTGATGCGCCCTTGTTGGACCAGCTTTTTTGTAACCCCAACTGTGACGCCACCAGCAGTTTCAGTAAAAATACCTTCTGTCTCAGCAAGAAGTCTCATCGCAAGCACAATTTCTTCATCATTCACATCTTCACCATATCCACCGCTATCCTTTGTTGTTTTTACACCATAGTAGCCATCAGCTGGATTCCCAATGGCTATCGATTTTGCAATGGTATTGGGTTTAACAGGTGTGATTACATCAGTATCATTCTTTATGGCTGTGGTTACAGGTGAACAACCAGTAGCCTGTGCTGCAAATATTTTTGAATTTACTTTTCCTTCCAGAAGGCCAAGCATTTCAAATTCATGAAATGCCTTCCAGATTTTTGTTATGAGCGAACTTCCTGCTACAGGAACAATCACATTGTCGGGTGTTTTCCAATCTAATTGTTCAGCAATTTCGTAGCCGTATGATTTGGACCCATCTCCATAATAGGGACGAATATTAATATTTACAAATGCCCATTTATGATGCGCCGCAATTTCACTGCAAAGGCGGTTCACATCATCATAGGAACCATTTACCGCAACTAGTTGAGTCCCATAAACCATGGTTCCTAAAATTTTTCCAGATTCGAGTCCATCAGGAATAAATATGAAACTTTTTAGTCCAGCCTCTGCGGAGTGTGCAGCAACAGAATTTGCAAGATTGCCAGTTGATGCACACGAGATTGTGTCAAAGCCGAATTCCATCGCTTTGGATATCGCCACTGCGACTACCCTATCTTTGAATGAAAAAGTAGGGTGATTCACGGAATCATTTTTGATGTAAAGATTCTTTAAGCCGAGTGCCTTACCTAAATTTTTTGCACGTACCAAAGGTGTAAACCCTACATGGTCGCCGACTTTGTTTTCTTCGTCCAAAGGCATCAACTCTTTGTAGCGCCACATAGAGGGAGGCCCTGCTAATATGGTTTTACGCGATATTTGCTTGCTAATTTTTTCATAGTCGTAGTCTACTTCAAGAGGGCCAAAGCAATACTCACACACATGAATCGGTTCCTTAGGAAACGCTCTCTTGCACTCTTTACATTTCAATCCTTTTACATATCCCATTCAATCGACGTCCTTAAAAATATTGGTAAAAACTAAAATATCTTTCAGCTGTATCCGGTATGATCACAATAACATTTTTTCCGGGATCTAATTCTTCGGCTACTTTACATGCAGCGTAACAGGCAGCACCTGCTGAAATTCCAGCAGAAATGCCTTCCTCTTTTCCTAGTCTTCTGGAGTACTGGTATGCGTCATCGTCAGAGACCGGCCTAATTGAGTCGAGAATATCTATATTCAGAACCTTTGGTTTAAAGCCGGCTCCGATACCCTGTATTTTATGTGGGCCAGGATTTTCTCCTGAAAGGATAGCGGAAGTCGCAGGTTCCACGGCAACTATTTTAATGTCTTTATAATGTTGTTTGAGACATTCACCAACGCCTGTAATGGTTCCGCCTGTCCCGACTCCGGCCACAAAAGCATCAACATTTTCTCCATTCATTGCAGAGACGATCTCGGGTCCAGTAGTTTCTTTGTGGATGGCTGGGTTAGCAGGGTTGTTGAACTGCTGTGGCATGAAATAACCTGAGTTTTGAGCTAGGAGTTCTCCCGCTCTTTCAATAGTACCTTCCATTCCGAACTCGGCACGACTTAATTCCGTTTTGGCCCCAAAACTTTCAAGGATCATTCTACGTTCAGCACTCATATTCTCTGACATGACGAGAATAACTGGATAACCTTTCACCGCTCCGACCATAGCGAGTCCAATCCCTGTATTACCACTAGTTGCTTCAATAATTGTGGAACCTGGTTTCAACGTGCCTCGATGTTCGGCATCCTCGATCATTGCTTTGGCTATCCTATCTTTGACGCTTCCACCTGGGTTGAAACACTCCAGCTTGGCATAAATAGTGGCCCCACTTTTCGGACCGATGTTATTTAGTTTGACTAATGGCGTTGAACCCACTAGTTGCAAACTATTGCTACGCCTAGCATGTGAGAGAGAATTTGTTGTCATGAGTTTTTTGAGCAAAGGTTCCGGCAAACTAGAAATTATAAATGATCGATATGTCTCAAGTCAACTGTATAAGTGCTTGTGGATTAGGGGGTTTTCTGGTTTGCTAATTAAATATTTATCACTTAATTTTATTATAGGATGAGCTTTGGGCAGTTAATGACTCGTAGTCATAACCTAGTTTTTAGTTGCTGGTTTAACCTTTGAGTTATAGAAGTACCTAACTATTAATATTTAGAGTTGTTTGTGGGATATCCCGAAATAATTTTTTGAAAAATAAATTGTGTTAGGCGTAGTGATTTTATAAAAAGGAAGAGGCTAGGTAAAACTTCTTAGTAATTTGTTAAGGTGTGTTTTAACTGCGCGGGTTATTACCTTTGATACTGCTTAGGCGTTTTCTTATTTCTCGAGTGGCAATACTTGAATCTTCGACCGTTGAAATGATATGAGGAGTAATGAAAATCATCAATTCTGTTTTTTTGTTGGTAATGCTTTCACTGCTAAATAGTTTTCCGAGGTAAGGAATATCCATCAATCCTGGGACCCCTTCTACTGTTTTAGATTTGTCTGTTCGCATCAATCCGCCCATAACGAGGACTTGGTTGTCCTTGAGTACCACTTCAGTATTGACCTCACGGGTATTAAAGGAGGCAGTCGTAATCCCTCCAGAGGTAACATCCGCGCCTTTTGAGCTGATTTCTTGACGAATTTTCATGTTTACAAAATTATCGGAGTTGATCTTTGGGAAAATATCCAGCTTGACTCCTACTTTTTTGAATTCGACAGATGTTGATGTCACAGGTGTCGCTGAATTGGTGACCATGGTAGCGCTGGCTACAGGAATCTCATCGGTAACCGAAATACTGGCGGGTTTATTGTCAGATGTCACAAGAATAGGATTTGCTAGGACATCAGCTTGTGCATCTGTTGCAAATAGTTCGAGCTTGGCTTTTAAGCGATTTGTATTCTCTAGAAGCACGCTACCTCCTGGAATCAAACTTGCTGTTGCTCCAGATAATGATGTCCCAAGGATAGTATTAGTGGTTGCGGTTGTGGCTAGGGAACCTGCTGCGTTGATATTGACACTTCCAAACCCAAGATCCTTTTCTCCTTCTAAAATCCATTCAACTCCTTTGCGAGTTGCCTCATCAACTTGAAGATCAATGATCAAAACTTCAATTAGTACTTGTTGAGGCAGTAGGTCTAACTTTTTGATAACTTCTAAAATTGCAGGATAATTTCTAGGACTGGTTCTGATAATGAGGGCATTTGTGTCTTCATCGGGTAGTATTGTGACTTCTCCCTTAATATCATCCTTTATTCCCCCGGTTAGTTGTATTTGCTTGCTTGCTGGTCCACCAAACTTTGATTGATTTTTTGTTTGTTTTGACTGGGGAGACTTTTCTGTTTTGGATGTTTCTGTTTTAGCTAAGCCATCAAAATTCTTTAATTTAGATTGAACCGACTCTTGTGATTGAAACAATGAGCTAAGTAGAGTTGAGATTTTCCCTGCTTCACCATTTTGAACATAATAAACAAATGTGCTGACATCACCCTCTGAAACAGGTTGGTCTAGTTTGTTAACCCAAAATTCGATTGTGGGCAAAATTCGTTCGAACGCGTTAACCACTAAAATCGAATTAAGTCTACCAAGAGAAAGAAAGCTTAAAGACTCACCGATAGAATCGGCGTAGCCCATCGAAGAAAATATTTCATTCATTTCCTTAACAACTTTGTCTGACTCAGCATTGTTGAGTTTGTATAACTGGATGTCGGAAGATGCGAGTTTGTCTACGTCTAATGCCTCGACTACGTTTATTATGCGCCTAACATTGTTGGCCATTTCTATCATCATCAGATTATTTGTTTCTGGAATTTCTATGAAACTGGCATTAGGCGAGAGTAGGGGGGTGATAATTTTTTTCATAGATTCGACGGAGATATGCTTGAGTGGAATGATCTGGATTATCAGTCGCTCTTTTTCGGGAATGCTGGAATCGTTTCCGTAATGAATGCTCAAAGGCTTTCTTGCTGCTTCTTTTACTCCCATGAATCGATAAAAATTTCCACTTTTTGTAACAGTTACGTTGTGTAGGGCTAAGATTTGTTCCAGGACAGAATATAAATCTTCGACTTGAATTTTATTGAATGTTTGCAGGGTCACTTTCCCCTTCACATTACCTTCTATGATGTAGTCAATTTTTAACAATTCGCTGAAGGTAGTGATTACATCGTATAACTCGGTTTCTTCAAAGTTCAAGGTGATGTGTTTGGCCTTTATAAGTTCTTTTGGAAGGGGTGGTTCTTGACTAATAACAGTTTTTAGTTTGTTTAAGGAGAACGGCTTCCGGCCTTGAAGTGATGTTTTTTCGGCTTTTATTTCATTTGCAAATTTGTTGTTTTTTGCTTGAGTGGTATTTTTTGGGGTAACTTCAATCAAGGTAGATGACAGACTTGATATGAAAAATTTACTTTTATTTTCATCTTCCGCTAGGTACCACGTTTGGTTGTCGTGAATATTTTTTTGAGTTCGAAGAAGAGAAAAAACTTGATCTTTTTCTGCTGTCCCTGACTTTCCATATTGACTCCCCGGTCCTTTGCGGAGAGGAACCTTGTCGCCAGATACCTTAATCAGTCGGCTTATAGGTTGATCTGGAATGTTTTTTATTCCACTTAGATCTATCGAGTCTGCAGTATATTTGTTTTTGCTGGAATCTCTTTGAATGATTTTTGACGCCTTGGATTTGCTTTTTTCTGAAAATAGCATCCCGTCGATCGGATTCTTTTCCTTAAATCTCTCAAGGGCAGACTTTCTATTACCTAGACAGCCTGAGGAAAAATATATACTTAGTATTAAAATTGATAAGAAGATCTTTTTCATGTTGTTTTCTTTACACCTGTATCCATTGATTGGATAAATCCACTAATAGTTAGCTGAGCCTGTAATTCTTCTAAATCTGTATCGTTAATTCGTTGAATAGTCATTTCCTCGATGACCATGAATTTCTGGTTACTTTCCACCATATTTATAAAGTTGGTAAAGTTTCTAAGCTTTGATCGAGTGGTGACTTTGGTTGATATGGTTAATAAACCTTCCAGATATTTAGGTTTATCGACCCGAAAACGTAAAATGTTTACACCTGTTTGGTTTGAAAGATTTTCTATTAGATGCTGTTGTTCTGATGCCGCTAAGGCTGGCTTAGTTTGATTGAAAAAACGCTGGTCGAGGGTAGTGCGTATTAACTTGTTTTCTTTGCTTTTTGCTTTGTAATATGACTTCTGATTTAAAATTTCATAGCATTTTTGAATGAAAAGTAATTTGTCCTGTATTTTTTGATTTGTTCTTTTATTTTCCTGATGCATCGGTTGGGCAACGAGTGTGAAAAGGAACCAGAAAATAATAAAAGCCCCGCCAGCAAACAATCCTTTTTTGTCTCTAGATGTTATTTGAATCATTATTTTGTCCCTACAGCAGTATTGATTGTAAATTTCTCCCCCATTGATTCAGTTATGATCGTGCCCACAAAATGGGTGTCACGAAATTTCCCTGATTTTTCAACGATTGGCACTAACTGGGATGCGTTTTTTGAAATTCCATTAAGCTCAATGTTTGTGTTCTTAAACCGGATCTTTTTTAGCCAGGTATCCTTCGGGATAACTTTACTCAACTCAAGCAGTAATTGAAGTTTTGTTGGGTTAAGGTCATCTATTTTATTTATTGCGTTCGTGTATTTCTGGAGCGTTTCATATTCAAGGTCAACTTTCTCCAAAGGTCCCATGTGGATCTTGATTTCTTCTAACTGTTTGTCCAAGGACGTTAGAATTATATTATTTTGAATGCTTTGGTTGACCATGAATCCAACAATAAATAACACTGTTACTAATGCAAGCCCCACAGTGTTCTTAAGGTTTACTTTCTTTTTCTTAGTTGTTATTAAATTGTCTGGTAGTAGGTTTGCTTCTATTGGGTTTTGTTTTAGTTCGCGCAGGGCAAGCCCGAGAGAGGTTGCCATAAATGCTGTGGAGAAATTACTTGGTACCGTTGGATTGATGGTTGCTGGAGATTGTAGTTCGAAGACCTGGACTCCTGCTGCCAGTTCTAACCTTGAAGTAAGCTGTGATATTAAATGCCCACCTCCTGAAATAAAGACTGTGTCTACAGATTTAGAGTCATCTACGTTTCTGCACGATGCCAAAGCATTTTTGATTTCTTCTACTACAGTTTGTGCAACCTTTTCTGCTATTACTTGGTCTGCTTTCCCTTGATTTTCTGGGTTGAGAAATATTTCTTGGTATCCTGGTTCTGTAATTGGAGTACTTCTAGAAAACTCCAAATTTCTGTTTATTAGGATTGAAATGTCAATAAAGTCAGAACTAAGATCTACCAAAACTGAAAGTGGGTCCTGGTGTTCACCGTTTGAAAGCAATAGATTGAGATTGGCGAATGTGGAAATATCGAGTATCGATGCATTAAGGTTGAGCTTTTTAAGTAAATTTAAGTAATAGTTAGCAGTTTCTTTATTTATCGCTGCACAGACGATATGGTAGTGATTCTCTTTTTTGGTAGTTATATGATTGTAGAAATAAAAATTATCTAAGCTTGAGGAGAAATGCCTCTCTAGTTCAAATCCCATCATAGAGTCCACAGACTTACGGTCAGGGGATGGAAGTTCAAATGACTGAAGCGTGACTTTGGAACGGGGAATGCTGGTAACCACGTTTTCTGTCCAAGCATCATGTTTGATTATGAAGCGATTTACTTCTTCAAGAAAAGTGGATTCAGCTTTTTCATCCCCTTTACTTATTGGTTGAATCGTTATGTATTTGCTTGCTAATACATCTGCGCGGTATAGGGTTTTCCCTAGCAAGGTTAGGCAAACCGAATTTTCACGAATGTCGATTCCAAGTGATTTTTCTAGATAAAAACTTTTCATTAGTTATTTGTTAGCTCTTTTTTGTATAGATTTTCAAAGCTATTATCATTCCAGTAATGCGTTAATATTATTGGACCTTCTTTTTCAGAGATCTTTTGAACCACGGTATTTATGGTGTGATTTGTTGGACTTCCCTCAACTTCTCCTTTAGATCTAATTCTGAAATAATCAGAGGTTGTATTATCATAAAATCCCCTTTCCCCCCGTTTTTTCATAATCGATTTTGCCTGAGACTCCGAAAAGATGATCGAAAGTATCTCTGGTGAAGCTGTATTAGGGTTTACCGATTTAACGTTATATGTGGTAAAAAAATTTATTAAGCCTTTACGTTGATTGGTGCCATATAAAATTTTTTCATCAATCCCACGAATTTTTGATAATTCATCAAGGTTTTCTATGGGTGCGTTTTTTGCAAAATAAGGAGGGGTCAAATTCTGATAAAAATCATTTTCCGCTCCATTTAATCGATGGTTTTTATCGGAATCCATCCAGTCGAGTATTGAATCTGCAATAACATCCTTTCTTTCTTTTGAATCGATACCAGTACTTGTCAAAACCTTGACTAATGTGTTACGTGTTATTTTATTGATTGGAATCTTGCTGTTTTCGTCTTGCAGTGAATAGGTAATCAGTCCTGACCCTAGTTTAATTTTATGGCCTATTGAGTTCCGATATGCGGTTTTATCTAGTTTGGTAGGCCTTCTTTCAGACTCTTTACTTGAAACTCCCATAACTAATCCAAAATCTTGATGTGAAGCGTGAAAGGTTGATGGATAAAGGATTTCCGCTGTCGCCATTTGAATTCCAGCTTTGGCAAGATGGTATGCTTGGATATCCTCTTTATAGTTACGGGTTGTATTAACTTCGCCCTTCATAGAGAAGGCAAATTCAGTGGCTAACGCAATTAGAAGTACCAGAACCCATAGCACGACCATCAGCGCAACTCCATTCTGGTTTTTATGATGTTTAAATATTTTCATTATGTTCTAAGGGCAATGCAAATCTCATTCCAGAATAAAGAGGGATTATGATGGGAGGAGAAAAAATTATCCGTGATTCATTTTTTGAGTTTGGTCGAGTTAGCTCTTTCAGGCCTAGTGAAACCTCCACGGCCCTGGGTAGAGTCATTTTATTGTTTTCTTCGAAATGAAGGCGGGTCTGTCGCTCCTCAATTAGTTCGTCTGATTTTGTCTTAGCTGAGTTGTGTGCAACGGAGG
>MPLX02085664.1_pt1 | contig 14730 bp, 18 predicted proteins | sample 1617341 | NCBI WGS metagenome assembly MPLX02 (sample SAMN05944804, study PRJNA350692) | marine metagenome | biome: marine; feature: ODZ; material: water; isolation source: 120 m water sample filtered on 0.2 um supor filter | place: Pacific Ocean | collected 2012-04-08 | depth 120m m | reverse complement strand
TCCTTCCTGTGCCGGTAGTACTCAGCACATTGATGCTGTTTAAACCACCGATCTCACGAAAGGCCACTCGTAATTGATGCGGCTCAAACCACATGTCCCACTGATGAACAGGACTGTGTTGATCATGATCAGGCACGCTGACCAGATAGGGCAGATGCTCTCTCCAAACCGCTCCGCTGGCCTCTGTAGCCCCACCAGAACTGCTATGGAAGACCGCAGTGATCAACTTGCCGCCATAAACCATGACCAGGGAATGGGTGCTTTCAACCGCCTTGCGAGTGTTGAGGGTTTCAGATTCCACTCCGCGATACACCTGACTTGAGACGGTGGCCTTGAGATCAAAACCACCTGCTTTGCCGTGCTTACTAAGGGCATAAGTGCGAGCGGCCACAGCCTGTGCCTGAAGCGCAGCCAGCGGCCAAGATTCCGGCATCTCGCTACCCACCACACTGGCCAAATAGTCCTCAACGCCAAGGTGGTTAACCACCTGCAAACCCCCGCCAACTGATCGAACCCTCAACTCACCGCGATAGCGACGCCTACCCAGCCATATCCCACGAGGATCCTCACTTCGAACCCTTAGTTCACGCTCTAAACCAAGGGAAGCCAATCTGCGCGAACGCCCCTCAACGGTTAGCTGCAGCTGCCCACGCTGCTTGCGAACCGAAAGAGCGCCAATCTTCTGCTCGCCGGAACCCAAGCCTGTTACCAACAAAGGCTGCGCAGCATCAGCTCGAATACGTAAAGCTGCTGATTCCATTACCAGCACCCGAATTACCGGCTCCTGTGCAGCAATCACCTGAGCAGCAGGGCTGAGAGCCGTGAGTGTCAACCCGCCGACCAACCCCATAGCCAAGATTGGTGCTGGCAGACCCACTAAACCTGCTCAATAAGGCAGTTCAGTGTGCCCCGATGTCAACAACCAGGCCAGGCCCCCAGCCATGGCAGCATGATCATTGGCAATAAAAGACCGTGCAGGTCACCTTTCTCGGCACTAGCTCGGGCGTACCGACAAGAGCCCGCAACGTCTCTGCCGTGGCCTTGCGGCTGCCGCAACGTGCTGAGTTGTGGTTATTTGATTGTGGAGAAGGCACCCAACACCAGTTCCTGCGCAGTGACCTACGTCTTTCCCAACTAAGGCGAGTGTTCGTCACTCATATGCATGGTGACCACGTTTTTGGCCTACCTGGTCTTTTGGCCAGCCTCGGACTTGCTGGCAACAGCAAAGGAATAGACCTCTACGGCCCTGATCCCCTTGATGCCTATCTGCAAGGTGTACTGCGTAATAGCTCCACGAGGATTGGCTACCCCCTCAAAGTGCATCGTGTACAGGACGCCGCGGATCAAAACGTGGTGCTATTTGAAGACAAGGAAATCCTGGTTCGTTGCACCAAACTCACCCATCGAGTGCCGGCCTACGCATATCGAGTGGAGCAGAAGCCCAAGCCGGGCCATTTCAACCTAGAGAGAGCCCAAGCCCTAAATATTCCACCAGGCCCCGTCTATGCCGCACTCAAACGCGGTGAACAGGTGCGTCTAGATGATGGTCGCGTGATTGATGGCCAGGAATTCTGCGGACCAGATCGCCCGGGAGCAAGCATCGTTTACTGCACCGACACGGTGTTTTCCGAAGCGGCTGTAGCACTAGCCAAAAGCGCTGATCTTCTTATCCATGAAGCAACCTTTGCCCATGGTGAAGCGGAGATGGCTTATCAGCGGCAACACTCCACCAGCACCATGGCAGCCCAGACAGCGGCTGAAGCCGGCGTGGGTCAGCTGGTGCTGACCCACCTCAGTCCTCGCTATGCACCTGGCAATCCGGTCACACCAAATGACCTGCTTAAGGAAGCCCAAACAATCTTCCCCAACACCATCCTTGCTAAGGATTTTCTCAGCCTTGAAGTTGCTCCAAGCTGCAACAGTTCTTGATTACAAGCCTTATAGCTGCCGCTCCGTGATACAAAATGTTGTCGCTTCCGTCAGTATCCGGCGTCTTACATGGCCTCTCTCTTTGTATCCCTGGGACGGTCCCTGGTCAAACTATTGATCGCTTTGCCCGTAATAATTGGCCTGAGCATCAGCTCTCCAGCCATGGCTGCCCAATGGGATGCCGAGACTCTCACCGTTCCCGCAAGCCCAGGCGGACAACAGGTGACATTCAGCGAGGCAGACATCAAGGCAGGCAGCAAGCTCTTCAAAGGCAACTGCGGCACCTGCCATAACGCTGGCATCACCAAGACCAATCAAAACGTTGGTCTTGACCCTGAAACTCTTGCACTGGCAACACCTGCCCGTGACAACGTTGATGCCCTAGTCGCCTTCATGAAGGATCCTTCGTCCTTTGACGGGGAATACAGCATTGCCGACACCCACCCCAGCACAAGCAGCAGTGACATCTTTGTTCAGATGCGCAATCTCAACGACGATGAACTGAGCCAAATAGCGGGTTACATCCTCACCGCTCCTAAGGTGATGGGCCCCAACCAGTGGGGTGGAGGAAAGATCTACTTCTGATCTTTTACAAGTCTCCCTGATCCCTAAAGCTCCAATTATCAAAAACGGGTCTCAGCGATTGCTGAGACCCGTTTTTTTATTGCTCAAAATTCTTTGAGCAGCTGTAGGGCAGATGATCTTTACTCCGACTTCGCTCGCAGAAGTCGGAGTATGGGGCTCCTCAGTTTTCTTAGCAACCGCCTAAGCAAGATTCTTCAAGCTTGCTCGTAGTGGAACTCCTAACTGATCTAACTTTGCAAGCAGCTAAGTCCAGCCAAAAATCAAGCAAAAACCAGTTCAGCCATCAGCCGAAAGACCGACGGGATTTAATCATTGGCAATCAACATCGAGGCAGGCAGAAGATTCGCGGGCTCCTTTGAATGAGGGTTACGGCTGTACCACCACTCCTGTAGACCCGGTGTAAAACGCTCAGAGAAGAGAGTAAGCACGGTAGATGTGGGCTTAGAACCAGGCTGTAGCAGCTCTACGGCATAGGACGGGCAACGACGGGCTGCTAAATCCGGAACAAAACGACGGCCCACACGTCGCCAACTTGGCTCTTTGGTACGCCAGGCAAGTCGAGAACAGGGCCAAGGCAGCTCCTGACGATCAAACAAGCGACAACATGGACCGATCACACGAAAGCTGTATTGCCCACCAGGACTAGCATTTATGCTGCCGTGCTTAAGCAAAACATCTATATCAGCTCTGGCAATGGCCACAGAAATCAGATTTACAACAAAGCAATCACTGCCACCCTGACAGCAAAAAGCCACCTGCTGAGGGTGGCTGAAGGGATCTCAATTAGCAAGACCTGAGCAAAAAAGAGTCAGATGCCTCAAAGGCTAATAAAGCTCTTCCTCGGCATGAGTCTTGATGGTGCAGTCAGAGGTTGGATAAGCGACACAGGTCAGCACAAAACCAGCCCCGAGCTGGTCATCGTCAAGGAAACTCTGATCAGACTGGTCCACTGAACCAGCTGTGATCTTGCCTGCACATGTAGAGCAAGCACCGGCGCGGCAGGAGAAGGGCAGATCGATGCCCTGCTCTTCAGCAGCGTCGAGAATGTAGCAATCATCTAGGACCTCAATGGTCTTGTTCAGGCCCTCTGACTCACTCGTCAGGGTGACTTTGTAGGAAGCCATGGAATGGATGGAAACGCATAGAAATCCAGAAGTTGTCCCCCTGGATCGCTCCTTCTTACACCGGCTGAGCACAATTGCAGAGTGTTCTGGCTAGCCAACAGGCCAAGGCCAATCAAATAACGAGCACTGATAACCCTGGCTTATGGGAAAATGCCCAAAGTCAGCTTCTACTGACATCCAGCAATCCCCATTGACCTTGCTTAGTTAGGCAGCTCACACGCCATCCCAGCGCCTCTAGAACGGCCGTAAGCCTTGGCGCCTGATCAACCAGTAAGCCACTTAACAAACAGCGGCCCTTAAAGCTCAGCAACTGATCAAAACTTGGTGCCAAGGCCTCAATCACAGGCGCCAAGATGTTACAAAGCAGCAAATCGACAGCCTGCCCCTGCAGCAGTGATTCCAGAGCGTCCACCGAACCGAGAGCAACTCGCAAACGATCTAAATCGAGACCATTGAGCTCTGCATTCTCTCTAGAAGCACTTACCGCCAGAGAATCGGTGTCAACAGCCAATACCTGCCTGGCGCCAAGACCAAGCGCTGCTAAGCCCAGCACTCCACTGCCACAGCCAAGATCAGCCACCCTCAATCCCTGCGGGGGGTTCTTCTCCAGCGCCTCCAGACAAAGGCGAGTAGTTGGGTGACTGCCAGTGCCAAAAGCACTCCCAGGATCCATGCGCAGAACCAAGCGATTGCAGTGCTCCTCCGGCACCTCCAACCAAGCAGGCAAGATCAACAAACGCTGCCCTACAGGATCGGGTTGCCAATGTTTTTTCCAACCCAAGCTCCAGTCCTCATCTGCAACCTGGCACCAAATGGGATTGGCCAATGTCAAGCCAAAGGGTTCAGCCAAAGGCCGCAGACTGGCCATTAGCTGATCTCTATCCAACTCAGACCACTCAGAAGTCGGCAACCAAGCCAGCAGGGTGCGTTCAGCAGGCACCTCTGGCGCATGTTGGAAAGCAACTCGATACAAGCCCAGATCTGTGAGCTTCCAGAAAAGTGACTCTTCTAACTCATAGGGAATGGGCAGCTCAAGACGCCACCAAAGAAGTGCCGAAGCAGAGTTCATCTCAGCTGCATTGATCAGAGCGTGACCGGATGGGCTTCCTGAATGCCATTGATCTCATGAATAGTGGCCAGAAGGTTGGGCGGAATCGGATCATCAACACTGAGCACCATCACCGCATCACCGCGCACAATGCGTCGACCCACCTGCATCGAGGCAATGTTGACGTTGTGCTCGCCAAGCACTGAGCCCAAATTTCCAATGATCCCAGGCATATCTCGGTGACGGGTAAACAGCATGTGACGACTGGGCGGCACGTTTACCGGAAATTCATCGATAGTCGTGATGCGCAGATCTCCGTCGGCGAACACTGCACCAGTGACGCTGTGACCGCCCTGGTCACCACGAGTAGTCAATTGCAAGGAACCTCCAGCGAAATCACGACTTGTTTCGTCTTTCACTTCAAGTACGCGAATGCCACGGCCCTTGGCTTCTAAAGAGGCATTCACATAATTAATCCGATCACCTAGAGCACAAGTCAGCAAGCCCTTGAGAGCAGCAATTACCAGGGGCTGAGAGGGATGCTGCGCAAACTCCCCCTGAAGACGAACTTCAAGCTCCTGCACCTGACCACCAGATAGCTGACTAACCAACAATCCCAGAGTCTCAGCTAACTGCAAATGAGGCTTGAGCCGCTCCATGATCTCTGCACTGAGGCCGGGGATATTCACGGCACTGCGAGCGGGCAGACCAAGCAGAACATCACGAATTTGCTCAGCAACATCAACAGCCACGTTCTCCTGTGCTTCTTCTGTAGAGGCACCCAGATGAGGCGTAAGAATCAACCGCTCCTTCACAGAGCGCAGCGGGGAATCCACGGCCAGAGGCTCACTGGCATAAACATCTAAAGCGGCCCCGCCAATTACTCCAGTGGATACAGCCTCAGCCAAAGCCGCTTCATCAACGATGCCACCGCGAGCACAATTCACCAGCCTTGCTGTCGGCTTCATCTTGCCCAGTAATGCTGCATTCACCAGGTTCTCCGTATCCGGGGTACGAGGCAGGTGCAATGTGACGTAATCGGCCTGCTCAAAAAGAGCTTCTAAGCTGACCAGTCGAACCTGCATCTGTTGTGCACGTTCAGCAGAGATGAAGGGGTCATAACCAATCAACTCCATGCCCATGGCATTAGCGACTCGAGCCACATGGGAGCCAATTTTGCCGAGCCCAACAACACCGAGAACCTTCTTATAAAGCTCATTTCCTACATATTTTTTACGGTCCCATCCCCCAGCAGTAGTGCTGGCATGGGCTTGAGGTACATGGCGAGAAAGCGAAAGCAATAAAGCCAACGCATGTTCAGCCGCTGCGATGGTGTTGCCCTCCGGTGAATTCACCACCAGAACACCCCGCTCGGTTGCTGTCGGCACATCGACATTGTCGACACCAACACCAGCTCGACCAATGATGCGCAAACGTTCAGCAGCCTTGATCACATTGGCCGTCACCTGAGTGCCAGAACGGATCATCAATGCGTCGTAGTCGCCAATAATCCCCTTAAGTTCCTCCTCGGAAAGTCCCGCACGTTGATCCACCTGTGCAACTTGAGTGAGGATGTCAATCCCCGACTGGTCAATAGGGTCTGAAACCAGAACTTTCGTCATGAACCAGCGCGAAACTGCCGCAGGGCACTGTAGAGATCTACATGCGCTAAACCCCATAGGCCACAGAACAGGGTTCAGAATTCAAACTATTGAGGAGTGGCTGCATGGCCGTTTGTGTTCTTGTTCTCGCCGAAAGGGACCCTGCTGATCAACTGAATCAACAACTAAGGGCAGCAGAAACGCCCTTAACCCGTTGCCAGCTAATGGAGCCCACAAGCTCAGAAAAAAACGAAAAGGAACCAACTGCTTTAACTGTCCAAGGTGTTGGCGACACCCTTCCATTAACAGACATCGATTCAGTCGAGATGCTTAGCCCAAAGCTGGCACGCAAAATGCGCCAAAAGCTCATGATCCTCTGGTTGCTGCCTTTTGGCTTCTTTACCGGTATCGCCATGACGTTAATGACGGATATGGACACCTTTGCCCGCTACGGCACCTTGGGCGCAGCATTGATCGGCGGCCTCCTAGGCCTGGTTTCCGGTTGGATGGGTAGTTATGCAGCAGCCATGAGCGTAAAAATTGAGAACTCCGATGACGTGCGCATGCTGCGTAATCGCCATCAGCAAGGCCGCTGGCTACTGCTATTGGAGACACCGATGGGTATCGATTTGCCCTGGAAAATGCTACGAGAAGCAAATCCCCTCGAGATAACAAGACTGAGCGAACTGTGATATTGCCCCGGCAAGAGCTACTCAAGGGTTGCCGGGATCCACAAGGGATGGAAGGACTGCTCAGGCAAGCAGACGAGGTGCTACGCACATGGCAGCCCAGCTGGAGCCCTTTCATTTCTGCCCCACTAAGGGAAGAAGCGCTGCAAAGGTTGATGTCCCTAACTGATTTGCATTGGCAAACTGACGGTGGCTACCCCAATGCTGAACGCCGGCGGCTTCGCTGCAGCCGTTGCGAAGATGACGACAACAGCACATCTCCATCATCAGCACCAATCCTTGGAATGCTGATGGAAGGCAACTTCCTGTTTGATCCCGTCAGCCCAATAGACATCCTCAAGGCCCTAGAGGCCATCGGAGCTCAACGGGAAGACTTAGGGGACATTTGGATCCGTGGTGACAGAGGTGCACAAGCACTTTGCACCCCCGAGTTGGCCGCAAAGCTCAATGGCTGCAGCAGCAAAGTGCGAGAGGTGGAAATCAACTGTGAAGCCGTGGCCATAACTGAACTGCAACCACCAGCCCAACGGCTAAAGCGCCGATTGAGCAGCGTAGAAGCCTCTTGTCGGCTAGATGCAATCGCCTCAGCCGGCTTCGGCCTATCGCGAGCCAAGATCGTGAATCAAATCAAAGAGGGTCGCCTTCGTCTCAATTGGGAACCAGTGCGACATACAAGTCGAGAACTTTTGGTAGGCGATCGCCTGCAACTTCAAGATCGAGGCACGCTAGAGGTGCTCGCGCTGGAGATAACCAAGCGTCAGCGCTGGCGAGTTGAAATGCTGCGTCACTAAAGCTTCGTATCCGCAGGCTGCTAGCTTCGCTGCTTAGAAAACAGCCGCTCACAACCAATCTGAACGAAGGGCCACGCGGGCGATTAGCTCAGAGGTAGAGCACTACCTTGACACGGTAGGAGTCACTGGTTCGATTCCAGTATCGCCCACTTCCCTTGCAGAAACAGGAAACATTGATGGTCCGCACTGTGGTCGTGGGGCTTGGACGCTCCGGCATCGGTGCAGCACGACTCCTAAAGGCAAAGGGGCATCGGGTCACAGTGCTTGAGCGCAGCATCGAGCCCAATATCCAAATCTTGGCAGCTGATCTACGTCTGCAGGGAATTGATGTGGAGCTAGGAAAGCCTCTAGAGCTAGCCAGCTTCAGCCCCTGGCTGGATCAAATTGATGCTGTGGTGATCAGCCCTGGCATCGCCTGGAACCACCCGACATTGACTGAACTGCGCCAACGCGGCATCAACATCCTTGGAGAGATGGCAGTTGCCTGGCGAAACCTAAGTGATCTGCCATGGATCGCTATTACCGGCACAAATGGCAAGACAACGGTTACTCACCTGCTCAATCATGTACTTGAAAGCAATGGCCTCAAGGCACCAATGGGCGGCAATGTTGGCCATGCCGCAGCCGAAATCGCACTCAGCAGGCAGCAATCAAACGCAGAGCGCCCCGACTGGTTGGTAATGGAGCTCAGCAGCTACCAAATAGAAGCAGCCCCAGAGATTGCCCCACACATAGGCATCTGGACCAACCTCACTGCCGACCACCTTGAACGTCACGGCACCATCGATGCTTACCGAAAGATCAAGCGCGGCCTACTGGAGCGCTCAAAGATCCGTATCTTCAATGGTGATGATCCAGATCTAAGCAGTCAAAGAAGCAGCTGGGGCCATGGGCTGTGGGTAAGCAGCAAAGGACCTGGCAATCCAGATAATCCCGCCGACCTTTGGATTGATACTGAAGGGCTAGTTAGGGAACAGCAAGGAGCGCTCTTTAACGCTTCGGCCCTGGCCATGCCTGGACAGCACAATCTTCAAAATCTGCTGTTGGTTACTGCCGCAGCCAGAAAAGCGGGCCTTACTGCACATTCGATCGAGGCCAGCCTGCGCTCGTTCCCAGGAGTTCCCCACCGGCTCGAGCTACTAGGGCAAGTTAAGAAGATGAGCGTTTTCAACGACAGCAAGGCCACTAACTATGACGCTGCCAGCGTGGGCCTCCAGGCCGTCCCTACCCCTGCTGTTGTACTAGCTGGCGGACAAACCAAGCAGGGTGATGCCTCTGGCTGGCTGCAGCAATTGCATCAGAGGGCCTGTGCTGTGGTGCTATTTGGAGCAGGTGCATCCGAACTAAAAGAGCTAATCCAAACATCTGACTTCACTGGAGATCTGCACTGTTGCATCAACCTCAACGATGCTGTTGCATTAGCTATTCCCCTAGGACTAGAGCATCAAGCCGCCTGCCTGTTGCTTTCACCGGCCTGCGCGAGTTTTGATCAATATCAAGATTTTGAAGCTCGCGGTGATCATTTCCGCAGCCTAGTTGAGCCACTATTAACACCAAATTTTGCAGACAACGGAAAATAATATCTTCAGGGCCCTGCCTTAACTGAAAGGCAGCCAGAATAAGTGATTCTTTAGATAGATTTGAAAACAAATTTTGCGTTGTAGTATCTAATAGATGCATTAATTTCCTTGTCTTCGTCAATAACTCTCCTCAACGTGAAGTCACAGTATTTTCTTACATCATTTAGAGTTGCATCAAGGCCTTGTTTAATAACGTTTGGTACTGCACTTTTTATACAGGCATCCATCTCAACTTGTGGATATGCAATAGCAGAAGTTCCTACCATTGAATACCCACTCAATAGCGTAACAAGGAATAGACGGTTAACAGGCATACCAATAGCCAGCCAAGAGGATTACAACTATTGAAGTGTAACTATCCACCTGGCACGCAAAGCCCAATGCCATACCGATACAAAGAAAGGGCTCAAATCAAGCGAGCTCTTTCCTCGGGAATTCCTTGACATAAATCAGGCAAACCCCTGGCCAAGGAATAACTGCACGTCATTGCTACCAATGGATTAACGCGAAATCTCAAGACCTATTCGAGCCTTGCTCAAACCTGCCAAGCAATGAGCCTTGGGAATGGTTATCCTTACCAAGGTAAATCAGTAATCAAGCCTCGATGAAGAAATCATTTCTTCCTGTTCTTGTAGCAGCAACTCTTTTCATCCCCTTTGCTCTAAGTGGATGCGGATCATCAGACGTAGACAACGCTCCCACAGAAGAAATGCACCAGGGTGACGATCATGACTACCATGGGCACCAGCATTGATTGTTAATTTAAATGCACCGCTTTCTCCTAATTACTCTAAGCGCTGGAATTTCCCTTTCAGTAGTTGCTTGTAGCTACAAAAAGGAAGCCTCTTTAGATACAAAAGCTGTTACGATTGAAACACTTACTAGTTCGACTGAATCATGGGGTGGGGATGTCTATTCCTATCCAAAAGGGAAAGCACAAATGACATTTCAGCGGATAACTGCTCAGCCTGGTTTTAAAACACCTCTTCATTTCCACCCGCAACCAGGAATTGCTTATGTAGCAAGAGGGAATCTTTCTTGTGGAATGATTGATGGCCAAGCACTAAAAGTTGGCCCTGGAGAAGCCTTCGCTACGAATCAAGACAGTGTTCACTACTGTGAAGTCGTAAGTAAAGAACCGGCTCTGGTATTTGTTGCTTATGCAGGCGTCAAAGGCAAGCCAATAACTCTCCCTTACAAGAAATAGTTGGCATGACAGACATCTCTTACTGGCTGATGAAAAGCGAGCCAGATGTATACGGAATCGACCACCTCAAAGAAGAAGGCACCACACTTTGGGATGGGATTCGCAATTACCAGGCCCGCAACTTCATGCGATCAATGGTCATTGGGGATAGAGCATTCTTTTATCACTCGAACTGCAAACCTCCCGGCATCGTCGGGCTAATGGAGGTCACGGAAACGAGAATAATTGACCCAACACAGTTTGATCCAAAGGCGAAGTACTACGACCCAAAATCACACCCAGACAAACCTCGCTGGGATTGCCCTCGCCTGCATTACCTCGGACGTTTTGACGAACTACTAAGCCTAGAAAAGCTACGTGAAAAATACAGCGCAGAAGAGCTGCCAGTAGTTCGCAAAGGCAATCGCCTCTCAATCCTGCCTATTCCCAAAAGCACGGCTATGGACCTTTTGCAATGGCTTGGACCACTCAACTAATCCTTGGCAGAAGTCCCTCAGCCTGAAGGCGTTGTCCCTAGTGCAACTAACGGAAGAACAATCGCCGCAATCACCAATCAAAAGCCCTGCATCAATGAATCGCTACGGAACATATTGCCCACATAAAGACGGGTTAGCTCTCTGGAATCCATACCGTTTTGAACAAGAAAGCCAGCCAGAGCAGCCTTGATCAATCGGTACTGATCCCAATTAGGGCACTTCTCAATAAAACCCGTCATGGCCTCTTGAAGGGCCAGAGGCAACTCCGCCTGGAAGCTGACGACACCATCACCAACCTCCTCACTGGCAGCCGGCTGGACTGTCAGCGGCGCCTCTATCGCCACTTCTAGCTCAGCCTCTTTGACATTCCCCACTGACATTTTTTATCCGCTGAACAACACCAGTTCTCCACATGCAGACCACCTACGTCAAGCACCAACCTAAAAGCGCATCCCAACCTGTCTCACAATGAGAATAATGACCTGATGGCCTTCCAAGGGAAGGCCATCAGCATTTAATCGCTGATGGGGGGCAAGGCAATCTTCGTCAAGGGGGCATCTAACTCAAAGGCACTTTTTCCACATCTTTGAGTGCGTGTGGATGATCAAAGCTTGCAAGCTGTGGAAAAGCTGTGCATTACGTTGCGCAAGGCCGGGGAGAGATCAATGTTCCCTCTATCGATCAGTCTCTCTAATCATTGGTCAGAATCCCAAGCAGTTCTCATCGCTGCTGCCATGGCCTGCGCAGCAGGTGCTGGCCAGTACCCTTCAACCCCGCGAGCACTCTCCCCATCCCCCTGTAAAACCACCTGGAGACTCCAGTTTTGGCGATCACCATCAAGGCAGGTCCACCATGACTGGCGTTCCATCTCTAAGCAGACAGACTCCTCTGCAAGTAACTGAGCAACCAGCTGCTGATGCTGATCCGTTAGCTCAACGATCAGGGACAACAAAGCCTCCCATTCAGCTTGAGTGAGCTCAACAGCCCAACTTTCTCCTCCTATCAAAACGGGGAAGGCTTCCCTGGCAGGATCCCTGGCAAGTCGCCAACCAGGTCCCTCCTTTTGAATCATGGCCTCAGCCAGGCAACAGATCCGGTTGATCCTGCTCGTCGCTGAGTTCAACAATGGCCCGCTGAACAGGCTTGACGCTCGATTCCTCTAGGAGGCCATCAAAATCATCGAAGCGACGCTGCTTAGCTCTAAACGCAATCCGAACTGTTGTTAAGTAGCGGTTGGTCGACTTACGGATAAGGCTCTCCCCACGCTTGGCAAGCTCTTTGGGATCCACGCCAGATGTTGTGATCACAGAAAGACTTCTCGATTAGCTATTTGAGTTCAGTTTAGGCGAGCGCTAAGCAAATAGATCACTGTGAAACGGCACATCCATCGGATAGGTCCGCTGCAGGGAACCCGGCACCCTCAACACAATCTGTCGACCAAGCCCCAAAGCAGCCAATGGAGGCCTCAGATGTTTCAGCAAGGCGCTGACTTCTTCTAGATGCTCTTGATCAACACACTCAATCCGGATACTCCCCCAACTACGGGACATACGGCAATCAAGCAATGGTTCCAGCTCTGCCTCGATGTACGGGTCCTCTCGATAAAAAGAGAGCACCAGGCGCTGCAAGCGGTCCATCGTGATTTCCTCTTAGCCTCGTGATGAACACAACCTGGCCATAGCAATGGACATGCCCCCCGAGGGCGCAGGAAAGCTTCAGATTTCCCCACAATTATCCGGCACCCTTGCGATCGACCTCGGAAGCACCACAACAGTTGTGGCCTTCCAGGCTGAACATGCTCAAAAGCCTCAACTACTGGATCTGCCACCAATCAGCAGTCGTTGTGGTGAAGTGCCCAGCCTGGTCTGGGCCTACCAGGCCAAGGACTCCAATCCTCTAGTAGGACAGCAAGTAAACGATGCAGACCTGGCAGGTCAAGACCACCAAAACCTAAGTAGAGATTTCAAACGCTCGATAGGCGCCCCAGCACCGTATAGAGCTAGCAACGATGGATCTGGACTTACGCCAGAACAGGCCGGAGAGCTCTTACTTCAAGAGATCTGGCGACGTCTGCCCCCCCATATTGAGGTGCGACGTCTTGTGCTCACAGCACCAGTAGAAAGCTACCGCGCTTACAGGATCTGGCTGAATCGAGTCTGCACAACACTGCCGGTCGATGAGATCGCCCTGGTTGACGAACCTACTGCCGCCGCCATGGGTGCAGGCCTGCCACCAGGATCAAAGCTGCTAGTGATGGACCTTGGTGGCAGCACAATTGATCTTTCCCTAGTTGCTCTTGAAGGCGGAGAAGGACTCTCTGGCCCAATCGCACAATTACTCAGATTTGCCGGCCAAGACCTGCACAACAGCAGCAAACAAATCCTTCGCTGCGCGCGCGTACTCGGCAAGGCTGGGCTAAAGCTAGGTGGACGGGATCTAGATCATTGGATTGCCAGTCATCTATATCCCGACGTTCCCCTCTCAGAAACACTCCTAAACAGCGCAGAGCGCCTTAAGTGCCGCCTTAGCAAGGATGAACTTAAAGATGATGAAAGTCAGCTGGAGATTGCCGTCGAGCCAGGAGATAATCAAATACTTCCTCTGCGGCTCTCTCGCCGGGAACTAGAGGAGATCCTGATTAGCAAAGGCTTCCTAAACAGCCTCGCCAGCCTGCTAGAGCAAACTCTGGCAAAAGCACAAGTCAATGGTTGCAGCCTCAAGGACCTTAAAGGCGTGGTGGCAGTCGGCGGGGGAGCACAAATCCCCTTAGTTCGTCATTGGTTGCAGCTACAAACTCAGCCAGCCCCACTACTAACGCCACCACCAATAGAAGCCGTAGCAATAGGAGCCTTACAGCTCACACCAGGGGTCAAAGTTCGCGATCTGCTGCACCGGGGCGTATCTCTACGCTGCTGGGACCAAAGAAGCAATCGACATCATTGGCATCCGCTATTTATCGCAGGGCAACCCTGGCCAACAACAGACCCGCTTGAACTAGTACTAGCCGCCAGCCAGATCGACCAACTTGAACTTGAGGTAGTGCTTGGTGAACCGGACAGCCAAGAGAGCTATGAAGTGATCTACATCGATGGCATGCCAACCCTACGAGCAAGCTCAGGTGAGCGTCGCATCCATCGCTGGCCCGAAACCTGCAACCCCGTCTGCCTTGCACTGAATCCACCCGGGCAACCAGGGCAAGACTGTCTAAGGCTGCAGTTCAGCATCGACGACAACGCTCAGCTTCAGATGGAAGGGATGGATCTGCGCAGCGGCGAGCGGCTGAATAAGCAAAAGCTGGGCACCGTGCGTTAGCCGATTCAATTCACACCAACCTCAAAGCAATTAGAAGAGAAAAGAAAACCTGGCATGCGATCAATGCCTAGAAGACATTGACCATCCTGGATAACCCAGATGAATAGACAGAATCCAGATTTCCACTGAGGAGAGAAAGCTATTAATGCTGGCGAGAGCCACTATCTGCAGATGGGCTGAACTAAATGAGCTGATGGGTTTTCACCCTTGCAATGGTTGATCATTTGGTCTTTGAGCATCGAACAAATGAGCTGCATGAGCGCCTCACCTGCCCTGCCGAGACGATCAGCTCACCAGCTCGGCTTGTATGCCTTAACTACATAACTGGCGCAGATAAACAGCCTCGTCGGCAGCTACAGCACAGAGGGGTAATTCAATACTTACAGTG